>Ga0315901_10001178_pt1 | contig 37757 bp, 24 predicted proteins | sample LakEriMetagenome_10_FD_203761 | JGI IMG/M metagenome (GOLD analysis project Ga0315901, IMG submission 203761) | Freshwater fungal communities from buoy surface, Lake Erie, Ohio, United States - Buoy 2 MA116 | ecosystem: Environmental > Aquatic > Freshwater > Lake | place: USA: Lake Erie, Ohio...
TCAAAAGATTTCGCGCTTGGGGACTACAAGGCAAGATTTAGTAAGAATGTTTACCGAGGCGGACATGCAAATTATCCTCTCACAAGGACCCTAGAAACACCGTTGTCTTTTGGTTTTTGCACGATCACAATGGCTCGGATGTATTTAAATTCGGCACAGCTCAATCTCGAGCATGCTCCTGATTACAATACTCTTCGACCCTTGGTTTTTTGCTCCAAAGAGACTGTCCAGGCCATCCTTTCATCACCCCTTTATCGTCAGCATGTGCGCGACGCTCATCCATTCGCTCGCCGGTATATTCTTGCCACAGTCAAGGCCTCTCGCGGTTCGATGAGTCCCAGTATTCGCGAACCGGGTATGATGCAAGAATTAATAGGTCCTGCAAACAACGGAGAGTTGGAAATTGAAGAAATCTACGCCCCCGATCTAGATGCTGGAAACGGCGGCAAATTAGAGTTTCAATTGATGCCCACGAGCGGATTCAACAGAACAGGGCAAGTGATTCGACCAATGTTCGGCATTGCCGGCGGCTTTCCCGACCGCAGAGTTTCAGCGTGGATGATGACCTATTTTTACTTGCAGAAGGTAGATGAGTTTAAGAAAAATGGCTTTGAAGTCATTGGCAGGCTCGGGGTTTTTGGTAAGCCGGATGATCGGTCTGTTGATAAATTTGATACAAACGTGATTCGAACCATTTTTTCTGCCAATCCGCAAGTTGGAGAATCAAACGTGCGGGATTGGTATGCGTGGCAGGATTCCTACTGCAATACGTTTGAGCCTGAAGTCAAGCGCAGGGGAGGAGTGATAACAACGGTATCTCTCAATTGGGATTTAACCAAGATTCCTGCGGCACAAGCAGGTGCCAGTCGGCTGATTGTTGTCAAGGGAGCGAACGCAGCACGTAGTCAGCTGGCATTGTATGAGAATGCAACCTCCACTCTTGGTCGTTTTGTTTTTGACCCGAATATCACCAGTGATCATGTACCGCGCTTGAGTCAAGGGTATCCTTGCCGACCTTAAGTTCCTGACTTGCCGATCTTAAATTCTTGAGTGTTAACGCAACTGCAATTGCATTTCTTATTTGATTTTTTATTCCCGCACTAGAGTTCAAGCCCTGTGAGTCGGCAGCTGGTCTCCCAAAGATTTTTTGCCATCCGTTCGTTGCTTGCCAGAAGGGATGGCTGCACTTCACGGCAGCCTTTAAAGTAACGACCTGTTGTTTGAGAGAGGGATGAGTCGGTTGCGAGATAAAGAGATGTTCTTGCTCCCTTTGCCGGACTGAGAAAAAATGGACGAAATAGGTTGAAAATGCGACCGATAAAGCCCCAGGGTTCCTGAGTTCCAAAGCCGGTGCGGACAACACCCGGGTGCAGGCAGTTGACCGTAATTTCGGCTGGGTTCAGCTTTGCTGAGAGTTCTTGTGTCAGCAGAATATTAGCTAATTTACTGAGACTGTAGGCATTAAATGGCTTGTAGGGTGTGTTTTCGCTGTGCCAATCCAAAGTCTCAAGTCGGACATTTCTGTGCGCTTCCGACGCGACGTTAATGATTCGTGACGGCTCGTTCGATTCTGCAGCGCCCTTTTTTAGCAGATCAAGAAAAAGATGGCTCATGATAAAGTAATTGAGGTGATTGGTTGCAAAGGTAAGCTCAAGACCTTCTTCCGTTGTCCTTCGCTCGCCAAAAATTGCACCGGCGTTATTAATAAGCACGTTGATGTATCCAAATTTATCTTTGACGTCGGAATGAAGAGTCTTCATATCCGCCATACTCGTTAAATCGGCGGTGAACAGATGAATGGATTTTGAGGCTGTTGCTTTTTTTAATTCGGCAACAGCCACTTCTCCCTTGGACCGATCGCGACAGACTGCGATGATCGTAGCTCCTGCTTTTGCAAGGCCAAGGACTGTCTCTTTGCCTATTCCCGTGTTGGCTCCTGTCACAAGGAAGATGCGACTCTTGTATATAGTTGACTGCGCATTCATCTATTAATGCCCCTCTCTTAAAGAGTGGTTGGGTGTTTTTGGTGATTGCACTATCCTATAGTTGTACATGAACCTTCGACTGGTAAAGAGGATTTGGATGAATATGCACACTCGTTTTTGACGGGGCGTGCTTGCACTCAAAGTTCGCTTTTTGCGAATCCTCTCGTTCGCTGATGTGCATTCATATTCTTTGGTTGCTGAAAACATCCTCATCAGAAGGTGTGAATGTCTCTGCGGAACTTGAGTGAATCACCCTCCTTCAATTAATTCATGAACCTGTTCCTTGGTTTGGTTTTTAATGCTCGTTTTTCAAATGTTTCATTTCCACTACATTGGGAGTTTTTGCATGAAAAATTATTATTTGACCCTGTCGGCCCTTGCAGCCATTGGCGCATTTGCAAATTCTGCACATGCCGCCAATATTAGTTTTAATTTTCTCGTGAACAGCAGCGGTATGGATATTTACGCCTGTGACGCAGGTATCCTTGATCAGGGTGTCAGTGGTGCGCAATCCAATATTCAGGCGAGTATTGGAGCTTATAATTCTGGAAATCCAGTGTCCTACGTGCCGATTGGTGTGCAAGGTAACACGCAATTCGGTCCACCTCCCTTCCACACAGTCGCATATTCAGGCGGCTATGTGACAGGAACGCCTGTGATCGCCAAGCTGAATAACGTCATTGAGAATCTTGCTTCGGGCGGTGGACTGATCTTCAACATCGGCTCCGATACATACAATGCTCGTTACTTTGTTGATATCTGTGTCCGAGGCTCCAATATTCCGTACCAGCCTGGAACATACGAGTATCATTTGGATGATGCGGTGACGGCAGCTGATTTGACAACAGCACAATACCTGAGCAATGCCGCGATTGACGCGGCTGGTACAGTTGTTTGTGACACGCGGAGCGGAGTTTCAGGTGAGTGGAGCTCGACGCTCATTCGCGACAATCTGTCTTCATTACCAGGAAGCTTTTTGTGGCTCGATGGTCCTGGCACTCATCCAACGTTTCCGGCTGGCTGGGGTAATCCATTCGGAATCGGTCCTGTGAACGGCACGGCAGTGAATGTTTTTGGTCCAGGCGGAAAGAATTTCTTGATGCCTGCACCCGTTAAATATTGTGTTGTGCGTTATATTTTCCGCGAAACATCGGGTGCTCAGCGGATCTGGGATCCGGCACAAGCCCGCTTCAATATCAATATGAACTTCTTGACCAGTTCCTACACACCTTAAGTGCGAGGAATAAAACATGCGCAAGCCCATGCCACTCACGAAGAGCACTTTTGTCATACTGGGTACTGTGTCGAGTGTGGCATGGGCTGATTTTCGAAGCTCAATTCCGGCTTCGATTCAGTTGCATGTGTCACCGGAGGGGGGCTGGACGGGAAGTACCGCTCTCGCCCCTCCGGTGGCTCGGTTCAGTGGCTTTCCGCCGTCCGATATTGGGCGATTTTTCACTGTCACTATGGGACCAGAATTCATAAACGTAATTTCCGGACGTTCGGCTTCATTTACTGGACAATTGGCTCCTGAAAGATGCAGCATTCAAGATGCACCACTGGCGTTGCAGCGGCGCGATTGGGCATCTAAGCTCAGCCTTTATCAACAACAGACGCAACAGTTGCATGGATGTGTTCAGATTCGTGTCCATGACCCATCCGGTTTGGCTGTGGTTCCTGGACAAGCGAATTGTAAAGTCGAACGGGTCAATGATCGGGAAGTGATTGCTTCAGGGGGCGTTTGCTACTTTCCGATTTCATCCGTTTCGAATTTCGAACTTAAATATGAAATCAACCCGCAATGCGCAGATTTTTCACGCATTGCAAATCTGCCTTCGCCGATTGCGCCGCCCGTAGCGGGTCATCTAAAACTAGCTCCTCTCGACATCTTTGGATTCGGGGGATTCTATGTATCTGGCGATTCCTCTGGGCGTAGTCCACAGCTCAAGCCAATCGGCTCAACAGCATTGAGGTTGACGATACAGCCTTCATCCACCGATGTCCGTTTATCGACCGACATGGGAGGCGGCACACCACGATGGCCTGTGGTGGCACATCCGGATGTTCATATGGCGGCATTTGATATCTTTCGACGTGAAGGAACCTCCTCTGCTGTCTTAACAACTCAGCTCTTTGCACAAAATCTTTGCACCGATGAGACAAAACCTGAGTGTCGATTCAGTTTTCCTTTGGGTGCATTGTTTCAATTAAAGCAACTTAAATCCGACGGACGGACGATGCTCTTGGATCAATGGTATTCCGGGGCCATTGTCCCTGCCTTTTGGCAAGGTTTTCTTCCTGCGACACGAGAGATCTCATTTTTAGATTTTCGTGAAGGACGTCGCTACCGATTGGAGGCAGACCTAACCTACATGTCTATGAACTATGGACTGTTTAAAGAGGGATTCAAAAATTATTTGGTCAGTCTTGGTCTCTTGAAAATAGATCCGGATCAACCTCTTGCACCGCTGCGCCCTATTGCGAAACTTCCTACGCTGAAGGGATTAATTCCATCAGCACCTCTTCCGGATCTCAAGCCACTGACTCCTGGAGGCGCCAGTGATGTATCGCTGGAACTCAACCGTATGAGAAGTCTTGTCACAGACGTCAATTGGCCACCCTTGTATGAAAAAATCTGCGCCGGCGAAAAATGCTTGCCCGCTCTGGACGGACAGGCTCATTTAAAAGTCGGCTTGGAATTCACGATCGATAAGTTCGAAAATAATCATGCTGCAATTTCGGATCTGCGCGTGTGGCGCGAATCTTCCCTACTTTCCGAATACAACATTCAGACAACCAAGTTGATGAGGCCTGAATGCAAATGAAAAAAAAGCAAAAAAAAACTTTGGCCCTTGCTCTTCCTGTTGCGTGCCTTATTTCACCACAGGCATGGGCGATCAATCTTGATATTGCAGGTGGCTGGCCTTGTAATGTTTGGATGAATCAGACGGGTGCCGTCGGTGCAGTGGCCAACACAGCCCGTTTTAATGTCAAGGAAAGCCCGACAGCGACAGTTCAAAGCACAGGACTGATCTTTGGTGAATTAGCAAACTATCTGACATCCATTGGCAAGTCATTTAACTCATTGATTGCAAATCTGCCGTTGTTGGAGCCATTGGATTTTAACCTAGCCTCAGAGACTTTTGGCGCACGTATGGGTGTTGACGTTTGTGTTCCGGTGATCGCTCCAACGCGCGATGATCCTGTGAGCTGGACAGTCAATGTGAGCAGTGTCGGTGCACTGATTCCTCCGGCTGAAGGGGATTGGTTTTCGGTTACAACACCTAAAGTGACATTGGAAATTTTGGCCTCCAACTGCAACACAGCTTATAACTCACCCATGTCAACAACCAGCCCCGAGAAGGCGGACAGTTGTATCATCGACTCAATTCCTGCTGCCGGGGCCGATTCACTTAACTTTGTTGGTCAAACGCTGACCTATAAATTTAGGCAGATGGCAAGCCGTGAAATGGCCCTGCGGATTTCTTTGCAGGAGCAGTCGCTCGCGCCAAGGCCGCATCGCTGGGATTCTGGTACTGTCAATATTGACCTCATTGACGACCCGCTGCCACCGCTTTTAATTGGTGATTTGCTCGGAAAACAATTGTTTTTTGCACCGGATCCAGATGTCACGCAATGGCCCGGTTGCGCGCATTTTTCTTCAGAGACAGGACTTGCTTTTTCAGCACTGAACTTACAGGGACCAAACTCAAATTTGGATCTCCGCTGGACTGGTGGTGATCTTGATTGCACGGTTCAAAATGGTTGCAGCAATGGAAATAAGGGCGGAAATAATTTTAGTTTTCCGGCGACAGTGTATCTGGAAGACGGCAGTGTCGCTCAGCCCACAACATCTCCCTCTGCGAAGGTCAAGGCACTTGAAAGTATATTCAACGATTTTGCGTTCAGTGGTGAATCTGTCTTTCCGGCAAACGGAAAAATTCAGTTTCAAGCAGAATTCGACGAAGTGTATCGAAATTCCGGAAAGGCGTTGTTTTCGACGACTGTGTCCCGTGAGGTGGCCGCGGGAGCCATCGGGAGTTGCAGGGTTTGGTTCAAGAGAGACAATGGTTTTGACTGTGATTCATTGCCGACCATACGTATGCAGGATATCTGCAAGAATATGAAGTAAAAAGGTATTAAAATTTTGTTAGTAAGTGATTATTCAAAAGAGCAAATTCGATGACGTGTTTACGTCATTTCTTTTTTACAAAAAATTAAAAAAATTAATTTTAATTAGTACTGTTCCCATTAAAGGACATGAAGTCATCCCTTAATGGGAACGGTGAATATTGACGCTCACCATTATTGGTTACTTGCGTGGAGCGGGTGGGGGCGGCAGAGTGGGGAGTTCAAGACATTCGTAGTTATGAAGTGCTCCACAATGTCTGTCAATATTAGAGAATTTTGTCACAAAATCGAGACGAACATTACTGCGTCCACTCGCACCGTAGGGATATCCATAGCCATAGCCGGGATAGCCTGCAGCCGGAAAGCCATAGCCTCCAAAAGGATGATCAAACGATCGACAGCTTGTGTCCTCTTTCGAACAGTTATCGGCAAGGTCAAAGGCATCGGCGAATGATTGCCCAAAATACCATGTTGCACCAACGCGGAATGCACCTTCCCAACCTCTTAAATTTCCACACACACGATAGCCGTGGCAAAGCCGTCCTTGATCAAAAATAAAAAAATTCATGGTCGTTCCTGATGGAGTATTTCCATTGGCTTCATGACAATCGAGGTATGCAGTTATTTTTTTCTGATTGGCGGCATTTTGTGAATTGGGATCGACCGAATCATCCTTCATAACAATGAGCAGATCCTGACACGCACTTGGTGATGAGGAAGCTGAATTGGTTTGATTGGCAAGAGCTGCGGTTGGCGTAAAGACTGTCACAGAGAGAAGAGCATTGGCAAAAAGCGCTGCTTTTAGAGATTTAACCATCATAAATTCTCCTCAAATGAAGATTCTGGGACAAGCGCAACATTAAAACGGGCGTTGAGTGCTGTCGATTGGTTCCTGTTCATTCTTCCGAAATTGGGAAAATCAACAGTGGACGCTCTTTGCGATCCGAGCACACTATGGTCTTAAAATGGAAGGAGGTGTGTCGCATGGATAAATTGCTGCCATTGAGTCTGCGGAGTTGGCGCTGTTCGTATTTTGCCGCTGTTGTTTCGTTGTGTCTTTCGCCTGCGGTCTTTGCAGATCCTTGTGGTGAGGATGGCTTCTGCACCATCATCAGTGTTCAAAGTGAAAATGAGCAACGGACCCCCCGCACTCCGGGAGTCGTAGTTGGTGTGATCGGAGATGATGGATTCACACCATCACCGGGTGCAACATTCACAGCGAAGCAGGTCTGCCGGAAAGTAGTGCGTGTTCCAAAAGCCGTACATGATGTTGTAAATCGAATGTTCAGCTCGCTGAATGATCGCGGCGGTCCATCTGCCTTACCGGCTGCGCTGACCCCTGCAGAGCAAACAATGCTTCTTTATTACAATACGATTATGCAGCAAACATTGAATTTTCAATGCAGTTAATCAGGACAGGTTGTTTTTTTATAAAGAGGAGACACAGATGAAAAAGATCTTCGGAGTATGTCTGTCGACTGTTCTTGCGGGGTCTGCGTTTGCGGCTGATCTTCGTTTGGAAGATGGAGACGTGAATTGTGGGCCTGATGGTCAATGTGTGATTTTCGAAGTCAATATTCACATAGATAGTAGTGCAGATCGTCCGCTGGTTGTGAATTCGCCTGTCATTTTTCTTGATGACTCAATGTCCTATCAAACCACCGTAATCCGCAAAGGTGATGTTTGCACCAAGCAGGTCAAAGTTCCTGCGCCAGTTTATCAATCCATTGCAGCTATTCTGTCGACTCTCAATGGCAGCAACGGTGAGCCACCACCTGCATTTACCCCCGCGCAACAGACGATGCTGCTTTTTTATACCACTTTAATGCAGCAGACGTTGTCCTTTACCTGCTCACCGGCTGATTTGCGTTGATCGACTGCAATAGCGTCGCAAAAACCCGTGCCCCTGTGATTGTGATTTCTCCGACTTATCTTTAATGTCGGACAACTAGTCTAAAATGAGTCACAGTGGGCAGGGAGTTGTCGCTGCATGGATCATGCGATTCAAAAAATCGCTCGCGGATATTTGCGCTTTCGGGCTGATTTTTTATCAGAATCAGGCGACTTTTATCGAAGTCTTGCTCAGCAGGGACAAAAGCCGCGGGTTGCCATTATCTCTTGCTCGGATTCACGTGTTGATCCGGCAGTCATTACTGATACAAAGCCAGGGGATATGTTTGTTCTGCGCAATGTTGCCAATGTCATTCCTGATCGTCAGAGCGAAACGGCATGGGGCGTGCGCGCGGCTCTGCAATTTGCAATTGAAGTGTTAGAGGTCAATCATTTTGTGGTGTGCGGTCATTCAGGCTGCGGTGGTGTGCAAGCTGCACGACGCAATGGAATGACAGGACCACAAGGCCAACGGCTCGATGATCTAAGTGTCTGGCTTCGTCATTTGAGTGATATTTTTGCACCTCTCGAATCGCAGGCAAATGACCTTGATCCGGAATTGCGCGATGAGTTCTATGAAAAGGTCGGCATTATCGATTCTTTGGGCAATCTCTTTTCTTTTCCGGAAATCGAACGGCGCGTTCAAGCGGGGCGTTTGCATTTGCATGGCTGGTATTTTGATATCAAACGCGGAGAACTCCTTGCTTACGATGCTCCCAGCTATCGTTTTGTCCCCTTGGAAACGACGATTTCCACGGATTAATCATGATCCGTGATTTTTATGCTGGCTCGGTCAGACGATCAAAACGTTCAGCAAGGGACTCGGTGTTTACCCCATCAACCCTTTAATCAGATCGCCAGCCGTTGCAAGCGCTGCAGGTAGCTGGGCAGGCGCCGTTCCTCCACCGCGGGCAAAATCAGGTCGTCCGCCTCCTTTGCCATCCACTTTTTCTGAGAGCTGTTTGATGATCGTGCCAGCGCTCAGATTTTTGTAGGTTTTATTCAGGTCTGGCCGCACTGCAGCCAAAAGCATGGCTTTGCCGTCCAAGGCAGTACCGACAACCACAACATCAACTCCCTTTTCTTTGATGCGGTCCGCATAGAGTTCGAGTTCTTGAGCATTCGATACGTCAACTTGGGCAGCCACCAGACGAATATTGTTTGCAAGCACAGTCGCTTGCGTCACCAACTGGTCGACCAACGTGTTGGCCAGACGCGACTGAACAACTGACAATTGCCGTTCAGTGTCCTTTAAGGAGTCGCGCAGAGTCCGAACCCGATCGACAACATCCGATTCGGAACACTTGAGGAGATCTGCAGCTCCAGCGAGGTGTTGTTTTAGATGAGCGAATGCATCCATGACTCCAAGGCCGGTCACAGCCTCAATACGGCGCACTCCGCTCGTGACAGAGCCCTCGGAAACAATGCGAAGTAAACCGATGGCTCCGGTCGCAGGGACATGGGTTCCACCGCACAACTCCATGGAAAATCCGGGGACTTCCAAAACACGCACGAGGTCATCATACTTTTCATCAAAAATAGCCATTGCCCCCATTTTTTTTGCATCGTCGATTTTAACGTTGCGATGGGTCCGCACGGGGCTGTTTTTCAGAATTTCCTCATTAACAAGGCTTTCAACTTGCGCAAGCTGTTCGCGATTGACCGCTGCAGGATGTGAAAAGTCAAAACGCAATCCTTCGGGTCCAACATAAGAGCCTGCTTGCCGAACACCCTCACCGAGCACCACTTGCAGGGCTTTGTGCAAAAGGTGAGTCGCGGTGTGATTGCGCATTGTCGCCATGCGCTGGTTCATGTCGACAAGTGCCGTTGCCCCGTGACTGAAGATCTCGCCCAGCATGGATGCAGGCAATATCTCGGCATCCGAACTGCTCCACTCCGGGTGACGCAGCAAATGAACAATTGCAGCGGCTGATTTGCGTACATCCACGACTTCGAATTCGACGTCTGTCCCTGTGCTGACTCCGGAGCTTGCACCGGAAGGCGAGAGCAGACGAATCCAGCCGCTGTCGGCGACTTGACCGCCACCCTCGGGATAGAAAGGTGTGTCAGCCAACCACAATTCAAAATATTTGTTTTTGAGCTGACGGACACGCGCCAATTTCTGTGGGGGAATGTTAACACTAGCGACCCAAGTCCGAGCAAGGGTGCTGTCGGGCGACGTCAAATCGTAGCCAGCAAAGGTCTTGAGCTCTGTCTGACTGAGCGTGTTGAGCTCAATCCAAGGAGAATCATCCTGCTCAAATTTATAAAACTTGGCGTCTGCACGGCTCTTGTCTTTTTGCGCTTTCATACATCGAACAAAACCATCCAAATCAGCCTTCAGTCCAGATTCCTCGCATAAAACGCGCGTAAGATCGGATGGAAATCCGAAAGTATCATGCAAAACAAATACCTCTTCGCCGAGCAGCAGTTGCCGTCCCTGCGCACGCGCTTCGTTGACGAACGCTTGAAATTTTGAAAGACCGCTTTCCAGCGTAGCCACAAAACGTGCCTCTTCGTTGCGGATTAAATCTTGCACGCGCTTTTGTTGTTGAACGATTTCAGGAAAAAATTCACCAAATTCTTCAACAACAGACGGGACGATGTCGGTAAGAAATGATTGTCCCTTGGGCAATGACGGGTTGAGCCTGTGGGCATGTCGCACAGCGCGCCGCAACACGCGGCGTAGAACATAACCGCGTCCTTCGGCACTGAAATTCGCACCATCAGCGAGAGTAAAGGTCAGGGTCCGAATATGGTCCGAGACAACGTTCAAACTCTCTTTTTCGAGCGCTGTGCGGGCCTCAGCCAGCTGGGCACGTTTGAGGATTGCCGCACGAATACCGGCAAACGAATCGATTTCAAAGGCAGAGGTTTTTCCTTGCAGAAGTGCCGTCACGCGCTCAAGTCCGGAGCCGGTGTCGACACTTTTGAACGGGAGTTCTTCAAGCGAGCCATCTTCTTTTTTGTCATATTGCATGAACACAAGGTTCCAGAACTCCAGATAGCGATCGCAATCACACCCAGGTCCGGCCTTACAATCAAAGCCCTTCACGTCGCATTTGCCCACCTCGGGCCCCTGATCCAAATGAAGCTCTGTGCAAGGTCCGCAGGGTCCAGTGGGTCCCATGGTCCAAAAGTTATCCTTGTCGCCCAAGCGGACGATGCGTTCCTTGGGCATGCCCGTGCGCTGCCAGATTTCGGCTGCTTCGGAATCGGAATCGTGAACGCTCACCCAGAGTTTTTCAGTCGGGAAACGAAAAACACTCGTGACCAGCTCATAGGCCCATTCAATGGCTTCTTTTTTGTAGTAATCCCCAAATGACCAACTTCCTAGCATTTCGAACATTGTGCAGTGACGACCGTCTTTACCCACATCGTCGAGGTCACCAATGCGGATGCACTTTTGAGAATTCGTGGCTCGAACGTAGGGGCGCTTTTCAACACCCGTCAAAGCGTCTTTAAACTGAGCCATCCCCGCAATCGTGAATAGAATTGTTTTATCACCGACGGGAATTGTCGAGCTGCTGGGCACGAAAGTGTGATTTTTCTGCTTAAAAAACTCAATGAACTTTTGTCGGACTTCGCGGCTCTTCATGTGCTCTCCAATTAGGCTTTCAAGCGGTGTGACGCGCGAGTATTGCAAACTGTCAGAGGACTGGTCAATGGTTGGAGCTCATTGAGTGTGAACATTTGATTTTTGAAGTTTTGATTCGTGGAACCGGCCCGCTTTGAATAGCCTGTCCGATGGCGGAAGCTTGCTTGCGCCGTCTGTTCATTCCGTTTACTTTTTCTGTCACCGTCCGGATTTTTTGTCCGGGTCCGGATTTTTTTAACCTGTTCGGATTCATTAAAGGAGAACCGCTGTGGCATTCACACTTCCTCCGCTTCCCTATGCCCTTGATGCTCTTGCACCGCATATTTCAAAGGAGACTCTCGAGTTTCATCATGGAAAACATCACAACGCCTACGTGACGAAATTGAATGAGTTGGTTCCGGGCAGCAAATTCGAGCATGCGTCGCTGGAAGAGATTATTCTCCACGCTGAGGGTGCAATTTATAATCAGGCTGCACAGATTTGGAATCACACCTTTTATTGGAACTGCCTCAAGCCAAATGGCGGCGGGAAGCCCACAGGTGAATTGCTAAAGGCGATTGAGGCCACATGGGGTTCATTTGAAAAGTTTAAAGACGAATATACCGCCAAGACGGTGGGAATTTTTGGTTCCGGATGGTCTTTTTTGGCCAAGGACGCGTCAGGAAAGCTTGTCATTACGCAGGAAGGTGCTGCAGGAAATCCTATGAAGCAGGGCTTAAAGCCATTGCTCACTTGCGATGTGTGGGAGCATGCGTATTACATTGATTTTCGCAATCGACGTCCCGACTATGTGAGTGCATTTTGGAACTTGGTCAACTGGGACTTTGTCGCCAAAAATTTCGCTGGATGAACTGACAGTACTTTATAAAAAAAGGGTGGCCCGCGTGGAGAACCTGCTGCAGGTCCGCGGGCCGCATGAGGAGTTCGTTGGGTAGGCACTAATGAGGGAGGGATTTTGCTGGGCGGGATGTTTGGAGCAGCGATGCGACAATAGAAGCGCTCAACAGAGTTCCAATCACAGCCAACGAGACCATGGGTGGAACTTTGAAGACGTCGACCAGCAGCATTTTTCCGCCGACAAATGCCAGCACTGCTGCTAGTCCGAACTTCAAGTAGATAAAGCGGTTTGCCAAGTCTGCAAGAACAAAATAGAGGGAGCGCAGACCCATGATGGCGAAGATATTACTGGTGTAGATGATGAATGGCTCCTTGGAGATCGCCAAAATCGCAGGGATCGAGTCGACAGCAAAAACAACGTCGCTGGTTTCGACAAGAATAAGAGCTGCCAGCAAGGGTGTTGCAACCCACTTACCGCCGTCCCGAATGAGAAACTTTTCACCATCGATTTTTGATGTGACGGGAATAAACCATCCGAGAATCCGCAGCGGAAGACTTTTTTCCACATGCAGTTCTTTGGTTTCTGAATCCTTAAGCATCTTGAGCGCAGTGACAACCAGCAGGCCGCCAAACACGTAGATCATCCAGTGGAAGTGTTCGAGGAGTTTGACGCCCGCAAAAATCATGACTGCTCGGAGGGCGAGGGCTGTGAGAACTCCCCAGAATAAAATTTTGTGCTGATAAATTCGTGGGATTTGCAGCGCCGCAAAAATCATTGTGAAGACAAAAATGTTGTCGACACTCAACGATTTTTCAACCAGATATCCGGTCAGAAATTCGGTTGCATACTGTTTTCCGAATTCAAAGAACACCCAAACATTGAACACCAGAGCCAAAGCGATCCAGACAATCGTCCATGTCAGCGCCTCCTTGATTGTGACAACATGGGATTTGCGATGAAAAACCCCCAAATCGAGGGCTAACATCGCAAAAACAAAGGCATGGAAGATGATCCAAAAGGACGTCTGGATTTCAGGCATTCACCACCTCAAACATAAAAGCAGCATTCATAGACAACGGTATATTCGTCATAATTTTATTTGATTAAATAACATAAAAGAATATATTCTATTCGATAAAATCGAATATTACTCCGCAGAGGGGGAGATTGGCAGCGAAGGAGCCTGCCAGACTCTTCGCTTTGGCAAGAAAGGATTCGGTCTGTGAGTTGGTTGAATTATCATCATTTAATTTATTTTCGTACGATTGCACAGGAAGGGTCGATTGCACGCGCCTCCGAAAAACTCAAGGTCGGACAGCCTGCGCTCAGTGCTCAGCTCAAAACGTTTGAGGGGACTCTCGGTCAGGAGCTCTTCGAGCGGACTGGGCGGAGGTTGATTTTGACTGAGGCGGGGCGGATTGTTCTCTCTTATGCGAATCAGATTGCAGAACTGGGAGACGAACTCCTTCAGGTTCTGGACAATGGTGCTTTATCCAAAAGAGTTGCTGTCAATGTGGGCATTCAAGATTGTTTGCCTAAGACACTGGCTGTGACGATTGTGGAAAAAATGACCGAGCTTTTTCCGTGCCGCGTGCGATTGGTTGAAGGGCACGCGTCTGTTTTGTTTACCGAACTCGCCAATCATTCGCTGGATATTGTGATTTCAAATCAGATGCCGTTTGCTGAGGAGATTAAAGGTCTGCGCTCCCGAAAAATCGCAACGCTGCCCATTTCCATTTATGGAGCAGCGAAGTTTTGGCAATTGGCTAAAGACTTTCCTCAGTCTTTAACCGGACAGCCTGTCGTATTGCCCACTGTCCACAGCCGCACTCGGCACGAATGTGAACGCTGGTTTTCAGAGCAACGAGTGACTCCACAAGTGGTCGTTGAAGCTCAGGATACGGCGGTTCAAAAATCACTTGGCTTGTCTGGCGTTGGCTTGATTGCAGTTCCTGATTTGGCAGTCAACGATCAGTCTGAGCAGGAACGCTTGAAGAAAATAGGTGACCTTAAAGGTGTTGTTGAAGAGGTCTGGTTGTGTACCGCCGAACGAAAGATCCCCAATCCGGTGGTCGAAGTCCTCGAGACGGTCAAAGACCTCTTCCGAGGCGTCGAGACGCGCAAGTAGTCCAAACGCACCATCAAACGCAGAAAGCGCTCCACTGGGTGCCGGGTTGGTCTTAGTGAAGCCTTTTGTAGTCGTCGATCATGGTTTGCGAATTGCTAATTGACTGCGTTGAAAAAATCCGTCCAACCAGAAATCGTGAATGTTCGGAGGATGCTTCGCGATCAAACTGACGGCGCTCACGATAGATGAGTTCGTGGGCGATGAGTGCCGCTTTGTTGAAGTCATCTAAACTTTCCCACAGGTCCAGGCTGACTCGGATGAGGTCGTGTGCGTCATCGTAAATGGCAATCTGCCGTACCGTGCATCCGGCCGGAATTTTTGGAATGACTCCCAGATCTGTTGTTTCTGCATGGAGCTCTGGAATGAATTGAACGCGGTTTTCCCACCATTCCAGCAGTGTGTCTGCCGTCATGGGATGGGGGAGGCCGGGCTTTTCTTCCAACGCAATTTGTAGGCGACTTGCAAGTGCTTCGAGTTCAGCCCTGAAAGAATCACGTGGTGCACGTAGAGTCAGGTTATAAACCTTTTCAGCTTCATAGATGTCCAACAGCACCGTGGTGGGTGTTCCGCGCGCAGGGTCCATGGAACCAGCACCTCGTGCATCGCAGGCAATCACGTGTCCACCCGAACTCGTACCTACGCCCGCAAACGCGAGGTGACCGAGAGACGCAGCAAAAATTGCGAAGGACATAGCAATTCGTTTGAGTGAACTCATGGGTGCCTCCATTGACGAATGATTACTATCGTGGTTCTAATTGAGGACTCATCAAGTTTCAAGCTTCAGAAGTGGAAAAAGTGCTGTGTTGGACTCTGCTGGAAACACGTCGACGATTGTCTATGATCACACCGACTACGTGCATTTTTTAAATGCACGGTTGCGGGCTATGACGCAAACGCGTGGAAGTCAGTCGGCATTGGCTAAATACTTGGGCGTGCAATCTTCATTTTTGTCACAAGTGCTCTCACGTCGTACTCATTTAAGTCGAGAGCAGGCTGTAAAGGTGGCTGAGTATTTTTCTCTGCCCTACGACGAACTGAGGTTCTTTATGTTGCTGGTGGACGCGGAGCGAGCCGGTAGTAAATCACTCGAAAGTTTTTACCGCACGGAAATCGAGATGATCCTCAGGCAAAGAGAAGAAGTGCAGGAACGCATCGGAGTGCGTGAGCAATTGGAAGAAGAGGCACAAGTCGTTTATTATTCCAGTTGGGTTTACGGTGCGGTGCATATTTTGACTGCTCTTCCGGGAACTCAGACCGTGGATGCCATCGCTCATTTTCTGCGTCTGCCACGCGAACAAATTGCATCTGTTACAGAATGGCTCAAAAAAAACGGCCTCATTGAGCAAAAGACGGATGGTAGTTTTGCAATTGGCAAGGGGCGAATTCATGCAGGCCGACACTCGCGTCATTCGGCTCGGAATCATGCCAATTGGCGGATTAAGTCTCTGGATTCCTTTGAACGAAGCACACCTGATGACGTACACTACACCGCCTTTTTGGGTATTTCTAAAGAGGCTAAAGCAGTGCTGAAAGAGAAGTTGATGACCTTTCTGCAAGAGATCGAGCCTGTCATTGCGGACGCAAAAGAAGAAAAAGGCGTCGTGTTGCTTCTTGACCTGTTTGAACTCAAATAATTCTGACCACGACTTTCCTTCAAACAATCCGAAATCAGAAAAAAATAAGAAATGGAGCCCTAAAAAAAGGAATGCGCGCCCGAATGAACGAGCGCGCAAATTTCGGAAGGGGCATTTGCAGTGAGACATCCTGTCTCTGCACTGCAGTGGCCAAGTGGGTCGGAACTGGCAGGCCATAGAGGTGAGCATTTCGAGCGGTTGTTGACGAGAAACTATCAGCTGTTGAAAAGTCGGTATAGATTAAAATGTTAATCAAAAGCTTCTAAAGTTTACTGATTACTTAAAAGAGGCAGAGATCATGTTGGCACACAATAATATCGTGTTGCTGTCTTCAGTCTGTCCAGGGATGCTGGATGGGCAACGGAACATCAACGGACTCCCTGTTTTTGTTTCAACTCTTCCGGGAGGCGGGGCTCTGTTGGAGCGCGTAGCTCTTCTGCCTGCCGAACAACGTGGTCGCTCCGTGGCTGTGGTCACGCTGCTGACGGATCGTTTGGATCGCTCTCAATTGTCCGCTCTTCGAACGCTATTGCCGCAATTAAAGCTGATTGCAAACTATGCTGTTGGCTTCAATAATATCGACGTTCAAGCTGCTCGGGAATTGAATCTCGCCGTCACCAATACGCCCGGTGTGCTGGGCGATGCCACGGCCGATTTGACAATGACTTTGATACTGATGGTCACTCGACGGGTTTGGAATGGCGCGCTCGAACTGCATCAGCAAGGGCGATTTGCCGGTTGGTCCCCAGACTATGGTTTAGGCATGGACCTCAAAGGCAAAATGCTTGGCATCGTTGGTTGGGGAGATATTGGACAGCGTGTTGCCGCCCGCGCTCGGGCTTTTGGAATGTCTGTTGTTGCACTGCAATCCGTCAGGTCTGCATCTGTGGCGTCCTCGCTCCCTTCAAAAGGGGATCCGCAGAAAGGGGCTGTCGGTGATGAGGATGAGGTTGCTCGTGGCGAGGTGCAACGCTTGCCGGAAGAATCATTTTTGAAGGCTGTGGATATTTTATCGTTCCACTGTCCACTGACTCCACAAACGCAAGGCTGGCTTCATGCCGGACGACTGGCGCAAATGCGCCGCGGGTCCATTGTGATCAACACCTCACGCGGCGAGGTGGTCGACGAATCTGCACTGGCACATGCGTTGCGCTTGGGCCATCTGTTGGGGGCTGGTTTGGATGTTTTCTGTGGTGAACCCGTCGTTAGTGAAGCTTTGCGTGGTGTTCCCAACCTTGTCATCCTCCCGCATTTGGGCTCAGCTACGATCGAAACACGCACGGCGATGAGTCGCTGTGTGATGGAAAATGTCGGAGCCTTGCTCGCGGGAGAATGGCCACTTCCGACACAGGTCAATGCGAAGGAGCTGCAATGACAACATCAGCTTCAGCTGAGACGTCTGATCCTCGCTCCACGTTGGCGCGGAGAACCGCTTTTGCAACTTTGGGTGTCTTGCTTTCTCGATTTTCAGGGATTTTTCGTTCTCAAGTTGTCAACGCAGTATACGGAGCCAGCACGCGCCTTGATGCATTTAATGTGGCACTGCGATTTCCTTCGGTTTTGAGGGATCTCTTTGCCGAAGGAGCTCTTTCAGCTGCATTCACAAAAGAGGTTGTTGCGGCCGAACGACAAGGAAACGAAGAACTCAGGCGATTGGTTTCTGTCGTGTGTGGTTTTTTTCTCTGCGTGACCGGCTTTATTTCGTTGCTCGGCTGGTATTACGCGAGGCCCATTGTTGGATCGGTGAGTTCGGATTCATTTCGCCAGAGGGGTGGTTTTGAATTAGCGGTCGGTTGTTTTCAGATTTTGGTTTTTTATTTGCCGATTGCCATGATTTCGGCGTTGGCGATGAGTCTTCTTGGTGTCCGCGGCCAAACGTTTCGCGCTTTGATTGCCTCTGCCTTTTTTAATGTCGGTACGATTGCCGGTGCTGCAGTGGGAGGTCTTTTTGCGACAGCGTGGTCATTTGAGCCCATCAAAGGACTCGCCTACGGAACGCTGGCTGGAGGATTTTTTCAATTTTTATATCAGGTAACTCCGCTGGTGCGGGCAGGACTTTTTCCCTGTCCGAATCTTTCACCACGTGCGTGGATTCTTTATCCACCCCTGCGCAGTATGTTGATGATGATGGCTCCTCGGGCCCTCAGTCAAGGAGCCCTGTCGCTCGCACTCTTTGTGAATACTCATTTTGCCACGGCGGCAGGTGAGGGGGCGATCACCTTCATCACCAATGCTCAAGTCATTATTCTTGTACCCGTAGGTCTCTTTGGTGTTGCCGCCGGTTTTGCCAGTTTGCCGGTGCTGAGTCAGGCCGTTCAGGAACGCAACGCCGAAAAAATGAGTGTTCTGATGGCTGACAGTCTTCAAAATGCTTTTTGGATGTCGTGGTTGTCACTGTTCGCCTTTGCGCTCATGGGTGTACCGTTTTGCGTGGTGCTCCTTGAGCATGGGCGTGTGACTCCCTTAGATTCTGTGCAAAATGCTGTCGCTGTGAGTGCTTACTCAATAGGGATGCTTTTTAATTCTGGCAGCAAAATTCTCATGCAAGGATTTTATGCGCTGAATGACGTCCGCAGGTCGGTGATTAATGCTCTCATTTATTTGTTGATTAATGCCACTCTCAGCGCTTTGCTGGCCCCTCGCTTTGGAATTCTTGGATTGGGTCTGTCGAATAGCTTATCCGCTGCCGCTGATTTTACTTTGAATTGGATTTTTTTAAGGCGTGTGGCGGCGCGCTCCGATTTACATTTGCAGGCCTTACATGGACATCAGGGCCAAAAACTTCGTTTTCAAATTCTGCTCTTGGCGATTAGCGCATTTGTCGTGGGTCTCTCCGGAGTTTTTGCTGCGCGCTCTTGGTGGATGCCGGACTCATGGTTTTGGCATGTTTTAAATGTTCATCGCCTCCCTACGGCGGCGTTTTGGTTGGCTATCTTGGGCGTGCTGTGGGGCTTGACTGCTGTCCTGCTGATTTATTTTTTCGGGCCTGATATCTTAAAGACACATCTACTGCGGGTAAAAAGAAAATTATTGAGGGTCGTGCCATGAGAAAAGAAATCAAGCTTTCCTCGTTGTGTTTCGTTCTCTTTGCTGTTGTTATTTTGGGTGCCTGCATGCGCAAGGCGTCGCTCTCCGAAACGGCCACCCGAACATCTTCATTTAAAAACAAAGAGAATAGGGATGCTGGTGTATGCATGCTCGCGACCAGCTCCGGCACGGTCTGTCGACTCAGTCTTCGTGCCTGCGATCAGGCGCGGGCGGCGTTGAAGGACATACAAGCAGATAAGACCGCGCGGTCCATCAATTTACTCGAAGACACTTTCGCTCAGTCGGCGTTGGCAAAAGGAATTCAAAGCTCTCAGGTCTGCGAAGCGGACTTGGAAACATGGAGCGTGAAGAGCTTATCTCTAAGGCAAAGAGCCCCTGTTGAAGTGGCCAGTATCTCTATGCGCGGCCTTCAAGAGATCAAATTTTTAATTTGGCTAGGTGGGTTTGCAGCTGGAATGCTTGGAGATGGTGTTGGTGCAGCATGCATGAGTGCTGTTGGGGCAGGCCTTGGATATGCCGAAAACAAAGGATGGATTCAGTGCAAATATTAGGCTTGCAAATTCCCTAAAGGAATAAATGGAAATTCTGGATTTTTCTCAGGGCGTTGCAGCCGCACATCCGGTTTCAGTGTTTTTCATCCATGCTGCAAACGTCTCAATTGGTTTTTTTCCAATAAAAGGATTGTTGGCGTCGAGTTTAACGGGCTGACGCTGGCTTTCGGTTTTGGATGTATCGACTGCGGTGAGACTATTGAACCATGCTAAGTCTCCATGCATCGTAAAACTGCTTTTCAGTGTCTGACCACCATCGGAGGAATAGGGAGCCTGCGCAAGGGTTCCCAAGGTTGTTAGGTGTACGCCAGGTGTTTTGGTTGCAGACCAACTGTTTTGATCGATGATGGATTGGTTTACAGCCCGCAAGATCTGGCCACCAAATTGTCCCTGAGAGATAGGAATTAATCTGTCGAGAGTTCCATGGAGTGTCAGGAAAGAACCGCGACCACCAGTGCTCCAGTTGCGCACTGACGACAGCGTAAGTGCTGCGTTAAATGTTCCATCACGTTTTTTAAGCAGCAAAGCTGCGTCTGCGGCATTTATCCGTTCCTCTCGATAGTCATTCAAGAGATCATTCAGCTGAGGGGCGGTCGGGAGCCTAAAAAAAGAAGTCGCCGTGGCGGTGCCCTTGGCCACAGACTCAAGGTAGATACGAAATTCGCCGTATGTGAATGTTGTGGGATTGATGATCGTGCCGGCACAATTAAAATATTTAGCTTCGCTATAAACAGTCCGTTCGGCGCGGGCATTGGCAGTGAGCATTGCAGCGTTCTTTGCCAGAGCAATGTTGGTTGTCAAACCTCCTCGCGACGAACCAAACATATAGGAGACAGGAACAGGATCTGGAGCACCACCTGAAAGAGTTTGGGTTTTGATTCTGCCACTGATCTGTGCTGTGAGTGGGGAATGTAAATGACCAGAAACGATGCAGTTATGAGCTGCCAGTAGGTCTTCAGCATCGCTGCTGTATGGGTCAGAGACTCCCACGGCATCAAAAAAACGACCATTGCTGTCGCAGGATATTTTGCTTGAAGAACTTGTTCCGAATTTGCAGATGGGTTCACCCGGAAAGGCTGGTGCAACAATAATATGACTGGCTTGCAAATCAGCAAAGACGGCAGCTATTTCCAGAACCGACAAACCTCGATCTCCTGCGTGCGCATAGGCAATGACTGGAAATGTCGATTGGGTGGAAGTTGGGATTGAAACAAGAGCACCATAGAGAGTGTTGTCCGCAGAACCATCTCCTTTTCTACGCTTGTATTTCATCAAATACCAATCAGCCGAATCGATGTCCGAAGGAGAAAACGAATCAAGTCCAATCGATTTCGCTTTTCCAAGTCGCTCAAAGGAATCGACACCTGCGCAGGTTGTGGCAGTTGCTGATTTAAGATGTTCATTGATCAGCGCCTCAGACACCTGTGCCAATGCGGTGAGACCCTGCGATGTTTGGGCGAAGAATGCGCTGCTCGTCCAGAGTGCCTCTTCAGTTCCATCATTCAGCAACTGAAGTTGGGCAGCGAGAGCATTCCAGCGCTGATTTGCATTTTTAACAACGGGGTCGGACACATCGTCTTGCGTCATGGAATTGGGCGGCTTGGGCAGACGCGTGTTGTCTGGTGCCTTCTGACAGCTGACGAGCAGACAGAATAAGCCCAGGACTGAGTGAATTCGGTGACAACTAAATCTTTGTTTTATCACTTTCCTTTTTGCTCCTTCACCGCTGTGACAGTTGAGCTTCGAGGTTGGGCGCAAATCACACTAACAACCTGACGAAAATTTGCCTGCCTTCATAAAAAACTGCAAGCTAGTGCATGAAAAGAGAGCAACGCCGGAGTTTTGAATATGCTTCGTTATTTTGATTCTTTTTCATTGTCGGGTGTGCAGAGGGTCAGAATTTATTCCCTTTTGCTGATGGTCTTCTTTTCCTCGCCTGCTTTTTCCGACACACACGCTCCACATGACGACGCTGCCAGAGCTTCGGTTCTCACGGGAGAGGGAAAGACTTTGCCAAACCACGTGTCGCGGATGCGTTTGATTCACAAATACCTTGCAGGCAACAAAGGCTTTTCAAGTGCAGGAAAAAAAGAAGATTTTGGTTTTCAGCTGCGGACACACATCTCTACTCTGGTCGCCGAATACGGTGTGACAGATGCTCTTACAGTTCAGTTGGTTCTCCCTTTTGTAACAAGTCGTCAGCTTGCGATGGATGGTCAATTATTCCAGCAGTCGTCCAAGTACTCTGAGCTTTATCGGAACTTCTTAAACAAAGCCTCGGTGAATTTAGTTTCTAAAGGATTATGCGCCACGGTGGAATCCTGTCTCATCGCGATCAGTGAAAAAGGTCTGGCACTTCCCTATCAGATGGAGGTTGTCCTTCCGACCGGAGAAAAGCTATTGGTAAACGCGGGAGTTCCTTTGCGGGATGTCGCCTCCTCGCTTGTGACTCGTTCTGCGATTCCTGCGTTTGGCCGCACTGGACTTGGGGATGTTGAAGGGGGTGTCTTGCTTGCACTGGCGGATCCTGTCGAAGGTCTCTGGCGAAAGGACTTGCCCGTGCATATTTCTGTTGGAGCGGGACTTCGAATCCCATCCGGCTCTTTTTCTGCGGTTCCTTTGGCACAAGGACCCACGGGGCGTGGGACGTGGGATGTAGGGCTGCGGACTAATCTGGATTGGTTTCCATTCAGTGGACTCGTTCTTTCGCATCAAAATCAATGGGAACTGATGATCGTTTCGGGCAAAAAGAAAAGAACTTCATTGCTCGAGAGCGGAATGTTGAATGTCGCTGATGTGAATACAATCGGAGCCGATGGAGAACCCAATACGGCGACTTTTAAGCGCGATGGATTGCGTTCTGTGGGTTTGTTAAAAGTTGCTTGGGCGTTGGAAAGTATCTCGCCGCTTTTGGAGCGGCTGTCGCTCAATGCGCAATATAAATACGACTTAGATCCCGCAACTCGTGTGGAGCAAAGTGAATTTAGCAAATCATCGAGTTTAAGTTCTGTTCAGTGCGGTGTGAGTCTTTCAGGCTTTGATTTTTTTATTCCCCTGCAATGGGATGTGGACTACGAAGTTCCTGTGAGCGGACGAAACCGAATCGTTGTGCCAGTTGTATGGAGCTACTCATTAAAGCTATTTCATCGTTTTTGAGTCTTCTTTTTGTCTTTAACTGAAACCGCTAAATCGCAAGTAACAAGCAGATGCATTGATTTTCCTGCGTAGGAAAAATTTTCCTCAACGATGCACAACATACCGTCGATAACCCAGGGCGGCGAGGAGCAAAGCGGAGCAACAGCTTTGCGGTAGTCCGCGTGGCATGCGTTCATGAGGAAGGAGCGAAGCAATGAAATATTATGTTCTTGCCGCGTTATTGTTTGTCTCGTGCAAGCCGCGCGGGTTTAACAGCGGATCAACGACATTGGAGGCTCAAGTTGATTCAAACGGCCGACCCTATGTTTCTGATGCGACATTCAGTGGGCTCGGACAGAATTCTAATAGGCGTGACTTTACGGAGATTGAATCATTCTGGCAAGCGAGTGGACTTTCGCAACAAGACATGGCGCGTCTTGTGCGCGTTAAGCAAGGAGGTAACTCAAGACCCGTTTGGCATCGCATGGCAAGGGGGCGTTTTGCCGAATCGTTCACTCTCGGTGGGAGCTCTCAATCTGAGGAGTTGGGGGTTGATAAGATGCCTTGGGATGAAGAAAGTCATAAAAATCGAGAATTGGCACCGCTGATGTTGGCCATTGAAAGCCGACAGTTCCGCGCTCCAACGACGCCTACAGAACGGTATGAGGTTGAGGTGGGCAGAGACTACTTTGTTGATCGTTACTTTGATACCGACGGGTTTGATCTGACAAAAAATCGCATCATTGCTCGAGCGCGGATGCGCTTTGATGCCCCAGCAAAAATCCGCCGCACTCTGTTGCAGGGTAAAATAGTGAGCGGCTTCGATGAGTTTGGATTAAAAAAAGCAGCCAAGTTTGATACGAGGAAAGATTACGGCAGTGATGAGAATTATGAATCACTTTTTGAAAAACTCGACAAATCGATGCTGACTGGTATTAATTATGCATCGGGTGATACGTCTTCGGCCGTTGAGGCAATTATGAAGGCCTTCAATTTTCTCAAAGAAAAAAAACTGACCACGACATTCAATAATGCAGAAGCGATGTTACTCTCTCCAAAGGCTGTCATTATGAGCATTCGTGGGCGCTATCACTGTGGCCCTGCAAGCTTGTCTCTACTCGTGCAAAGAAATTTGGAACCACTTTACTCCGAGATTGCTGACGCACTCGTCAAAACCCAGGATCCTCGCAAAGATGCGATGCTGGCGAAATTGACGGGGTTAAAGGAGCGTACTGGGATTGCGCAAGCACTTTAAGGAAAAGTACAAGGAACAGTTGATGAACTAACGGCAGCCTTTGATACTTCAATGACAAAACTTGAGGACCTGGAAAAACTCGAAATCATTTACGACTCCGCCAATGCCATGTATCACTCCTTTGCCAAAGAAGTGTCGACTCTTGCAGATATCAATCCCACAATTCCACGCAAGATTGAGTTTTTGGGGACCGTTCAAAGGTCTATCTTCTGGCACCGAGTCAACAATGCATTGAGCGTACCCATACGATTGGTGCCTTTTTTGTTTATTGATACGCTCGATTGGATTGAAGCTTTTACGCCGTGGGCCTTTGATGATCTTTCTTCGGAGCAGCGAAATTTTAAGGCTGAAGTTCCAGCAGATAAACCGTTTATGACCGCGGTCAGTGCAGATGTTCAGATTGAATCAGGCCATGAAAGGACTATTCTTGAAGTCATGAATAACAGCGATCCCGTAAGGAAGGAATGGGCCATCCGACTGTTCAAACAGGTCAATGCGCTACAGGAGTTTGTTGCACAAAATCGCGGGCAGCAATTTCTTAGAGAGGCAATGGATGCTGGTTTTCGCGGAGTCACGTGGACACGCGGAACGCAGGCAAAAGGCGAGCAAGCCTTAGGACTGGTGGAAAAAATTCCAGTCGCTCGTCCTTATGTTTTTCCGAAATTTTGATGCGGATGGCTTTTTGTGTTCACTAGGTTCCGCAACGTGTTCTTAAGATTCATTCATTAATTGGCGCTGCTGCGCGCTCTTTAGATTCATTCTTTCAAATTCAGACGGCTTTTGTTTGGCTACCCCGCTCGCAGAACACTCTCATTTGCACAGTTCGGTGCTCCATTAGCATTGATGGCATCGTTGGCTGGGACGTTTGCAAAAATTAAAACATAATTATCCGCAGACCAAAACCAGCTTCTTTGCCGCCAACTTGGTCAAACCTATCGTCCAATAAATTTTGTGATTTGAGCTGTGTCATTTGAAAATTGATAAAAAGGTCGATTGTTAATTTTTTGTTTAGAAAATTAGATTGGGGATGCAATTGGAATGAACGCCACCCGAAATCCAATTTCGTCACGTCTCCTCTCAATCGGCCTCCCATAAGGAAATTCTTTCCAACGTCCAATATAAATCCGAGTTCGTCTGTTGATGGTTCTACAGCGAATGAGGCACCTACCAATAGAGCTGTACCGTCTGCTTGTCCGATCGTTTGTGCGACGGTTAATTTTGAAAGATCCCATCGGGACGAAATGTTTTGCGTGCCAATCTTTAAATTGGTTGAGAGTTTTGATTTCTCAGTGATTGACAGGAGAGGATAGCTGATGCTTAGGCCCAATGAAGCTGATGAACTGTCGCCATTTAACCTGATTTTCGTTGCTGTTTCCGATTCTTCAGTGCCGTTTAATTCTTCTTCAGTCAATTGCTGATTGAAGTAACTTCGTCTTAAATTGGCCCATAAACCAAGTTTCAGCGATTTGAATTCGATGATGAGTGAATCATATCCGAACCCAAAATACGAAGGCAGTCGGTCTCGGTAGTTCTCCTGCATCGGGAGACCTACAAGAGAAAATCTGAGTTCACTTTTGTCAAAGCTCGAAGAGGCTACAGGCTGTGTGTTGGGTGCAACCGGCGGTGCAGGGGCGGCATTGCTAGGTGTTGATTCTGGCGTTGGTTCTGGCGTTGGCACAGGTGTTGGTTCTGGCGTTGGCACAGGCGTTGGTTCTGGCGTGCGCACAGGTGTTGGTTCTGGCGTGCGCACAGGTGTTGGTTCTGGCGTTGGCACAGGCGTTGGTTCTGACGTGGGCACAGGCGTTGGTTCTGGCGTTGGCACAGGCGTTGGTTCTGGCGTTGGCACAGGCGTTGGTTCTGGCGTTGGCACAGGCGTTGGTTCTGGCGTGGGCACAACTAAAGGGGCTTGCTTGTTGTTCGCATTCTTTTCGTTCGAGTTGTCATTAAAACGTTGCATTGGAATCACAACGTCATCAGATGACTTTCCAATTTCCAATTTTTCAACAGCTTTTGTGAGTTCAGAGGAAAACAAGGGATATCGTCTATTGAATTTTCTAAATTTTGCCCAAAATACCTTACTCGAGGCATCGGTGCACTCTTTAAAGTTTCTAACTCGTTTTAGTAAATAAAGCTCACCATTACGCTGATACTTGAGAGAGACAGGTCGAAGTGACAAGGTGCTATTCAAGCTCTTTGGAAGTCGTTCATCTTTCGCTTTAGTTCTGACCTTTTGTAAGGGAGCAAATGAAGTTACGGGGGCGTATTCATACAAACCTGCTAATAGTAAAACCATAAATCGGTCATTCGTGAGCGCCGCTTTCAGCTTTGGGCCGCCGGGCAGTTTGAAATTTCCATAACAAGAAAAGTTCTCTTTATGCCGCGGAGGCAATGGACGGCAGATTGATGCTACTATGGAGCCGCTCTCGGGTCGTAAACTTATTTTCCAATGGTTAAGATCCGAAATTCTCCTTTGATCTTGTTCCAGAACGCGACATTGTGCAAAACGTCCTATTGAACTGCGCCATGGTCCACTTTCAGTCTGCATGAACTGGCTAAAAGTTTTACAAATGTTCTCGTTCAAAAACTCCTTTGGCAATTCGACGTCGAGTTGAATTGGGGTTTCCGTTAAGCAACGGTTTCTATTTTTAGCTCCTGAATTCACGTGGGTTGGATCTTTTCCCAATGCAAAGCTTTGGGAGTTCGGAGCATAATTCCAGCTTACTGAATTTATTTTGGAACTAGCCGTTGTTCCGTTTGTTTCTGATTCAATCGATTGTTCTTGGACTTCTTCCTGCGACGCAAACACTCGTTGGCTCTTGCTGCTGCCCAATAGACTCAGCAGTATCCAAGCACCAACGAGTGCGCGCTTTAAAAGTTGTCCTTGATATCGATTAAACACAATCCAACTTTCGTAGAGAGTTTCCTCATTTATTCAAGTCTTCGGGTTACCAGCGACAGCTTTATCATCGCGCGCAAAAGCCCATTTCTGGAGAGTCAAAAGGTTAAGTTGTCATTAGTTTGGCATATTTAAGAGGTTTTTTAGAAAAGTGATGGGTCGGTGATGCAGTGAACTCCAAAGCGAACTTAATTTCATAGAATTAACGAGTATTAATCAGTTTTAGCAGCTCTTTGAGCTGTCTTTGCCCGAAAGTCGGAGTCTCGACCAAGGGCTCGTCAAAGCTCTATGCTTGGATGCAACTTCTACCCAATCTTGCGCTCATTTGCGTTCTCAACAATCCGACATGTCTGTGATTCATTCAGGCACTTCAGAAATCCTTCATCGATCCGATCGAGGGAGTGTGAAGAGAGGGCCGGTTAGTTTGCTTTTAGCTTCGGACATTTGTTGTGCTGAAGGGGCTAACAAGGACGGCCGGCAAGGGCCTGAAGAGTCGGAGGAGAGGCAGGCGTTGCTTGGAGTAGTTTATGGGAAAAGTAACAAGGTTTTTAAAGAAAATGAATATTCCCAAAGCCTCTGGCATTACTTTGATTTCACTTTTCCAGTTGTCGATTCTGCTGTCCTGCAGCCTACTCCCTGCGCAAAAGCAAGGCGGGATTCGGACAAGAGAGGCGAAGATCTCAGTTTCAAGGTCGATCTTAGACGCGTATGCCGAACTGTATCCGGAAATCAAAAGGTCTTACAAAACTCTCTCAGCAAATTTGGATACTCTCGAATTTAATGAAACCGAGCGTCTTTTATCAGATGTTGACAAAAGGGATGCAAGTCTAGAGGAACGAGCAAAAATTGCAGCATCTTCTTTTCAAATCTGCGTGAACTTGCTTCCGTCTAAGAGAGCCGATTCTTCTCGTTTTTTTGAAAGATTGAAAGACGTTCGCACGGTCGCGGGCTTTTATAGGGTTTCGCTGATTGAAAAGATTGCTGGTACCGATTTGACCTCAGAGCAACCATTGGCGAGTTCACTTGCGTTGGACACGGTTGATAGTCTTGATGTCACGGCCAAGACTGAAAAGATGGTAAAGTTTTTAGCCTCAGCGGCAAGAGGAACAGGCTTTCAATCAGCTGCTGTGCAGAACAGGTCTGCTGAGCAGGAAAAGATCGCCAACCAGATTGAAGAGCAGATAAAAATTGTTCAAGCGAATCTTTTCCTGAAAGTTGTTTTAAGTGCGCGCGATGCTTCTCTCAAGGTGGGGGAGGTGAGGAATATCGTCGATGAGAAAGTGCTGGATGAAATTTCGCTCACAGTCGCACTTCAAGCAGTGTCCCTCTCAAAACTTATAACAACCGAGGTGAATACTGGAAGAATTGAGGAGAATGCGGTTGATAATGTCATTAAAGACTGGACGGGAACTCTCACTCAGAGCGTGACTCAGACCATCGGAGAACCTGCAAAGGCAGTTGTCAGTTTACCCCCGATTCCAGATACAATTCCATCACTGTCCACGGAAGATGGTCGTTTTAGCGGGGCCTTGGGGGAATGGCAGTACCGAGTCGAGACTTCACCAAGTGTTGGCACCCTCGATATTACCCAAAATCCTCCTAAATATGCGCCGTCAGTTGCCTTCTTGAATACTGATCTGTACGCCATTCGCCTTTGTCATTCCACCTATAAGTTCCTCTGCTCGAATGAGTTTAGAAATGTTGTTTCGCGACCAATAGTGCAAAACACTGTGAGAATCGAAACGTCCGCGTCTGGTTTTTTGCCGGGCAGTTCTGCCACGTGCTTCGTTGCTCCAACACCAGGTCTCGTCTATTTCTACCGTTGGTATTATCAAGAAAATACCAACTCAGCAGCAGTTCAACTCAGTGATTCATCGTCTGGAACCCTTGCTAACAGTTCCTTTCCACGAGGGTCTAAAGTCTGGTGTGATGTCAGTGCGCTGGGCAATTATGGTTTGTTATCTGCACCTGTGGCAGGTGATCCGGTTGCTGTACCAAATTCCGCACCAGCATTAGCTGAGATGGGTGTTTCAAGTGTAGAAGCCAACGAAAATGCCGACAAACAAATTTCGCTGGGAAAGTTTAATGATGTTGATGGTGACCTATTGAGTTGGGTTCTCGTACTTCCTCCCACCAAAGGAGATGTCACAGGTTGGCAGACCAATGTATCATCTGAAGTTGCTGGAAGCGTGGTTTATAGGCCAAGAGGCAATGAATCCGGTCCCGACAGTTTTTCCTACAAAGTCTGCGATAACCAGCAGCAGCAAGCCTGTTCAGCTCCAAGAGTTGTTAACATTCTTGTGAATGCTGTCGACGATCCCACAACGATCAGCCTAAACTTTTCAGCTCCCCTCTCTGTAGCCGAAGATTCTCCTTCGGGACCTCTCAGTTTTTCGGTAAGCGATGCTGATAGTCCGGTGAGTTGTTCTCTTGTAAGTGCAGAAAGTAGTCAGACCAGTCTTATTGCGAATTCGAGTTTGATTGTTTTGGGTGGCAGCAGCAATTCCTGCTCGCTTTCTTTCCTGCCTGCCATCAATCAAAGCGGTCAGTCAACAATAACTCTTTCAATTAGAGTTAATAATGTTCTGATTGCATCGAATAGTTTTGAAGTTGTTGTGACTCCCGACAATGATGCGCCAACGAATATCCAAATTTCTCACTCATCCATCGCTGAAAATCAAACATCGCATAGGAACGTGGGGGTTCTTTCAACGAGTGATGTGGATGTTTCCGATCCGCATACCTACAGCCTCGTTTCAGGCACTGGCGATACAGACAACGCGGCGTTCAATATTTCTGGCTCAACGCTCCGGATGACTGCCTTGGCGGATTTTGAAACGAAGTCGTCTTACAGTGTGCGCGTCCGTTCGACCGATACCGGTGGTCTGTTTGTGGAGAATAGTTTCACTATCACAGTTACCGACGCCAATGAGGAACCAACAAGTATTAGTCTAACGAATTCATCTGTGCCCGAGAACAACGGAGCGAATACGACAGTCGGGACTCTGTCCACAGTGGATGTTGATGCTGGTTCGTCCTTTACCTACAGTTTGGTGTCAGGCACCGGCGATACAGACAACGCGGCATTCAATATTTCTGGCTCAACGCTCCGGATGACCGCCGCGGCAGATTTTGAAACGAAGTCATCTTACAGCGTGCGCGTCCGGTCGACGGACGCCGGTGGTCTGTTTACTGAAAATACCTTCACAATCAGCATCACAAATCAAAACGAAGCTCCAACAAGCGTGAGCCTGTCGAATTCATCGTTGTCTGAAAACGCAGGAGCCAATGCGACAGTCGGCACTTTGTCAGCAAGCGATGTGGATAGTGGTGACACACAGACCTACACGCTGGTTTCAGGCACAGGCAGCGACGATAACACATCGTTCAATATCTCGGGCACGACCTTGCAGATGAGCGCATCTGCAGATTTTGAAAGCAAGTCATCCTACAGTGTGCGTGTTCGCTCGACAGATGCCGGTGGTCTGTTTACAGAAAACACATTCACAATCAGCATCACCAATCAAAACGAAGCTCCAACAAGCGTGAGCCTCTCGAATTCTTCGTTGTCTGAAAACGCAGGGGCGAATGCGACAGTCGGGACTCTGTCTTCAGTGGATGTAGATGCTAGCTCGAGCTTTACCTACACCCTGGTGACTGGCACCGGTGATACAGACAATGCGGCATTCAATATTTCTGGCTCAACAGTGCGGATGACCGCCTCGGCAGATTTTGAAACGAAGTCGTCTTACAGTGTGCGCGTCCGTTCGACCGATGCTGACGGTCTGTTTACTGAAAGCAGCTTTGCGATCACGATCACCGATCAAAACGAAGCGCCGACGAACATCAACCTCTCAGGTTCTTCGTTGGCTGAAAACGCATCTGTTAATAGCGTCGTTGGAGCTCTCTCCAGCACCGACGCAGATACAAGTCAGACTTTTACCTACACATTGGTGGCTGGTTGCGGAGGAAACAACACAGGCAACGGTTCATTTAATATCAACGAGAGCCAATTACGTTCTTCGGCATCGTTTGATTATGAAGCTCAGAATTCTTATACGGTCTGTGTGCGGACCACGGATGGAGATAATTTGTCCTATGACAAATCTTTTGTGATCGGTGTCAGCAATGCTAACGATGCGCCAACGTCTATTAACGGTGGCTCTGCCACAGCATCAGTGGGCGAAGACGGAACAGTCAACATAGCGTTGGGTGCATCCACGGATCAGGATGTTGTGAGCAGCGGTCAAGCACTCAACTTTGAGATTGTCAGTGGTCCTTCACATGGGACACTGGGCACTCTTCCCGCAGTGCCAACGAGTGGAACAGCCAACGTCAGTTACAGTCCTGCTTTGAATTACAATGGCTCAGATTCACTCAGCTATCGCGTGTGCGATGACAATGCGAGCAATAGCTGCACAGCCGCAGTGACGGTGACTTTGACGGTCACGCCGGTCAATGACAGCCCCACGATGAGTGTCATCTCGTCTCCACAGATCACGAGTCAGGATTCTTCTAAGTTGATCAATGTAAGTGTGGATGATGTGGATGGCCCTTTGAGCTGCACGTCCTCTTACCTCTCTTATTCATCAAGTAGTCCATCGATAGTTGCGAGCAGTGGCGCAGTTGTGTGGAGCGGCACATGGCCAGCGTGCACGGCCACAGTCTCTCCTGTCCCAGGCGCAGTCGGTAGCTCAGATCTAACCTTTACGGTTTTTGATGGTGCCTCATCGGCTTCAAGGACCTTCGCACTCACAGTGACAAATCAAAATGATTCTCCAACCGATATTCAACTTTCCAATTCTTCACTTGCTGAAAACGCAGGGTCGAATGCGACGGTAGGAAGTCTGTCCACAGTTGATCCGGATGCGCTCGATAGTCACACGTATACTCTTGTCTCAGGCACCGGCGATACAGACAACGCGGCGTTCAATATTTCTGGCTCAACGCTGCGGATGACGGCCTCGGCGGATTTTGAAACCAAGTCATCCTATAGCGTCCGCGTCCGTTCGACCGATGCCGGTGGTCTGTTTACGGAAAACACCTTCACACTGAGCATCACCAATCAAAACGAAGCTCCCACAAGTGTGAGCCTGTCGAATTCTTCGTTGTCTGAAAATGCTGGAGCGAATGCGACACTCGGGACTCTGTCTACTGTGGATGTTGATGCTGGCTCGACCTTTACCTACACCCTCGTGTCAGGCACGGGCAGTTCGGACAACGCTTCTTTCAATATCTCTGGCGCTGTTCTTCAAATGACCGCTTCGGCGGATTTTGAAACGAAGTCATCTTACAGTGTGCGTGTTCGTTCGACCGATGCAGGCGGTCTGTTTGCAGAAAACACCCTCACAATCAGCATCACCAATCAAAACGAAGCTCCAACTCTTGTCAGCCTTTCAAATTCATCGTTGTCTGAGAACGCAGGAGCTAATGCGGCAGTCGGCACCCTGTCTTCAGTGGATGTCGATGCTAGCTCGAGCTTTACCTACACCCTGGTGACTGGCACCGGTGATACAGACAACGCGGCGTTCAATATTTCAAGTTCAACGCTGCGGATGAGCGCCTCGGCAGATTTTGAAACGAAGTCCTCGTACAGCGTGCGCGTCCGTTCGACCGATGCCGGTGGTCTGTTTACTGAAAACACCTTCACACTTAGCGTCACAAATCAAAACGAAGCTCCCACAAGTGTGAGCCTATCGAATTCTTCATTGTCTGAAAACGCAGGAGCCAATGCGACAGTCGGCACTTTGTCTTCAGTAGATGTTGATGCTGGTTCAACCTTTACCTACACCTTGGTGACAGGCACCGGCGATACAGACAATGCGGCATTTAATATCTCTAGCTCCACTCTCCGAATGACCGCATCTGCAGATTTTGAAACGAAGTCGTCTTACAGCGTGCGCGTCCGTTCGACCGATGCCGGTGGTCTGTTTGTAGAAAATAATTTTGCAATCACCATCATCAATGCGAATGAAGGACCGACCAGTGTGAGCCTTGTTGGTTCGTCTCTCGATGAAAATGCAGGGGATAATGCGACAGTGGGGCTCTTGACTGCTGTTGATGTTGATTATTCAGATACGCAGACCTACACACTGGTTTCTGGCACCGGTAGCACGGATAACTCATCGTTTAATATCTTGGGTTCAACGTTGCGCATGAATGTCTCGGCAGATTTTGAAAGCAAGTCATCCTACAGCGTGCGTGTTCGCTCGACAGATGCGGGTGGACTCTTTGTTGAAAATTCCTTCACGATTACGATTAACAATGTCAATGAGGTGCCAACAAACATCACTCTCTCTGCATCTTCCTTGGCTGAGAATGCAGGAGCAAATGCAACTGTGGGCACTTTCTCCACGGTGGATCCAGATGCCGGTTCAACGTTCACCTACACTCTTGTCTCAGGCGCCGGTGATACAGACAATGCTGCGTTCAATGTTTCAAGTTCTACACTGCGGATGACCGCCTCGGCGGATTTTGAAAGCAAGTCTACTTACAGTGTGCGTGTTCGCTCGACGGATGCTGGAGGTCTGTTTACTGAAAAGAATTTTACAGTGAGCATTACCAATGTGAATGATGCACCGACGAGTGTCAGCCTTTCCAATGCTTCTTTGGCTGAGACTGCGGGAGCAGATGCAACGGTGGGGACTCTTTCCACAATTGATCCCGATGCCAGTTCGACTTTCACCTATACACTCGTGACTGGAACGGGTAGCACAGATAACGCATCCTTTAATATTTCGGGATCAAATCTGCGGATGACGGCCTCAGCGGATTTTGAAACGAAGTCATCTTACAGTGTGCGTGTTCGTTCGACCGATGGCGATGGGCTTTTTGTTGAGAATACGTTCACGGTTAGCATTACGAACGTCAATGAATCACCGGCGATGGACGCAATTGCCAATCAATCTGTCAACATGAACAGCACTGTCGCCGTTCCTTTTGTTGTCGGTGATGTGGACGGAGCACTGTCATGTTCCAGCAGTCATTTGAGCTATTCATCGAGTTCAACATCCATTGTGGCAAGCTCGAACGCTGTCAGCTGGAGTGGAACATGGCCAAATTGCGTGGGCACCGTTACGCCGGTTAACAATGCCTTCGGTTCAGTCAACCTGACGTTCCAGATCAATGATGGAACACTTAGCGCGAACCGAACATTCACTTTGACCGTAAACGATACGCGCTTGGCAACAGCACCCACAGTCTCCGGAAGCGCGCGCTCGTATACGAATGCATCGCCCATTACAATCAGCGGAACTTGCACGAGCGGTTATCAGGTGCGTTGGGTTGAGAATGGCACGGTGGGAGCAATTACGACCTGCTCTGCGAACGGGGATTATTCGTTTAATATTACAAGGACGATAGCCCCTTCAACAGTCGTGGAATACACTTTTGCTGTCTATCAACAAAACCTTTTGAACCCGACGTGGGTGGGTCCCGTGCTCCAAACGTGGGTTGTTGATTCACAGGTTCCCGCGCCAGTCGTGATCACCAGCCCCACGATTAACCCGACGATATCAAATACTGGAACATTCAACTTTCTGGGAACATGCGAAGCCGGAGGCACTGTTCTGCTGAGTGCGACCGTGAATCCGAATACTATCACTGCACCGACAGGCTCAACGACCTGCTCTGATACGGGCACCTTTAACATTTCCCAATCGCTGACCGTCAACGGAACTTATACCTATTCGATCACACAAAGGGATCTGGCTGGCAACACGAGTTCAGCCGCTAACTTCACGTGGACTCTTGACAGTACTCTTCCAAATACTCCAAGCTTTACGGCTCCGACAACGATCACCAATGGAATTTATTACACCAACGCTTCAAATCCACTGACCACGATTACAATAACCGTGACGTGCACATCCACTTATCTGGTCACGATTCTGGAAAATGGCGCAGCAGTTGTGACTGCACAAGCATGTCCAGGAACAAGTTATTCATATACGACAACGACCCACAGTAGTAATGGATCGTATCAATTTCAAGCCTATCAGGAGCATCCAACGGCAGGAACGCTTTCCGCCACGGCGTCTTTTACATGGGTTCGTGATACAGCCGTTCCTGCAGCACCCGTTATACAAAATCCAGCGACGACCAGCATTACCACTCCAAACTCTTTGTATCTATCGGGTACCTGTGAAACGAATGCGACCGTTTTTATTTACATCAATGCTGTGACGCCTGCTGAGCAGTCATTGGTCTGTCAGAATGGCGTCTTTGCAACTCAAGTGACACGAACAGTTGCCACGTCCTACAGTGTGACTACGAAACAGCAAGATGCCGCAGGTAATCTGTCGGCGGCCTCAACAGCCGTCACTTGGACCGTGGATCCAAATTCCGTGCCCGTACCCACGGTGACAAGTCCTACGAATGGAACGACGACTACCAACACGTCGTCGCTGACCATTTCTGGTATTTGTCAGCCCGATTACCAATTGACAATTTCAGCAGGGGCATCAACGACACTTGCTACATCCGAAGTCTTGGTTCCTTCTGGTTCCTACACTCAAACCTGCTCTTCGGGAGGAACATTTCTCTACACTGTGAGCAAATCTACAGACCAAATTCATAGATTTAATATCACCCAAACCTATCAAGGGGTGAATTCTTCGGCAGCACAAGTCACTTGGACTCGGGATACAGCTGCTCCAACGGTGACTTTGACTGCGGGTGCCGGAAATCCTTATAGCGGGACAGCCGTATTCACATTTACTGCAAGTGAATCAGGTTCGACGTTCCAATGTTCCGTGGATAATGAAGTAACATATAATTCCTGCACATCGCCATATGTGTATACTTTTGCTTCCACAACGTCACCATCAACATCTACTGATGTTCAGCGAAAACTCTTCGTAAAGGCCACAGACTCTGCGTTGAATACTGGTGCAGCGACCTTGAATACATGGACTCCTAAGATTTTTAATACAGCGCTTCTCTATCAGTTTAACAATGACATCGTAAATACATCGAGTTACTACGGAAATGGGTTTACGGCACCAAGTCTTAATTTGTCAGGTACATCTGCGAATCTAGCGACTGCTGTGTTTAGTCAGGGAAGAACGTTTTCAAACACAACAAACACTCTTGCCGACAACGCACTTTTATCGAGTTATCTGAGCAATGCAACTTTTGACTTTTGGATAGGCTTGGACAAGAACGCAGTTGCTGGCACGATTCTTTCACAAGCGGGCGCCTTCTCAATAAATTTAGCTGCAACGGCCGGCGGGAACCCCAAATTCTACATTACGTTCTCAGCGACGACCACGAATGGTACGTCAAACTCGGCCATCGGAACGTCGACGAATTGCACTTTGGCGAAGTCTAACAATACGACTCCAAATTGGACGTACGTCATGGTCACTTTCAACGCGGGTAGCGCGAATGTTTACTGCCAAAGAACTTCGGGCGGAAGTAACATGCAGAATTCGGGAACTGGAACGTGGGGTTCTCGCATGACAGACAGCTCTTCCGCTTTGACAGTTGGTGGGACTGGAGCCTTTTATATTGATGCGCTGCGCATAAGCCAAGCGGTTAGAGCCGTACCGCCGACGGCCCCGGCGGCTGCACCCTTAGTCGATTAATCTATGAATGCGCAACAAACTTAAGTAGATTTTTGAGGAGCTATTGTTTGACGTGCTCGAATTGTCAAAGCCTCCCTCGCTAGGGGGGTAGGAGAACCAATGGACGGCGTTCGTCTTGCGGTGCTTCTGGACTTATTTTGGATGTTCTTCTTGGAACCATAAGTTCAAAGAAATCAGACTGTGTCCTAGGTAAAAGCTGGGGTTACACTGAGAATTTCGTCTGGGTTGATAAAGGTTGCCGTGCATCCTTCAATATCGAATATGCGCTGCAAAATCATTTCACCCATTTAAAGTCAATGGGTGACGTTTTTTTCGTGTCTCCTTCCAAATATGAGATAGTCTCAAGGTCAATTCGTCCGTAGCCTGATGCGACAAAATTCCAGATCTGCACACCACTCTTGAGAGTCTCTCGATATTTTGCCTCTGCAAAAATCTGTCCGGATGCAGAACGGAACGAAACTCCTAGGTTTGATATTTTTTCTGGATGACGGACAAGAATCTCGCCGGTGTAATCAACGGCTCCGTATTGTCCCCCACCTCCTATGGCCTTGCGAAAAGTCACTGAACGTCCGGCATCGACATCTTGCTTCACTTCACCTTCGACTTCCAGATATCCGTAACGGCGGGATTCAGAAAAATAATGCTCCATGCTGATAAAATAAGTTTTACCGCAGGGGATTTTGATATTTCCGCCGTTGGGATCAAGTTCGCCTTCCCATCTATTTGCCGACGGATTGAAGCCTCGGACGTTGTCGTTGTCGCCAAAGTTTCTACTCCAGTCGCCGGTGAGATCAAACTTGAATTCGGCAGTTCCTGATGCACAAGGAGGAATAGTGACAAAATCACGACCGCCCTTAAAAGATGAGCCCAATAACTCTTGATTCTGCCACTGATTAAAATCACCACGAATGTAGACTTTGACTTGGTTTGATGCTTGGTTGACAGATGACGTATGATAGTTCCTGTGCAGGCAGGAGGTCATCAAAATTGTTCCGAATGGTATCATAACGAAAATATTTCTCTTCATTCTTCACTCCTTCGAAAATCTCGCCACATGAGAATTTCTCGCCATTTTTATTTT
>Ga0315901_10001180_pt1 | contig 37746 bp, 35 predicted proteins | sample LakEriMetagenome_10_FD_203761 | JGI IMG/M metagenome (GOLD analysis project Ga0315901, IMG submission 203761) | Freshwater fungal communities from buoy surface, Lake Erie, Ohio, United States - Buoy 2 MA116 | ecosystem: Environmental > Aquatic > Freshwater > Lake | place: USA: Lake Erie, Ohio...
GGTCACAATGGCGAAGAAGCTTTAGCTGAACTAGCTAAAGATTGTGGTGGCTTTGAAGGTAACGCGCAAAGTTTTAGATTATTAACTCGAATTGAAGCAAAGAGTGTTGATGCCAATGGCAAAACAGTCGGCTTGAATTTAACGCGGGCTTCACTTGATGCCGCAACTAAATATCCATGGGCACGCAGCGAGAACCCGCGCAAGTACGGTGTTTATGATGACGATGTTGAAATCTATAAGTGGATGCGCGAAGGCGCACCAGCCGGCAAGCGATGCATTGAAGCCCAGATCATGGATTGGTCAGATGACTGTTCTTATTCAGTTCACGATTTGGAAGACGCCATCGTGGCAAATCAAATTAAAGTTTCAAACTTTCGCAATGATTTCGCCGAACTATTTAGAGTAATGAGTGTTGATTACGGTAGCGATGCCACGGAAAATGAAGTTGAGTCAGCGCTAACCCGACTAGAAGCACTTTCTTGTTGGCCAAAGAATTTCGATGGCAGCCATCGCGCGTTAGCAAGATTAAAGGACACCACCAGCCAATTAATTGGTCGGTTCGTGCAATCAGCTGAAATCGAAACTCGTAAAGTCCACGGCAACGGGCCACTTACCCGTTACAGCGCAGACCTAGAAATCCCACGTGATCAGATCATTGAAGTCGATTTTCTCAAGGCAGTTGCTGGCCATTACTTGATTAATGCCGCTGCCTCACAAGAGCGCTATGCCAAGCAACAAACATTGATTGGCGAACTTGTTGAAGCATTATTCGCGGCCGGCCCTAAGTACTTAGATTCAGTCTTTTTAGTTGATTGGCAGCTCGCATCAACTGAAGCCGAGAAATTGCGTGTGATCATTGATCAAGTTGCCGGATTAACTGATCCTGGTGCTTACGCACTTCATGCCCGCGTTTGCGTGACTGGATAGACTGGCTAAATCATGAGTGGTCGAATTAGAGATGAAGACGTTGCCTACGTTCGCGACCACGCGCCTATTGATGAAATTGTAGGCGATTATGTGCAACTTAAATCAGCTGGTGGCGGTCAGAAAAAAGGTTTATGTCCTTTCCATGATGAAAAATCACCTTCTTTCCATGTGACTCCATCCAAGGGATATTTCCATTGTTTTGGTTGCCAAACCGGCGGCGATGTAATTGCTTTTGTGATGAAGATGGATCATTTGTCTTTTACTGAAACTATCGAGCGGTTAGCTGATCGAATCGGTTACACCTTGCGCTACGACGAGAACTCTTCGGGCTCAGCTGCACCTGCTGGCCAGCGTTCACGCCTCATTGCAGCAAATGCCGAAGCTGCCAAGTTTTATCAAGAGCAATTGAATAAATCTGAAGGCGCAGCACACGGCCGCGAGTTAATGACAAAGCGCGGTTTTGATAAAGCAGCATGTGAACAATTCGGAGTTGGCTATGCCCCAAATGAATGGGATGCACTAACTAAACATTTACGCGCTATTGGTTTCACAATTGATGAACTCGAAAGTGCTGGCCTTTCTAAAATGGGCGAGCGTGGTCCAATTGATCGCTTCCGTAACCGACTAACTTGGCCGATTAAAGATATTTCTGGTGATGTAGTTGGCTTCGGAGCACGCAAGTTAGCCAGCGATGCTGAAGATCAAGGGCCAAAGTATTTAAATACGCCAGAGACCCCGATCTATAAGAAGAGCCAAGTCCTCTATGGCTTAGATATGGCAAAGAAAGAAATTGCTAAGTCACGCCAAGCTGTAATTGTTGAAGGCTATACCGATGTTATGGCAGCGCATTTAGCAGGTATTCCAACGGCAGTAGCGACTTGCGGTACCGCTTTTGGTGCCGACCATATTCGAATCTTGCGCAGATTATTGATGGATGACGATGCTTTTCGCGGCGAAGTTATCTTTACTTTTGATGGCGATGCAGCAGGGCAAAAGGCGGCACTTCGCGCATTTAGCGACGATCAGAAATTTGTAACTCAGACCTATGTGGCAGTTGAGCCCGATGGCTTAGATCCAGCAGAGCTACGTCAACATAAAGGTGATCTGGCACTGCGAGACTTAATTGCCAAACGGGTACCGCTTTTTGAGTTTGCCATTAGAGCAGAGCTCGCAAAACATAAATTGGAATCTGCCGAGGGTCGGGTCAATGCATTAAATGCTGCAGCGCCATTAGTTGCACAAATTCGCGATAAATCTTTGCGGCCCGAGTACACCAGATTATTAGCCGGCTGGATTGGGCTGGAAACAGATGTCGTTAGCAAAGCAGTCGCACGTGGTTTCAAATCAACTGTGTCGAATAGCGCAGAACCGATAACTGAAGAAGCACCTGAACAAAATTGGCGCCCAGATCCAAGTGATCCGCGCTTAATGCTAGAGCGCGAAGTTTTAAAAGCAAAAGTGCAGATGCCCGAACTTGCCAGTGGTTGGTCAGCAATTGAGGCCGAAGCTTTCACCCACCCAGCCTACAAAGAGTTGCGCGCGGTAATTGATGTGGTCGCAGTCGATCGGCCACTGACAATTGAACTAGTAACTAATGAAAATATGAAAGCACTATTTACTGAACTCTCGGTTGAACCAATTCGCACTGATGGCGAGATCTCGCAGATTTATGTTTCCAGCATCATTGCTCGCCTTCGTGAGGTCTCTGTTTCACGTGCGATTGCTGATCTAAAATCTAGTTTGCAACGGTTAAATCCGGTCGAGAATGAGGCCGAATACAACGCCGCATTTGCGACTTTAGTTTCGCTGGAAAGCACTAGACGCAGCCTCCATGATTTGGCGATGGGCGGCCTGTAATTGGCTGGTTTCAGCGGTCCTTTTTACCGATTGCAATAATTACGCTAGAGTTTGGGCTTCGCAATCCCTGATAGCTCAATGGCAGAGCAGCCGGCTGTTAACCGGCAGGTTCTTGGTTCGAATCCAAGTCAGGGAGCTCTAATCCGACTTTCAGCCTAAACTAGCCTTCTTCTCAGCACCTAAGAGATAGGTTTTTTCGCATGACTTATCGCAGAATGACTCATAAGAGCATCGCCGACTCTTGGCGCGCTCAAAGTTGGGCGATCAGAGTTCTGCGTGCATGGTTATCTTTAACTTGGATTTATGCCGGTTGGGATAAAGCTACTGACCCTGGTTTCCTAACTAATGGTTCACGGAGTTTTATTGGCGATGAACTAGTTGGCTATTCGACAAATTCGCCAATCGGTGGGCTTTTCAATTCCTTGAGTGAACATGCAGTTGCAGTCGGTCTCTTTGTTATATTTTCAGAATTCGCAATTGGCTTGGCTACCCTTCTTTGGATTGCTCCTACCAGCGCTGCTTTCGGTGGATTCTTAACTTCAATATTTCTCTGGCTAGCAAGCACTTTTTATGTTTCACCTTATTTCCTAGGTAGCGACACCGCATATGCAATTCTCTGGCTGGTTTATTTCTTAACCTTAGTTGGTAATCGCAGAACTGTAGACATCGCACTTGATCGCCGAGGCGCATTTCGTATTGGCGCATTAAGTGCAGCAGCAATTGGTTTAGCGCTAGTAGGTAAAACGTTTGCAAAAGTGTCAGAAAAATCTCTGACCACTATTTCTGGATCTAGCCAAATTATTAAGTTAGCAAATATCAACATTGGTGAAACTCATCAGTTTGCCCTGAGTAATGGCATGCCGGCCATACTTTTCCGAACCAATACAGGTGTCTTTGCGTACTCAGCTACTTGCACCCATCAAGGCTGCACCGTTAGTTATCAAAATTCAAGTAAGAGCTTGTACTGCCCATGTCATGGGGCAGAGTTTGATCCATTCAAAAATGGCGGTGTTGTCACGGGACCAACTCGTGATGCACTGCCGACAGTCAAAGTCGAAATAAGTGGCGACTGGGTAGTTCTAGTATGAGAGGTATGAAGATGAAATTCCAAGGAACCCAAAAAGTAGCAGCTGGCTTTATCGCTGGCGTATTAATCACAGGCGGAATCGCAACTGCTTCGACTTCAAGCTCGGGCACAGTGCAAGCATGCGTTAATAAGAGTACGCAGGCTATGTATCTAGCGGTTAATGGTACTTGCCCAAATTCGCGCACCTTGGTTAATTTAAATTCAGGTACCAGTCTCGATGCCAAATCAGTTGCTGCCGCTGTCACGCCTTCAGTAGTTTCGATTGCGGTTACAACACGCACAGGTGGCGGTACTGGTTCGGGCTCAATTTACAAAACTAGCTCGACTGAAAGTTTTATTATTACTAATAACCACGTGATTGAAGATGCGGTCACCAGCGGAACCATCGAAGTAGAACTACTGAATGGCAACATTTTACCAGCGACTATAGTTGGTCGCGATATCGCATATGACATTGCAGTGTTAAGAGTTAAGACCGGAAATCTTCCAGTAATTAAGGTGGGGGATTCAGCAAAAGTAAGCGTTGGCGACCCAGTTATTGCAATTGGCTCACCACTTGGTCTTGCGAGCACGGTGACTGCAGGAATTATCTCAGCGCTTAATCGCCCAGTCTTAACGGGAAGCGATGGCTTAGAGTCATATGTAAATGCGATTCAGACAGATGCTGCTATCAATCCAGGTAATTCTGGTGGCGCGCTAGTTGATTCAGCTGGCAAACTAATTGGAGTTAATTCAGCGATCGCGACCCTTTCATCTGGTGGAGCTAGCGGCTCAATTGGTTTAGGTTTTTCTATTCCGATAAATGAAGCTAAGCGCGTTATTGAAGAAATTATTGCAACCGGCAAATCAACCCGACCTGTTCTGGGAGTCTTCTTTGATCAGACATACACCGGAATCGGTGCCAAAATTCTTAGGTTAAGTCCTGGCGAAGGTGCTGAAAAAGCTGGAATTCCAGCTGGCTCAATTATCAAATCAATTGAAGGTTTCAAGATAACCGATGAGGTTTCAGCCATCGTGCGCATTCGCTCGGCGGTACCCGGAAGCACCATCACAGTCATAGTAGATCTCCCAAATAATGGTGGATTACAGACATTTAAGGTAACGCTCGGACAAGCAGCTTCGAACTAATGGCGTTAACGCCTACGAAATCCTTTTTCGGTAGGGTTTAGCCATGGCTCAATTCAGATTGCAGGTCGTACTTCCAGATCGCCCAGGCTCATTGGGCGCGGTTGCTTCGGCAATTGGTTTTGCTGGTGGGGACATTCGCGGCTTAGTTGTAATGAAATCTGAAGATGGCCGTGGCTATGACGACATTACTGTTGCTGTGCCAGGTTCTGATCCAAGTGATTTGATTGAGGTGCTTACCGCAATTGGTGGCGTTGAAGTTTTATCAGTAACGCCAGTAAATTAAAGTTTAACTTCGCGCAATTGCGTCGCTGATTGTTCTGGCTTTAGGTCCATGATGAATGCACCCATGGCAGATTCGGAACCAGCTAAGTACTTTAATTTACCGGGCTGGCGGCGAACGCTGGTAATTTGCCAATGCAGACGCATTACATCGCGGCCAACTCGAACAGGTGCTTGGTGCCAAGTAGCGATATAGGCCATTTCAATCCCAAATACACCATCGAGTCGATTTAGTACTTCAAGTGCAATTTCAGGGAAAGCACTTGAAGCGGCTTCATCTAGTTCGGCTAAATCAGCTACCGGCTTAAGTGGGGCCACATGTATTTCAAATGGATAACGCGCAGCGTATGGAACAAAGGCAATCCAATGATTGTTACGAGCAATTATGCGATCGCCATCTTTAATTTCGCGAGCAACGACATCATCTAGCAAAACGCGACCAGTGCGATCTTTATGCTCTTGAGCCGCAGCCAACATTTTCTCAACTCGTGGTGGCAAGAATGGATATGAGTAGATCTGCCCATGTGGGTGAGTAAGCGTTACGCCGACTTCTTCGCCACGGTTTTCAAATGGCGCGATATGAGCAATGTAGCTCTCTTTCGAGAGTTCACGTACTCGATCTTTCCAAGCTTCCAGAATTATTCGGACTTGCGCTGGAGCTAAATCTTTCAAGGATTTTCCATGATCGGCGGCAAAGCAAATAACTTCGCACTTACCTGCAGTCTGACCTTCGGCAGTTTGGGTACTTAGCGCATCGGGTAGTTCAAAGTCTCCGACTGGTGGGCGAAAAGATGGGCCGCGGTTATCGAAAACAACGACTTCAAAATCTGACTCTGGAATTTCAGTTAAAAGTTCGCCTGGGTTTTCAGAAGTTGGGCAGAGCGGGCAAAGTTCCTTAGGTGGCAAAAAAATGCGATTTTGTCTATGCGAGGCAACAGCAACCCACTCACCAACAAGGGCGTCATAACGAAGTTCACCAATTTGTGGTTGCGCTTCGGCAGGGCGTTGATCTTGCGCATCGCGACGTTGCCCTTTGGTGTCGTAGTAGCGAATTGTGCGTCCATCAGCCATTTGGCGATCGGTGCGCGTGATATCAGTTGGCAACTTTGCAACGCTCATAATGAAATGAAGTCTACTGTGCCCAATTCAGAGTTCGTTCGATCGCCTTGCGCCAGTTAGCAAAGCCTTTCTCGCGCTCTGCTGCGGTAGATACCGGGTGCCATCGATGAAACTCTTTCCATTGCCCCGAGATCTCTTTTCGGTTTTTCCAAAACCCAACGGTTAGTCCAGCTGCATATGCAGCTCCGAGCGCAGTAGTTTCAACAATTACTGGCCGCGAGATTTCGATACCCAAGACATCGGCCTGCATCTGCATGCAGAGAGCGTTGTTTGTAATTCCGCCATCAACTCGCATTTGGGTCAATTTCACGCCACTATCGGCTGACATTGCATCCATAATTTCGCGAGTCTGATAGCAGATCGCTTCAAGCGCAGCTCTAGCTAGATGCGCCTTAGTGGCTGCGCGAGTTAACCCAACAATTACGCCACGTGCATCACTGCGCCAATGAGGTGCAAACAAGCCAGAAAATGCAGGAACGAAGTAAACCCCATCAGTATCTGGAACCGAAGCGGCTAAGTTTTCTATCTCACTAGCACTTGAAATTATTCCAAGTTGATCACGCAACCATTGAATTGCTGACCCTGTTACTGCCACTGATCCTTCGAGAGCATATTGAACTGGTTCATCACCGAATTTAAAACAAACTGTAGTTAAGAGACCGTTTTTTGATCTTACAATTTCATCACCAGTGTTTAACAGTGCAAAGTTTCCGGTGCCGTAAGTAGTTTTAGAATCTCCACGGGCAAAGCAAAGTTGGCCAACCATGGCAGCTTGTTGATCACCAAGAATTCCAGCGATCGGTACTGCAGTTCCAAATGGACCATTTGGATCAGTTGTTGCATAAATTTCGCCGGATGATCTAATTTGCGGGAGCGCTGAAATCGGAATATCAAATTGATCTAATAGCGATTGGTCCCAATCGAGTGTCTCTAAATTCATCAACATAGTGCGGCTGGCATTTGTCACATCGGTTAGATGCACGCCGCCATGGGCACCACCAGATAAATTCCAAAGTAGCCAAGAATCAATAGTTCCAAACCTGGCAGTTTGTTTAGTGACTGCCTGCTGAACTGCTGGCACATTATTCATCAACCAATTAATTTTGCTGGCCGAGAAATATGGGGCGATTGCTAAGCCTGTTTTGTGAACAATTTCGCCCTTTATCTCGGCGCTGAAAGCATCTAGGTAGGCCGTAGTGCGAGTGTCTTGCCAAACGATTGCATTAGTAAGCGGGTTACCAGTCTTGCTATCCCAAGCCACTGTGGTTTCGCGCTGATTAGTAATTCCGATGGCAGCTAATTGCGAGCCGATGATTCCGGCTTGTTTAAGTGCACCTGTTATTACCTCTTGGGTGCGCGCCCAAATTTCAGCTGCATCATGTTCAACCCAACCAGCCTGCGGCATTATCTGGCGATGCTCTAATTGGTGCTGGCCCACAATCTTGCCAGCGTGATCAAAAATCATAAAGCGAGTACTGCTGGTGCCTTGATCTAGGCTGCCAATGAATCTTTCGCTCATGTGGCTACCTTAATTCTTTATTTGATTCTTACAACCATCAGTGGCAGGTCTAGGCGTAGCGCTCTTTGTTGGCGTTGGAGTTGGAGTTGGATCTACGCCTTGTAGCAAGTCGAAGGTGACTGGCAGCTGAGTCGCTGCATGAGTTTTAGTTTGATCAGTGAATTGAATTGAACCAACCCAGCTACCGGCAGTAAAACCTTTAATTGAAAGAGTCCAGAGACCACTTGCTGCCCGTGTCACTATTTGGGTTAGCTTTGGTTTATCAATTAAAAGCGAATCAAATTCAAATTTCACAGTACCCGTTACAACTGGTGAACCATCGGGGCGATTGACACCAATGCTGAAGGTCACTGCTTTGCTGGTATCAGTAGCTCTTTGTTTAGCAATTAACATTGTGGTTGCTTCATTAACTGGCATTAAGTCAATCGGATCTGGCACCCAAGTGCCGGCAGTTAGATCAATAAAATTCTGTGCGGTGCCACGGAAAACATTTAGATCAACTCGAGTGCTAGGCACTCCGTATTTAGTGCCAATTCCACATGACGAGTATTGCCAAATAATCCATTGTGATTGGCACGCGCTTGAAGTCCAGGAGTGCACATAACAACCAGCTGGTTTTAGGCCTGGCTGATTAATCGGGTCAAATGGACTAATTCCGTATTGAGCGAGCCAAAGCGGGTATTTATTTAGGATTGTGCTTTTTTTCATTGCACCTTCGAGGAAGCTAGGGTAGGAATAAAAAATAGGTTTACGTCCTAGTTTTTCATTAATAATTTCCATGAAAGTCTCAGCCCACAGAGTTACTGATTTCTTTGATGCATAAGCGCCGCAACTTCCATTGCTATTTACCTTTACGCAATTATTTTCAAGGTCAAGCGCGTATGGCAGATCGCGAGGGGTTAAGCCGCCAATTGCTGATATTCGCCAAATAACTTTTTGAGCTTGTGCAGTTGCATCGCGAACGATGGCAGCTCGGTCACTTGTATTTGGCAAAATCGCATAGTGGTAAAAACCAGTGTAAATACCAGCTGCTTGAGCAGCCGGTCGATCAATTAGTAAGTATTGAAGAGCTAGAGCATCTGCTTCATCACGGGTATCGGATGCCTTAATCATGGCAAAGCGAATGCCGGCCGAATACATTTTGGTGAAATCAATTAGCTTGCCGTATGGGTGTTGCCATCTGGAAATATCGACACCATGAATTCGTCCACCTGGGCCTAACGCTTCAACCGCCATCACCGGGTCTGTTTCTGAAATTTCAGCCGCAGGTTTTACCCTAATTTTTTTAGTAGTTGAATAAATCGTGTTGCTGCCAACTGTAGTTTTGGCACGATATGTAATTTCCGATTCTTGCGCAGTTACTACTGTTTCAAGTTTCCAAGTACCAAGTTTGGTGGTTTTGGTACTAAATCTGGTATCAGACCATTTGCCATCAATTTGACTTTGTACTCTCACGGTCAGCCCAGATTTTTTTGGCGATAAAGAGCCGTAGAAAGTTAATAGCGGCTCAATCAAATTTGGGGTTTGTTTAACGGTCAGCGTTAGTTTTGAAGTAGCAGCATTGGCAATCGGCAGTGAAACTGTAAGCGTCACCGTTGAAATGCCCACCAAGATGGCGATTAATTTATTTTTCACACGAGCACAATTTCGACGTTGATACCAATTACTTGATTTATCACTGACTTAAGGGTTGCGATCTGTCGATCACGAATTTCTGAGTACTCATGAGCCGAGCCAAATTTGCGGCTATCTGAAAAATCTAAGTGCAGAGTCTGGCCATCGAATTCGGCTAGGCGAGCATCAAAGAAGGAGATCCAAGCAATGCGATCAATGCTTTCGAGCTGATCAAGAACCGAGTTCCATTCTTGGCGTAACTCGGCGAGATCCATGCCCGAAATTCTAGTGTCTAGGCGCGCCAATCCACTTGTAGTAGTGGCCAGCTATTAAAACTCTCAGGTTTCGGGTGCGATCTGGTGCAATTGCAAAGTGCCCAGCAATGCGCGCAACGATCTGTTCAACCGATTTTTCGCTGACAAATCGAACGCGGCCAATCTCAGCATTGCTTAAGCCGGTAGCAACTAGCCGTAAAGTTTCAATTTGAGTATCTGTCATAGCCCCCAAAACTGATGCAAATGCATTTTCGTGTGGGGATCCATGACTATCTACCCAAGCAACCGGATTCTTGCTTTCAGCAATTGAAATTGAATTTCGTATGGAGTCAGCGATTACTTCTAGGTTGCTGATTGATTTTTTCAGAATCATTTGTGACCCTAGCGGCACATCTTTAGTTGTAATACCTAGCAAGCGAAGATCTGGGCAAGCGGTAGTAAACACAATTCCGAGTGCTGGATTTAGTTTTCTTAATTTTTTAACCAGCGTGATCGCTTCTTGACCATCGAACTGAATATCAATTACTAATACTTCAGGTTGAAGAGATCGGAAAAGATTTTCGGCTACTGCTAAATTATTTGCTTCTCCCACAACGTTTATGGTGTGTAAGCGAAGTGCTGCACTAAGAGTCGCAAGTTCGAATGCGTCATCATTAATCACTAGCACTCGGAAAGTCATACTTAAAAGTAACCGACTTACCTATCTGGGTCTACCTAAATGGTTAGGGGTAGCCCTAGTGAATTTGATTAAAAATTAATTCGTTTTAAATAAATTGTCCAATAGTTTTTGGAATAAAATTTGTAATTTGTGTAGCAGTAATTGGCCCACCGTCAGATGCTTTTAGAGCCGCGACGTTATGAATAAAAGCAGCACTTGCAGCAATTCGCGCTAACGCTGATTTATCATTTAATATCTCAACTTCATTTGTTGCAACAAGTGCTGCAACTATTCCTGCAAGAACATCGCCAGTTCCTGCAGTGGCTAACCAGGGTGTTGCTTCCGGTAGCTCAATTAAATGTTCGCTATCAGCCACAAAAGTGATGGCCCCTTTTAGTAGAACTGTTACTTTCAAGGTATCACTTGCAATCTGTACCCACTTACGTGGATCTCCTTCAATTGCCTCCGCACTTACCTGCAGCCCGCGTGAATTTAATAATTTGGCGAGCTCGCCAGCGTGGGGAGTAATAAGTGTTGGTTGAGATAGTTTGCCCGCTAAATACAGAGCACCAGCATCCAAAACGGTAGGCATGGTCTGGCGCTTAGCCAAAACAAACCATCGATGACGCAACCAAGTGGTCAGCGCTTTATATTTCTGATCAGAAATTCCAGAACCTAACAACCATGCTGAAACTGGGCCAGGTTGAACCACAACTTCTGGGCAAGTATGCAGAACAAGGTGGGCTAAACCAGATGAGGAATGAAAGCGAATCATGCCCACACCAGTTGTAGAAGCAGCTGCAGTAGAAAGCACAGCAGCACCGGGATATTGAGCTGAACCTGTTATAACGCCAAGAATTCCACGCGAATATTTATTATCTAAATCAGTTGGAACCGAGATGCACTTTTTCACATCACGAGCAGACCACTTCTTGTATGTGCGTTCTTCGCTCATTTTTTCTCCAAAAGGTCAAATAAATTGCAAAACGCAATCCAAGTAAATCTAGAGTGGGGCGGGTCGGGCTCGAACCGACGACGACAGAATTATGAGTTCTGGGCTCTAACCAACTGAGCTACCGCCCCTAACGATCAGCAACTTCTCAGTCTCTGATCAATAGAGATGTAAAGAATAGTGGGCGAGTGAATGATCTCCCAAACTTTTCGCTTGGCCGCACCTAGAATTCCAGATATGCGCATGAAATCAGGAATGTTTGTAGCAATTGCCCTTGTGGCAATGAGCGCCCCAGGTGTAATCACGGCGGCAAATGCGGCCCCTGTTTATGCATTTCCAATAGTCGGTTGCAAAGCCACCTACGCCAAAGCTCACCATGATTATCAAGCTACCGATATTCAAGCCAAGGCTGGTTGTAAATATGTGGCACCGACCGGCGGAACAATTACCGAAGTTTCTGCAAAAGATGTCTGGAGCTGGAAAAATAATTTTGGTGACACCCGCGGCGGCTTATCGGTCACTCTAGTTGGTGACGATGGCGTTCGTTATTACGGGTCGCACTTTAAGAAAATAGAACCCGGAATTGAACCTGGTGTAGTTGTGGTTGCCGGGCAAACACTTGCCTACGTTGGCGCAACGGGTTCTGCTAAAGGGACTAAGCCGCATGTGCACTTTGGAATTTCTTGGCCAACGCCAGTTGAATCAAATATTTGGTGGGTACGACGCGGAGTTTTATTTCCATGGCCTTATTTAGATGCTTGGAAAGCCGGCACTGATAAATCACCTTTTAGCGCAGTAGAAAAGATGCGTAAGAAGTTAGGCGATGATCCACCTGCACCTAAGAAATAAGTAGAGAAATACTCAAGGAAATAGAAAAAGAAATAACCCCCGCCGCTTTCGCGACGAGGGTTATTTTTAAACTAAGTGAAATTAGTTAGCGTTCACTGCATCGGCCTGAGGACCCTTTGGACCCTGTACGACCTCGAATGAAACTGACTGACCCTCTTCAAGGGACTTGTAACCGTTTCCTTGGATTGCTGAGTAGTGAACGAATACATCTTGTCCGCCACCGTCAACTGCAATGAAACCGAAACCCTTTTCAGAGTTGAACCACTTAACTGTACCTGTTGCCATCTTTTACTATCCTTCGATATGGGGGTGTTCCGAGAAATCCTCGAATCACGGTCTTCCTCTTGCTACAGCTATACCGAATATGTAAAACATGAAACGGGTACTGATAAAGCGTCCGACTAGGGCAAAGCGTACCTCCTACTTGCGAGTTCACCTAAAGTTTTTTTCGCGAGATCACGCTCAAATCACCCCATAAATTCAACGATCTAGACAGTTAAAGGCTCGTAGGTGTACAAATAGAGCACTAGTAAGTGCCGATGGGCTGGGGAAGGTCGCATCAAGTGCCCTTGCTAGGAGAGCTAAATGGAGCGAATTTCGCCCACGAATAACGCTGTATCAACCGGTTCGCTAATAATTCATAGCGCGCCTTCTGCTTTGCGTACCCATATTGATTGGGCGATCAAAGACATTTTGGGAACTTCGGTTCAGATTCAATGGCGCCCACAACCAAACTTCGTTGGCACCTACCGCACCGAAATAACTTGGCGCGATCTAGCCGGCAAGGCTGCGAAACTTTGCAGCGCTCTTTCGAGTTGGCATTACTTAAGGTTTGAGATTTTCGAAGCCACCAATAATGAAGGCGAACTATTTAGATTCCTGCCAGAGCTTGGCATCTTGCGCAATCAAACAGATGGGGCTGGCAACATTTTGCTTACCGATTCGGTAGTTGTGAACGCATTGAATAATTCATTCGAGGAAGATGAATTACGCGATGCGATTAACCGAATTCTGGGCAAACCTTGGGAGGAAGTGCTTGAGCCACTGCGGGCGATCGATCAGCGAGAGATGGCTCCGCTGCAAGCTATCTAGAATCTATGGGTATCGGCGAGAATTTAAGTAGAATGTGGCCATGAGCCAAAACTTAGAAAATAGCAAAGTATCCATCGAGCGCAACAAAGGCATTGTCTTAATTGCGGCCGCCGTAATTCTTTCCATCGCATTAGGTGGCGGACTTATGAAAGTTGGTGCGGGTTTTGCTTCTCGCGCAAGTGATGGCATCACAGTTACTGGTTCGGCCAAAATCGAAGCAACTGCCGATAAAGCAGTTTGGACACTATCCATTTCGCAGTCATCGCCAACCGTCAACACTGCAGTTTCAAAGGTGGCTGATGGCGTAAAAGCTTTATCTAGCTATTTAACAACCGGCGGCGTAACTAATGACCAAATTACTTTAGGCGCAGTTTCTACTTATGCCAACGAAGAATATGTAAATGGCAACAGCACAGGTCGCATTCTTTCTTACCGAGCCAGCCGAGATGTAACTGTTCGCACTAAGGATGTGCAATTAGTTTCTAAGTTGAGCCAAGGAATTGGCGACTTATTGCAAACTGGTGTGCCAATTAATAACTATGGTCCGCAGTATTACATTTCAACACTTTCTGATCTTCGCCCTAAGTTACTTGGCGAGGCCATGAAAGACGCTCGCGTTCGCGCCGAAGCAATTACTGAAGCTGTAGGTGGATCAGTCGGAGCAGTAATTAATGTGAAGAGCGGGCCGTTCCAAGTTACTTCGCTTGATTCAAATCAGACTGCCGATTATGGCGCTTACGACACCGGCACCATTGAAAAGACTGTTACTTCAACGGTATCGGTTACCTTTAAAACAAATTAATCGCTAGTAATTAAAGCGGGATATTGCCGTGGTTGCCTCTTCGATGAGGCGCCGCGGCAATTGCTTTTGCTAGCGCACTTCTAGTTAGCGCAGGCTCAACAATTTCATCAACAGCGCCAATTTCAATTGCGCGCTCTACGCCACCAGAAACGCGATCGTGTTCGGCCGCTAGTTCAAGCTCCATCGACTCGCGTTGTTCTTGCGGAATATCAGCTAACAATCGGCGGTGAAGCACACGCACTGCAGCAACTGCGCCCATTACTGATACTTCAGCAGTTGGCCAAGCAAATACTCGAGTCGCACCTAAAGATTTTGAGTTCATCGCAACGTAGGCGCCACCATATGCACGACGGGTAATAAGAGTTACGCGCGGAACAACCGCTTCGCCAAATGCGTGCAGCAACTTAGCGCCACGACGAACTGCGCCTTCCCACTCTTGCCCAGCGCCAGGTAAGAAGCCCGGAACGTCGGCAATCACAATTAACGGAATACCAAATGCATCGCATGTGCGCACAAAGCGAGCCGCTTTTTCAGCAGCCGAAGAATCAAGCACGCCACCTAAGTGTTGTGGGTTATTTGCCACCACGCCAACTGTACGGCCACCAAGTCGCCCTAGAACTGTTGTCATATTTTCAGCCCACATTGGCAATAGTTCTAGCTTCTCGCCATCTTTATCTAAAATCGCATTTACAAGTGGATGCACTTCATATGCACGCCTAGTTGTAGCAGGCACATACACAGACAAATCTTCATCAACTAATTCAGTATTTAATAAACCTTGATCAGCAAAGAGAGAAGATAAATCACGAATCTCAGCGAAAGCTTCTTCTTCGCTATGAGCAATAACGTGGGCAACACCGCTGTTCTTGCGATGTGCATCAGGGCCGCCGAGGGTTGCAATATCAATTTTCTCGCCAGTAACACTCTTAACGACATCAGGGCCAGTCACAAAGATTCGACCATTCGGCGCTAAAACAACAACGTCAGTTAGCGCCGGTCCATATGCACCGCCGCCTGCAGTTGGGCCAAGTACTAGTGATAACTGCGGAATACGACCACTCGCGGTAATCATTGACTGAAAAACTTCACCGAAAGCGCTCAGTGATGAAACACCATCGCGCAAACGCGCGCCACCACTGTGCCAAATACCAATGATCGGTAACTGGCTTCCCATCGCAGATTTATAAGCCTCAACGATTACATGTGCACCATCGGCACCTAGTGAACCGCCTTGTCGCGTGGCATCGGATGCGAAAACTACAACGCGATTACCTTTTATTTCGCCAGTGGCCGCAACCATTCCGCAATCAGTGCGGGGGATTAGTAGCTCGAATTTTCCGTTATCTAATAGTTTTGCGATGCGGACTTCTGGATCGCGCTCGTCGATCGTCATTTTAGTTAACTGACTTAAATACTAATACGACGTTATGTCCACCAAAACCGAAGGAATCATTAAGTGCTGCAATATCGCCAGTTGGCAGCGCACGAGGCTTATCGCGAACCACATCGACAGTTACAGCAGGATCTAGATTTTCAATATTAATAGTTGGTGGCGCTAAACGATCTTGAATTGCTTTCACAAGAAATACCGACTCGATTGCGCCAGCTCCACCGAGTAAGTGACCAGTCATAGATTTTGTGGCTGAAACTGCAACGTGATCGGCATCGGCACCAAGTGCTAAGCGAAGCGCATTAGCTTCGGCAACATCACCAGCCGGAGTTGAAGTTGCGTGCGCATTTAAGTGCACGACATCTTTAGTTGAGATACCTGCGTCAGCAAGTGCAATTTTGATTGCGCGCTGTACACCTATGCCATCAGGATCTGGCGCTGCAATATGAAAACCATCAGAAGTTAAACCTTGACCGGCAACCTCGCAATAAATTTTTGCACCACGCGCTTTAGCATGTTCATACTCTTCGAGAATTAACACGCCACCGCCTTCGCCCAAAACAAAACCATCGCGATTGAGGTCATATGGTCTAGATGCACTCTCAGGTGCATCACTGCGAGTTGAAAGTGCTTTCATCGCTGCAAAACCAGCCATAGGTAGCGCGTGAATTGCAGCTTCGACGCCACCACTAATAATTACATCAGCGCGATTATTGCGAATCATTTCAAAGGCGTAACCAATTGCTTCGGCTCCTGATGCACACGCGCTAACCGGGGTATGAACACCTGCGCGTGCTTTAAATTCCAAACCAACATGTGCCGCTGGACCATTAGGCATCAACATCGGCACTGTGTAAGGGCTAACCGAGCGAGCACCTTTTTCTTTCAAAACATCATATTGCTCGAGTAGTGTCGTAACGCCACCAATGCCGGATGCAATCACAACACCTAAGCGCTCGCTATCAACTTCTGGTGAACCGGCATCTTTCCAAGCTTCGCGTGAGGCAATAATTGCAAATGCTTCAGAGCGATCTAATTTACGAAGTTCAACTCGTTCCATAACTTCACTTGGATCAACTGCCACACGGGCGGCGAAGTTAACTGGAATCGTACCTGCCCAATCTTCGGTAAGGGTGCGAGCACCGCTCTTACCTGCGAGCAAGGCAGCCCAAGTACTTGGCGCATCTCCTCCGATTGGAGTTGTTGCGCCAAGTCCAGTTACGACTACGCGTCGTTGGGCTGACATCTTTAGTTAGGTTCCGCAGATGATTAAGCAGAAGCCTTCACGATGAAATTAACTGCATCGCCAACAGTTTTAAGTTCAGTTACCTGATCATCAGGAATCTTCACGCCGAAGCGCTCTTCAGAAGCAACAACAACTTCAACCATGCTTAGTGAATCTACTTCTAGGTCATCTGAGAAATTCTTATCTAGCTCGATAGATGCAGCTGGAATACCGGCAACTTCTTCAACGATCTCTTTAAGACCAGCTAATACATCTGCTTGGGTTAGTGCCATTTCTTTATTTCCTTCACTTTCGGTAAACGGGTTTAGATCGATAAGGCGTAATTGTCTAACAAAAGGGCGCTTACTTACGAGTATGAGCGCACTTTTCGGCGGAAATTTATGGCAATTGCACTACTTGTCCCGCGTAAACGAGACCTGCGCCATATCCAATAATCAATGCAAGCCCACCACTTAATTCCGGATGTGACTCAAGCAAAGCATCCATCGCTAGTGGAATCGAAGCAGATGAAGTGTTGCCATTTGTTTTGATGTCATCGGCAATAACCACAGAGGCTGGCAACTTCATTTCTTTGGCCATAGTTTCGATAATGCGAAAATTTGCTTGATGCGGAATAAAAGCTGCAAGTTGATCGCTAGTGATTCCAGCAGCTTCGAGTGCTTGCAAGCCAACTTTGCTCATTGAATAAACTGCCCAACGGAAAACAGTTTGGCCTTGCTGACTAATATTTGGCCAACCTAAATCAGCCACACCTTTAGTTGGCGAATTTTTGAAATCTGTCCAAGCTGGATTTAGCAAAATTGCATCGCGTGAATCGGCATCAGACCCCCAAATAGCTGGCCCAATGCCAGGTTCTTCAGCGGGACCGATTACAACAGCGCCAGCCCCGTCCGCAAAAATAAATGCGGTCGCGCGATCATCTGGATCAGTGAAGTTGGTTAGTTTTTCGGAACCAACGACTAAAACCATTTTAGAAGTGCCGCCAGAAATTAAATCTTTTGCCATTGCTACGCCATAACAGAAACCAGCGCAGGCAGCGCTAATGTCGAAAGCCGCCGCTTTAGGATTTCCCATTTGTTGAATTAGTGCAGTTGCCGCACTAGGTGCTTGAAATTCATATGAGATGGTTGCAAAAATTACAGTATCAATATCTGCAATTGTTAAGTTGGCTCGTTTAAGCGCCATTTCGCAAGCAGCTTGGGCCATACTGACAACACTCTCATCAGCGCCAGCAAAGCGCCGAGTTTCAATACCAGTGCGTTGCTGAATCCATTCATCAGTTGATTCGATGCGATCAACGATTTCTGAGTTAGGAACTTGGCGCTCCGGGCGATAAGTACCAACTGAAAGTATGCGCGAATTACTACCGGTTTTTACTTTGATGCTCATTTATGTTTCTCCGCAAACTCACTCGCTGCTGCCAAGTCGGCAGGAGATTTAAAGGCAAAAGTTTCGATCTCAGGTGTTGCGCGCTTTAAGAGTCCAACTAAAGTTCCAGCTGGTGCTAATTCAATTACGCCAGTTACGCCAAGCTCTTGCAAGCTTTTCATGCAGAGATCCCAACGCACTGGGCTCGCTACCTGGCTAATTATGCGCTCAAGTACTTCTTCGCCATCTACTACGGCAAAACCATCTCGATTTGAAATGATTGAACCAGTTGGATCAGATGGCGAAATAGTTGTTGCGCTCTTGGCTAGTATTTCTTGGGCAGACTGCATATATCTAGTGTGAAAAGCGCCAGCTACGGCCAGTGGGCGAATTCGAGCACCAGCTGGGGGATTATCGGCAAAAAGCGATAGTTCGCTAATTGATCCTGCCGCCACAATTTGGCCAGCCCCGTTGTCATTTGCGGCCACTAAACCCAGTTTTAATATTGCATCAAGGACTTCTTCGCGGTCTCCGCCTAACACAGCAGACATGCCAGTCTTTTCTAAACTAGCAGCCTTTGCCATGGCATTAGCGCGATCGTTCACAAAGCGCATTGCATCGAATTCGCTAATCACTTTTGCAACTGCAGCTGCGGTAATTTCACCGACTGAATGGCCAGAGATAACCGGTGCTGAAACTCCGAGCAAGTTTGCTGCGATTAAACCAGTTGCAACAATTAGCGGTTGCGCATTTGCGGTATCTCTAATTTCATCGGCATCAGCTGTGGTACCCAGTGCAACTAAATCTTTACCAATAACTTCAGACCAGCGAGAGATTGATTCAGCGCAATCGCTAATTTCTAACCAAGGCGTCAACATGCCTGGCGTTTGAGCACCTTGACCTGGTGCGATGATTGCTAACACAAGGTAAATGTTATGCGATGTTGCAGGTACTACCGAGTAACGAGCCAGATTTGTGCTGTGTGCTCAGGCACCTTAATTGTTGAACCAGGCTGGGCAATAACCGGTTCGTAGGTAGCAGTCACTTTTGCTGCATCAAAAATACAGCGATAAGCAGTAGCCCAATTTTCGGCCGGTAATTTAAATTCATGTTCAACGCGATCAGAGTTAAAATTCAGTAACAGCGCTCTTTCTGCACTAACTTCAATGTATACGGAAAGCGTACGAGTTTCAGAGTTTTGCCATTGATGATCGATCATCTCTTCGCCAGTTAAGTTAAACCAAGCTAAGTCTTTACGTTGCGTGCCTAAATCAACTTCGCCGGTATAGAACTTACTTGTGACATCTGATAGATAAGTTTTTCGAATATTAATTAGTTCGCGAAAAGCATCTTGCATATCTGCAGCCGCTGAATCTAAATCCCAAGGCTGCGCCCAAGGGTTTTTGCCGTCACTAACTGAATATCCGTTATTGCTGCCGTTTTGCGTGCGGTTTACTTCATCACCCATATTAATCATCGGCACACCTGCCGAAAGAAGCAAAGTAGCTGCCATAGATTTCTTGAGCGATTGGCGAATATGTTGAATCCCTAGATCATCGGTCTCGCCTTCAACGCCGACATTCCAGGATTTATTTGAAGAATGTCCGTCACGATTATCTTCACGGTTTAGTTCATTGTGCTTCTCGTTATAGGAAACTAAATCTCGCAACGTAAAACCATCATGAGCAGTTATAAAGTTAATCGAAGCCGTTGGGCCGCGGTGATAAAAGATGCCACTTGAACCACTAATGGCAGAAGCAATATCACTGACGCCTTCGCCAAATCCGCGGGTTAAATCACCTAGCCAGAATTGCCGCACGCTGTCTCGGAAAAAATCATTCCATTCGCGCCATGGATACGAGAATTCACCCAAGCCATATCGCGTTACATCCCAAGGCTCGGCAATCATCTTGCGATCGCGCAAGATTGGTTCAGCTGTAATCGCCGCAAAGAGCGATGAATGACGAGCGCTTTCATCTTTAAAGAGTGCAGTGGCTAGATCAAAGCGGAAGCCATCGATGCCAATTACATCTGTCCACCAACGCAGCGAATCAATGATGAAGCGAACTGAATGCGGTTTAGCCGCAGCCAAAGTATTGCCACATCCAGTTAAATCTAGATATGAATTTTCTTTATTGTGACGATACCAATCTCGGTTATCTATGCCACGGAAACTCAGAGTTGGCCCACCAACACCAGCTTCGGCAGTGTGGTTATAAACCACATCAAGAATCACTTCGATTCCAGCGTTATGTAGTTGCGAAACTGCCCACTGCAATTCACTAACGGCATCATCAGTTGCTGCATATTGCGGGTGCGGTGCGTTAAATGCCATGGTGTTATAGCCCCAGTAGTTCTGCAGACCACGTTCAGCAGTTGTCGGTTCAGAGATAAATGCTTGTATTGGCAAGAGTTCTAGGGCAGTTATTCCTAGACCTTGTAAATGTGCAATCGTGCTGGGGTGGCCAAGTGCTTTATATGTGCCTCGTTCTTCTACCGGAATCTCTAAATTATTAGCGGTTAAACCATTTACATGTGCTTCATAAATATAGGTATGCGCCCAGCGATGATCAATGCGATTGATCTGTCTAGGCTTGTGATCAGTCACAACTGAAAACGGCACTTTGCCGGCACTGTCACGGATATCGCGGATAGTTAAATCGCCATTGCCCCAACCATCCTTACTTTGATGACCATAAATTTCCGGGACGTACTGCAGCTCACCGGAAAGTTCGTGTGCGTATGGATCAAGTAAAAGTTTCGCTGGATTAAAACGTAAATTCTGTTCTGGAATCCAAGGGCCATGAACTCGGTAACCATATTTTTGACCAGGGCGAACACCTGCCAAGTAGCCATGCCAAATCGGGCCATTGCGATGACTAAGTGAATAACGTGATTCAACTAATTCGCCATTTACTTCATCGAATAAACAAAGCTCAACTGCATCGGCACCAGATGTCCAGATCGCGAAGTTAGTACCTTCTTCGGTGACTGTTGCACCTAGGTATCTCGGATCTGCTGGCAACATGGGGCTATCTTGCCCGAATTACTGAATTTTTGCCTCTTGCTAGGAGATTTTTACTTCAGAGATTTCGGTTGTTTCCAGATCTTGATACTTTATAAATTTTGGCGCTAGTAGATCTGCCCCAACCTGATTTGATTTACGGCTAATGAATGAGCGAGCTCCTTCGATAACCATTAGCAATAAGGCAGCGGGTAATAAATCTATGCTACGTTTTAAGAACCAAGGCGTGCCATTACGCAGCATCCAAAGGACCGAATTCTTTTTACTGCGCTTAATCTCATGATCTATTTCAATGTCGGCGATCTGGAATCCGAAATCCGTTATCAATTTCCTAAATTCGTATGCAATTCGTTGGTGACCGATTTTGCTTGGATGCATTCGATCAATATGCCAGTTTGCTAAATTATAGATATTAACTATTTTTCTAGTATCCAGCAGAACTGCGCCAAACTCTCTGGCAACGGCGGTTGTCACTGCATTTACCGAACGAACTCTGCGGTCCAAAACATTTGCCAAAAGTTTAGGCATCGGCACTATCTCGGTTGGATCGTGCAAAAGAATCATGAGAACCAGGGTATTGCTTTCGGTAAGCGCCCTTACGGTCTGACGGAGATTCTTATGTAGTTGTTCAGGATCAAATCCATTTCGCAATAAGTCGTTTCCACCAACAATAACTGCGCAAATATCTGGATTATGTAATTGAACCCTAGGCAATTGAGTTTGCAGAACTTCGAATGATTGTGCACCTGGACGCGCAACATTGATAAAGACAAGTGGGTTTTCAAAACTCTTTGCTAAGTAATAACTCCAACCAAGATTGACGCCATTGTTATTCGAGTCACCGACGCCTGATGCGGCACTGTCACCAATAATTGCCAAAGTTACTGGTTTCATTTAGTTAAGCCGCTCGCAGTCGATGCTTAGCTTGAATTAACGTCGGACGATCACCATGCAAGGTAAGCATTAGCGAGATTGTGGAACTCCAAGGATAATTCTCAGATTGCTCGTGGCAACGTTGGTTTAGATCAGGTTCGAATTCCAACTTCTGGATTAGATCTTCAATTGCATCAGCAAAAGCAATTGCATTATTGGCTGCGACCGCACCGACTGATTCATTTTGGTCTATCAGTAAGAACTCACCAACGGCGCTAGTTTCTGAAGCAATAACGGGAGTTCCTGAAGCGAGTGATTCAAGTGCTGCAAGACAGAATGTTTCTATTGGTCCGGGCGCAATAGAGATATCTGCCGAAGCTAGAATTGTGGCAACACGTTTACGATCGGCGATGTAGCCAAGGAATGTAACTGGCAACCCTTTTGAATTCTGTCGCATCTTGCTCCAGAGTGGGCCACCACCAACATAAACCAGATGCGCGTCCACGCCTCGCTTCTGTAACTCAGCTAGCGCTTCGAATGATCGTTGTGGTTGTTTTTCTGGCGATAATCGGCCACAGTGAACAAGTAGGTGTTTGGCTCCTTTAGCAAGGCTTTCACGTAACTCATGGTTATAGAAAGTAGGGCTAAATGAAGTCAGATCAACTCCCAGCGGAATTTGTGCCAAGTTTTGCGTGCCGATCCGGCGAAATTCACTCGCGGCAAAATTAGTAGTTGCGATAACGTGAGTAAATCTGGCAGCAAGGCGGCGATTATGCCAATTAACAAATTTGGTCAGGTTAAAGGGCAGATATGTTCGCACCAAACCTGTTAAAGATTCATGGCTAAATACTGATGAAGGAATCCCACGGGCTACCGCCCATTTACCGAGGCTAGAAAGAGTTAGGCGATCAGAAACTTCAAGACGATCTGGGGATAGTGTGATTATTAAACGCTTTATTGCCCGCTTATTGAGAATTACGCGGTAACCACCACTGAAGGGAAGAATGAATGAAGGCACCGTAACTCTTGTGCCAGATGGGGTTTCTTCGCAATAGAAACTAGATCCTGGTACGACATAAACAAATTCGTGACCTTTTGAGATATAGCCTTTGCCTAACTCGTGCAAAGTAGTTCTTATGCCACCGGATTTAGGGCCATAAAAATTAGCGACGTGCATTATTTTCATGCCACTAGCTCCGTTCCTTGTGGGATATTTAGTTTTATTAAATCTCGATAGTGCCCGATTAGCTCTTGGTTTATAGAGCTCCATGTTCTTTGAACTACTGACTCTCTGGTCAGTTTTCTAAGTGATGCAAGATCACTGTTCTGAATTAATTTAACAACCCTGCGAATCTCTTTGTAATTACCAGTATTGATTAAATACCCAGTAACTCCATCTTGAACTAAATCAATTGGGCCACCTAAGTTAGGTGCAATTACTGGAACTCCCGATGCCAGGGCTTCTTGGATAGATTGACAGAAAGTTTCGTGTTGACCGGTATGAATGAAAATATCTAGTGAGGCATACATCTGTGCCAGATCGCTGCCTGATTTGAAGCCGGTGAATATTGCATTCGGTAGTTTGCGCTCTAGTCGACTGCGGATCGGGCCATCGCCGACAATCACCAATTGCACATCATCTTGACTATCTAGATCGATCAAATCTTCTAGCCTTTTTTCATGCGCCAAGCGTCCGATGTATCCAATTAAGGTGCGGTCAGGCCGGTTACCAAGAAGTTGAGCACGCAATACATTAGAACGATTTTCTGGCTTGTATCTTTCAGAATCAACGCCCCGTTGCCAAAGCTTTACCTCAGGCACTCCCAAACCGGTTAAGTAATTGCAAGCAGAGGTAGATGGGGCTAGCGTGCGGTCAGTATTCGAATGAACTTTGGCCACAAATTTACTGAGTGAGCTATTTGCGAGTTGCAACCCATAATTATTGGCAAACCCAGCAAGATCGGTTTGATATACCGAAAGCGTAGGGATATCGCTTCGCCTAGCAAACTTCGCAATGTAATTTCCCAACAGTGCCGGTGATGCTAAATGAATAACATCTGGATTGAACTCAATGAGTTTTGCTTTCGCGAGTTGCTGTGGCAGAGCTAATGGAATTAGACCTTTTAAATTAACTGCAGGGATTGGCAAAACTTCATAGCCCGCGTATTCAAGTGGACTACCGGTTGAATCTGGCGCCAAAACTATTGCTTCATGGTTATTCTTCTTTAGGAAATCTAATACGCGCAGAACGGAGTTAGTCACTCCGTTAACTTGAGGCAGGAATGATTCAGCGACAATTGCTACTCGCAATTTACTTTCCAAATTATCATGCTTCACACAGGCAACTATCACTTATGATAATTTGCTAAACCTCAAGTTGAAGTGAAGTGTCGGTGAACCTTAAGTTAAGAATTCGAGAGCGAAACTAGGCCGGTATTGAGTGTTGACGTAATCCACTGCGAATTTTGGTTTCCATGTCAACGCTATTTATTTGAAACTTGTTCTTATGTTCCAAAAAATCAATCGGCATATTCTCTGTTCGCACACGCACATTCCGATTGATAGCCCAGGTTTTAATTCTGTTTAAGTAACGTTGATCAATTACTTCAATTTCATCAGGGTCAAGTGCAATCAAAATATTTTTCAAAAGTCTTTGATTTAGGAAAACCCGACGACCTCGTGCAAATGGAACTCTGATCGATGGCAGATTAATTACTTTGCCGTTATTTGTTTCAATTGTTGCTAGTTGGTAGCCAGGCACGATGGCGATAAATTCATGGCCAGCGGCATGATGGGAAACGGCGACTTTGTTGAGCAGGTCGACCTGAGTTGCTGAGCGACTGCCATAGAAATTTGTGATGTGCACGATTCTCATGGCCAGATCATGGCTAGGGGTTTTAACGAGGGGATAGCCATAAGGTGAATTTCGGGTGACGCTTCCATGAAGAAATGTGACCTATGCCCGCCTGCTAAATGTTGGCACTGCCCGAACCCGCCAGTAACATCGCCCTATGAAGATTGCAGTCTGCGTAAAACAGGTACCAGATTCCTGGGCTGAGAAGAAGATGGTCAATGGCGTCCTCGACCGCGAAGGTGTCGATGCTGTTCTAAATGATCTCGATGAATATGCAGTTGAAGAAGCACTGCGCATTGTCGAAGCTCATGGTGGAAATGAAGAAGGTGGCGCAAATAGCGTGACTATCGTTTCCATGGGACCAGAGCGCGCAACTGAGGCAATTCGCAAAGCGCTCTCAATGGGGGCTAACGATGCGATTCTGGTCAGCGACGCTGCCCTTGCTGGTTCTGATGCACTCGCAACTTCTAAAGTTTTAGCTGAAGTAATTAAAAATGGTGGCTTCGATCTAGTTATTTGTGGAACCGAATCAACCGATGCTCGCATGAGTGTGGTGCCGGCAATGTTGGCGCAACGCCTGGGCTGGGCGCAATTAACTTTTGCTTCATCAGTTTCGGTAGATCCAACAGCAAATACAGTTTCGATTACCCGCACAACTGAAGCTGGCGTCGACGCGATTAGCGCCAAGTTCCCAGCTGTAATTAGCGTGGTTGAAAAGATTAATGAACCACGCTATCCATCATTCAAGGGAATCATGGCTGCGAAGAAGAAAACGATTGAGAGTCGCGATCTGGCGACTGTTGGTGTTTCAGCCGAAGCTGCTTGGTCGTTAGTTGCAGATTCAGCTCCACGTCCACCTCGCGCAGCTGGCGTAAAAGTTACCGATGACGGTAACGGCGGAAATGATTTAGTTAAATTCCTAACAGAGAAGAAATTCATATGAGCCAGATATTTATCCTTGCCGATTTTGCTGGCGATAAGTGCACTAAGACCACAGCTGAATTAGCTACTGCGGCAGCTCGCAATGGCAGCGTTACAGCGATTGTTTTAGCCGCCCCCGGTGCTGGTGCAGCGCTTGCAGCAACTGTTAAAAACGGGCCAATTGCTAACGTGTTAGTAGTTGAATCCGCGGACTTTGCCACACATGGTGTAGCAGCAGCTGCAGATGCGGTTGCTCAGATTGTCGCGCTGAAATCTCCGAGCGCACTACTAATTGCTTCTCATGCTTACGGCAAAGAAGTTGCTGGTCGCGTTGCTGTCGCAACTGATTCCGGAATTATCACCGATGCTGTTGATGTCGCTGCAGATTTAACTGCAACACAATTAGTTTTTGGCGGCTCAACAACTGTGCATTCCAAGGTATCTAATGGTGTCCCGATTATCACCGTGCGCCCGAATTCAATTGAGGCCGATCTGTCGGATTCAACACCTGCAATTGAAAATCTTGCAATCACAATTTCAGATTCTGCAAAGTTGGCAACTACAACTTCATCGACGCCACCAGTCAAAGGTGGTCGCCCAGAACTTACTGAAGCGCAGATCGTGGTTTCTGGTGGCCGCGGTACAAATGGTGATTTCGCTGCCGTTGAAGGTTTTGCTGATTCGCTAGGTGCCGCAGTTGGTGCATCACGTGCTGCAACAGATGCTGGTTGGTATCCACATTCACATCAAGTTGGTCAGACCGGTAAAACAGTTAGCCCGCAACTTTATGTAGCTTGCGGAATCTCTGGCGCGATTCAACACCGTGCTGGCATGCAAACCAGTAAGACAATTGCCGTAGTAAATAAAGATCCTGAGGCACCAATCTTTGATTTGGCTGATTTCGGCGTAGTGGGCGACCTATTTGCGGTTCTGCCTCAAGCTACGCAAGGTGTTGCTGCACAAAAGTCCTAGACTTACCCGCATGAATAGCGTCTATCTAGACCATGCGGCAACCACGCCGATCTTGGCTGATGCGCTTTCGGCATTTACTATGCAAGCCAGCAAGTTAGGCAATCCATCTAGTTTGCATACCCAGGGTCGCGCTACCCGTAAAGATTTAGAAGATGCCCGCGAATCAATTGCTAAAGCTGCCGGCTGTCTTTCGAGCGAGATTATTTTCACCGCCTCAGGCACTGAAGCAAACAACATCGCGCTCAAGGGGCTGTTCTGGTTGGGTCGTAAGAACGGTCGCAATGTGGTGGTTATTTCAGCAATTGAGCACCATGCAATCTTGGATCCAGCCAAATGGCTAGCCGAACACGAAGGTGCCGAAGTTATTGAGTTACCGGTAACCACTTCTGGCGTAGTAGATCTGAAATTCTTAAGTGAGCTAATTGCTAAACGTGGCGATGAGATCGCAGTTATTTCGGTTATGCATTCCAATAATGAAACTGGAGTTCTGCAACCGATTGCCGAAGTCGTTAATTTAGCTGGCGAAATTCCAGTGCACTCTGATGCGGTACAAAGTTTTGGCAAAGTTGCTTTGAGCTATAAAGAGCTGGGTCTTTTTGCGATGACACTTAGCGCCCACAAAATTGGTGGCCCACTTGGGATCGGCGTTCTGATTTTGCGCAGAGCGGTTGAGATTCCGGCGCTGTTACATGGCGGTGGACAAGAACGCGAAATTCGAAGTGGCACGCTAAACGCACCTGCCATCGTTGCATTTGCTGCAGCAGTTAGCGCCAATAGTTATGACGCAACAAGTGTCGCTATGTTGCGCGATGACTTTGCCCAAAAAGTTGTTGCACAGATTCCAGATGCATTTGTAAATGGTGCCGACGTTGATCGTTTGCCCGGCATCGTCAACATTACTTTCCCGCGTACTGAAAGCGATACTTTGCTATTGCTGCTAGATAGCGAGAAAGTTTCCTGCTCAACTGGATCAGCTTGTAGCGCAGGCGTGCATCGACCAAGTCATGTTTTGATGGCGATGGGCCACGACGATATTTCGGCACAATCTTCGCTACGTTTCTCCTTTGGGCCAAGTAATACGGCAGCCGAGGTTGATTATGTGCTGTCAGTGCTGCCCGGTGTAATTCAACGTGGGAGAGCGGCGGTGGCGTCTTGAAGTTAATTGCAGCCATGAGCGGTGGCGTTGATTCCGCAGTAGCCGCTGCCCGCGCAGTCGAAGCAGGTCACGATGTAATCGGTGTGCACTTAGCGCTTGCTGCTAACCCACAGAAATATCGTTCAGGTGCGCGTGGTTGTTGCACCATCGAAGATTCACACGATGCGCGTCGCGCTGCCGATGTAATCGGAATCCCGTTTTACATCTGGGATATGGCGCAAGAGTTTCATGACGGTGTAGTTGAAAATTTCTTATCGGAATACTCAGCTGGCCGCACACCTAATCCATGTTTACGTTGCAACGAGAAAATTAAGTTTGCTGCAGTTCTAGATCGTGCTCGCGCAATGGGTTTTGATGGGGTTGTTACCGGTCACTATGCCAATACCCGCGAATCTGAAAATGGTAAGACGCTTCACCGAGCAGTTGATCATTCAAAAGATCAGTCTTATGTATTGGCCGTGTTAACTCGCGAACAAATCGACGGTGCAATATTTCCGTTAGGCGATACTGAGAAAGTTGATATTCGCAAAGAAGCTGAAGCTCGTGGCTTAGCGGTTGCCCAAAAACCAGATAGTCACGATATTTGTTTCGTGCCTTCAGGCGATAATGCCAGTTGGTTACACGATCGCTTAGGTAGCGAAGTCGGACCAATCGTTGATCAAGATGGCAAAAAGATTGGCGAACATAAGGGTGCTTACACCTACACAATTGGGCAACGTAAAGGTTTAGGGCTAACCGTTCCTACTGCCGATGGTTCACCTCGTTTTGTTCTAAAAATCGAACCAGTAACTAATACCGTGGTCGTTGGCTCTCGCGAAGAGTTAGCAATCTCGAAGATCTGGGGCGAACGACCAATCTGGTGCGGCCCCGACGTAACTGATGAGAAAAAGCGCGGTTTTGTGCAGATTCGAGCGCACGGAAGCGCCCTTGATTGCACCTATTATTTTGATGGCAGCAATCTAATTGCCGAGCTTGATGAACCTTTGTTAGGGCTGGCAACCGGGCAAGCCATGGTTATTTACGATGGCGATCGGGTAGTTGGTTCGGCCACGATCTGTCAGACCGAGTAATTGTTATGAGTAACGCTGCGCGCCATCGCATAGTTGAGCTAACGGCACAGATTCGCGATCATCAGTTTCGTTATTACGTTTTAGATGACCCAGCGGTAACTGATGCCGAGTTCGATAAATTATTAAAGGAACTCGAAGCGCTAGAAGCTAAACACCCGGAACTTAAAGAACCTGATTCACCAACGCTGCATGTCGGCGGCGGCTTCTCAACTCAATTTGAACAACATGATCACATCGAAAAGATGATGAGCCTCGATAACGTCTTTGATCTCGATGAGCTAAGCGCCTGGTTTGATCGGGTTGAGAAAGAAATAGCAAACCCAAAATATTTATGCGAACTTAAAGTCGATGGCTTGGCGATTAATCTTAAATTTGAAAACGGCCAACTAACTCGGGCTTTGACTCGCGGTAACGGCACAACCGGTGAAGATGTAACGCTCAATGTGAAAACCATTAAATCTTTGCCACATAATTTAAGTGGCAAAAGTGTGCCCGATTTAATTGAAGTTCGCGGTGAAGTTTTCTTTCCAATTGCCCAGTTCAATGAGATGAACGAAGCGCTAGAAGAAGCCGGCAAACCTTTATTTGCTAATCCACGCAACGGGGCTGCAGGTTCATTACGTCAGAAAGATCCGCGCGTTACTGCAAGCCGACCACTTGATGTTGTTGTGCACGGCATTGGCGCTCGAACTGGAATTGAATTTTCAGCCCAAAGCCAGGCTTACCAATTGTTGAAAGAGTTAGGGTTGCCAACAAGTGCTCGCTTTAAGGTTTGCTCAAATCGAGCTGAAGTTACTGATTTTATTGGTTATTACGAGGCTCATCGCCACGATGTAGAGCATGAAATTGATGGCGTTGTAATTAAAGTTGATGACATCTCCGCACAAGAGAAATTAGGTTTTACTTCGCGCGCACCGAAGTGGGCTATTGCTTTTAAATACCCACCTGAAGAAGTAACTACTAAGTTGCTGGATATCAAGGTGAGCGTTGGTCGCACCGGTCGAGTAACCCCATTTGCTTTCATGGAGCCAGTCAAAGTTGCGGGCTCTACCGTTACCAATGCGACGCTACATAATGCCCAAGAAGTTATTCGCAAAGGCATCATGATTGGCGACACCGTAATTATTCGCAAAGCTGGCGATGTAATTCCTGAAGTACTAGCGCCAGTAGTAGAACGTCGCGATGGCAGCGAACGCGCATTTGTGATGCCGACAAATTGTCCAGATTGCGGTAGCGAACTTCGCGCGATTACCGAAGGCGATATTGATATCCGTTGCCCGAACACTAGATCTTGCCCGGCTCAATTACGTGAGCGAATTTATTACATTGCTTCGCGTTCTGCTCTAGATATTGATGTACTAGGTTACGAGGCAGCAACGGCGCTATTAGCTGAAAAAATCCTAGCGGATGAAGCCGAGCTATTTGATTTAACTCCAGCTAAATTAGTTAAGTCGAGTTTCTTTACTAAAAAAGATGGGCAACCAGCGGCTAACGTAGATAAGTTAATGAACGCTCTCGAAGTTGCTAAAACCCGCCCACTATGGCGAACCATTGTCGCGCTCTCTATTCGCCACGTTGGGCCAACTTCTGCTCAAGCTTTGGCAACCGAATTCGGATCACTGGAAAAGTTAGCAACCGCCTCAGTTGAGGAAATTGCAGCTATTGATGGTGTTGGTGCAACTATGGCCGAGGCGATTTCAGAGTGGTTTGCTGTTGATTGGCACAAGCGCATCGTTGAACGATGGACTGCCGCCGGCGTAACAGTGCATTTTGTAGATACCAATAAGGCGCCACAAACCTTGGCCGGCCTCACCTTTGTAGTAACCGGCAGCCTGGAATCCTTCACTCGCGATGGCATTGCCGAAACTATTACGGCCCATGGCGGTAAAGCCTCTTCATCAGTTTCTAAGAAAACTAGTTATCTTTTGGTAGGCGCCGAACCTGGTTCCAAATTGGCTAAAGCTGAAGAATTAGGCGTAACGATTATCGATGAGGCAGCCTTTAAGAAACTGCTAGCGGGGTCGTAGTAGGCTCAGCCCATGATTATTCGTGCATCTGAGCTAGCTCGCGAACTACCAGCGCCTCCTATTTTCTTTGGAGTTCTCGCCTTTGGTGTTCTCTCCCTTCTACTCTATTTAACACTTCGCCTCGGCAAGTAATTTAGAAAAGTTAGAGTTTGAGTCGCAGTAATCGGATTGGCCTTTATGGGGGCACTTTCGACCCAATCCACAATGGCCATCTTTATGTAATCACCGAATTACTAGAGCGCGATGTAGTCGATCAAATTGTGTTGGTTCCCGCCGGCGAACCTTGGTTACGTGAGAACGCACCAATTGCATCAGGTGAAGATCGCCTCAAGATGTGTCAGCTAGCAGTTGCCGAACTTGATTTAAGTGATGAGGTTTTTGTAAATAGTATTGAAATTCGTCGCACTGGCCCGAGCTATACGATTGATACAGTTGAAGCGCTAAAGGCAACTTATCCAAATGACAAAATAGTTTTGATACTTGGAACCGATGCTCACGCAACTATCGATCAGTGGCATCGCGCCGATGAACTAAAGAAGTTAGTCGAAGTTTTAGTAATTGATCGCCCCGACTTTCCAGGGTCACCAACCCTTGATATCGATGCTTTGAATATTTCAGCAACACAAGTACGCGCTGGAGATTTTGATCTGCTGCCACCTGCAGTAGTTACCTATATAAAGGAACGTGGCCTCTATGCCAGCAAGTGATTCAGTCAAGGCGTTAACCCAGATCGCGGCTCAAGCAGCGGCCGATAAATTTGGTACCGACATGATCGCAATCGATTTATCAGACCAATTAGTCTTAAGTGAAGTCTTCTTGATCGTCACTGGTCAAAATGTTCGCCAAGTAGATGCAATTGCGGACTTTGTCGAAGAAAAGTTACGTTTGGCTGGAGATAAGCCAGTTCGTCGCGAAGGTGGCGAAGAGTGGATTCTGCTGGATTATTCAGATTTAGTTGTGCACATTCAAAGCGCCGATCTGCGTCGTTACTACATGCTCGATCGCCTCTGGAATGATTGCCCAACAATTAAGTTAGATGTTCGAATTCCGATCGAAGAGTAAGAGTTAGAAATGGCTAATCGAGTTCTATTGTGGCGTCATGGGCAAACTGATTGGAATACCGCAAATCGGTTTCAAGGTCATTCTGATATTCCGCTAAATGCTGTGGGGCAGTATCAAGCAAAGCATGCTGCAAGTATTTTGGTCGGAATGCAACCCACCAAAATTATTTCAAGTGATTTAGTGCGTGCTCGCGATACCGCGCAAGCTCTTGGCGATCTGACAAAACTAAACGTGGAAATCGATGTCGACTTGCGTGAAACCCATGGCGGACTCTGGGAAGGAAAAACCGGCGCTGAAAATCGTGCCGAAGATTTGCAGAACTTTATCCGCTGGATTGATGGCGAAGATAACCCAGCCGGAACTACTGGTGAAAAACGCAGCGATGTTGCAACTCGCGCAGTCGGTGCGATCAAACGAGCACTCGGAGAATTAGATAATCAATTATTGGTAGTCACTACACACGGCGGCACTGCCCGTTGCGTTCTTGGTTCTTTACTTAATTTGCCGATGGCACATTGGGGGGCTGTAGGCGGCCTGTCTAATGCATCTTGGTCAATTTTGCAGACTAACCCGCGTGGCTGGCATTTAGTTGAACATAATGCTGGGTCGATTCCGGAAGTGATATTGGGAGAAGAAAGCGGAGCGATTTCTCCAGAGTAACTAGCGGAGAAGAAAGCGGAGCGATTTCTCCAGAGTAACTAGCGGAGCAGAATCTCGAGCAGAGGCACCCGAATAAATAAGGTAGGGTCTGCTTCTCAAAGAAATTCGGGGCTGTGGCGCAGCTGGTAGCGCACCTGCATGGCATGCAGGGGGTCAGGGGTTCAAGTCCCCTCAGCTCCACGTGAGTTCTATTCCAACAATTCCACAGGGGTGGAATACTAAAAATATCGGCGATCTTGCCGGTAAAAAGTACTTTATTACTGGTGGCACCTCGGGCATCGGCAAAGAAGCAGCCCGTGAGCTTATTCGCGCAGGCGCTCACGTAACAATTACTGCTCGCGATGCTCAAAAAGGTGCGGCAACTGCGCTCGAATTGGGTAATAAAAATATTTCAGTTGGATCTCTTGATTTAACTTCACTTGAATCCATTAATGAATTTGCTAAATCAGTCACTGAAGATTTCGATGTTTTAATTTTAAATGCTGGTGTTATGGCCACACCACTTGCCCACACAAAAGATGGTTTTGAATTACAACTTGGCACAAATCATTTAGGGCATTTTGCGCTGGCCGGTTTATTGTATTCCAAAGTAACCGATCGCATTATTTCTGTCGCCAGCCAAGCCCATCGCTTAGGAAATTTCGGTGATGGCAGCAAAGCAGAAATCCTAAGGCGGGCTAAAGGTGTTGGCGCTTACAAACCTTGGGGCGCTTATGGCGATAGCAAGCTAGCAAACTTACTTTTCACAAATGAACTGCAACGTCGCATCATGAAAAACAATTGGCGTTTTACTGCCTATGCCGTGCACCCGGGCTATAGCAATACCAATCTACAAAACGTGAGTCCGGCAATGCGCGGAGCAACAGCCGAAGCTCGAGTAACTGCTGCCGCAAACGCGCTAATCGCACAAAGTGCTAGTCGCGGCGCACTTCCAACTCTTTGTGCAGCTACGCATTCACCATTAGTTGGCGCGACATATATTGGCCCCGATGGCTTCATGGAAATGCGTGGATTCCCAAAGCTAACTCGCGCCGCCGGCATCGCATATGACCAAGAATTAGCGGCCAATTTATGGGCGGTAAGCGAAGAACTCACTGGCATTACTTGGGGCTAAAGCCCGATAAACTAAGTTAATGACCACTGAACGCGAGCATGCGGCGTATGACTTCGCCTATGTGCAAGAAAAGTGGCTACCAGTCTGGGACAAAATCGAGCCGTTTAAATCTGGTCGAGCCGATGATCCGCGCCCCAAGAAATATGTACTCGATATGTTCCCGTATCCATCGGGTGATCTACATATGGGCCATGCCGAGGCTTACGCACTAGGCGATGTAATTGCTCGTTATTGGGCGCAAAAAGGTTTCAACGTTATGCACCCAATCGGTTGGGATGCTTTTGGTTTGCCAGCTGAAAACGCGGCCATCAAGCGCAATGAAGATCCAAAGATTTGGACTTACGAAAATATTGCAGTGCAGAAAGCATCAATGCGTCGTTATGCCTGCTCCTTTGACTGGGATCGCGTTTTTAATACTTGCGACCCTGAGTATTACAAATGGAATCAGTGGCTGTTCTTGCAACTTCACGAACGTGGTTTGGCCTACCGCAAAGATTCAGCGGTTAACTGGTGCCCAGATTGCCAAACAGTTTTAGCTAATGAGCAAGTTGTAGCGGGTCTCTGCGAGCGTTGCGATAGTGCAGTAACAAAAAAGAAGTTAAACCAGTGGTATTTCAAGATCACTGATTATGCTGATCGTTTACTCGATGACATGCAGCAACTCGAAGGCAAGTGGCCTGAGAAAGTTCTGATGATGCAGCGTAACTGGATCGGTCGTTCAACCGGTGCCAACGTCGATTTCCAAATCGAAGGCATGCCTGACCCAGTAACTATTTACACAACTCGTCCTGATACTTTGTATGGCGCAACCTTCTTTGTTGTTGCGGCCGACTCTGAACTTGCCGCCAAATTAGCTGCGGGCACCGAAGTTGAAAAAGAATTCAAGCAATATCTAGATAGCGTTAAAGCTGCCTCAGATATTGATCGCCTAGCAACAGATCGCCCAAAGACCGGCGTCTTCTTGCAACGTTATGCAATTAACCCGGTAAACGGCGAGAAGTTGCCAATCTGGGCAAGTGATTATGTATTAGCTGATTACGGCACTGGTGCGATCATGGCTGTGCCGGCGCACGATCAGCGCGACTTAGATTTTGCTCGCGCCATGAAATTACCTGTGCGCGTAGTTGTTGAAACTGGGGAAGAAGACCCAAATGAAACCGGCATTGCTACTGGTGGTGATGGAAAACTAGTTAATTCAGGCTCACTGAACGGTCTTTCAAAGGCTGAAGCGATTGCTCAGATCAACGCCCAACTTGAAAAAGATGGCCTAGGAAAATCAGCCCGTAATTATCGTTTACGTGACTGGTTAGTTTCACGCCAACGTTATTGGGGCACACCTATTCCGATTATTCACTGCCCTAAGTGCGGTGAAGTTGGCGTTCCTGCAGATCAATTGCCGTTGCTCCTTCCTGATGCGGCTGGCCTTGATCTAAAGCCAAAGGGTCAATCACCACTTGCTGCTGCAACCGATTGGGTAAATGTTCCTTGCCCTAAGTGCGGCACCGCAGCAATGCGCGATACCGACACTATGGATACTTTCGTAGATTCATCTTGGTATTACTTGCGCTACCCAAGTTCAACTAATCACAACGAACCATTTAGTCGCACCGATGTTGATACTTGGTTGCCAGTTGATCAATATGTTGGCGGTGTAACCCATGCGATCTTGCACTTGCTCTACAGCCGTTTCTTCACCAAAGTTTTATTCGACATGGACATGGTTTCATTTAACGAACCATTTACTCGTTTGCTAAATCAAGGCATGGTCTTGATGGATGGCTCCGCCATGTCTAAGTCACGTGGCAACTTAGTTCGTCTCTCTGATGAACTTGCTAACCACGGTGTAGATGCAATTCGCTTATCAATGGTTTTCGCTGGGCCTCCTGAAGATGATGTTGATTGGTCTGATGTTTCACCAGCTGGTTCAGTGAAATTCTTAACTCGTGCTTGGCGCTTATCTGGTGACGTAACAAGCAAGCCAGGTGTTGATTTCAGTACTGGCGATGTTTCATTGCGCAAAGCCACTCATAAATCACTTCATGACGCGGCCTTTGCCGTTGAATCTTTCCGCTTTAACGTAGCAATTGCTCGCGTTATGGAACTTGTTAATGCCACTCGCAAAGCAGTAGATAGTGGCTGCGGTCCAGCTGACCCAGCAGTTCGCGAAGCAGTCGAAGCCACCGCAATTATGTTGTCACTCGTAGCGCCATACACGGCCGAAGAAATGTGGGATCGCTTAGGCCATCAGCCAGCTGTAGCTCTTGCGGGCTGGCCAGCTGTGGATGAAAAACTACTTATGGCCGATGCAGTTGAAGCGGTTATTCAGATTAATGGCAAGATCAAAGAGCGCCTCGAAGTTTCACCAACGATTACTGACGCTGAACTAGAAGCACAAGCACTTGCACTTCCAGCTATCGCCGCTGAGTTAGGCGGAGTAAAACCAGTAAAGATAATTACTCGCGCTCCAAAGCTCGTAAATATCGTTATCGCTGCAAACTAAGTACCAGCCAGTCACTGGCATAACCAGAGCTGTACGAACTGCTGCAACTTACCGAGACGCTTTGAGCTGCATTTAATCCAAACGTTGGCTGCACACGTACCGTCTTTGAAGAACCTGCAGCAACGCCGAATTCAGTGGAATAATCTTGGAATTTAAGAGTACAAGCGTAATAGCCTTTACCTGAAACTTTTACGGTGGCGTTAAACGAGTTAGGCCAGATAACTAATTGAGGCAGGCCTAACGAAATCTTTGTATAGACAGGCGTTGGTGGTTTCTTCTTAAGCACCACTATGCCTTCAACAGAAGCTGCCACAGTTCCAGTTGTAGCCCCAACCGAAACTTTAATTGCAGTTGTTCTGCTTAATGTTTGCAGAACTACTGATCCAGTCCCATTTTTAATTATAAATGTTTGCTTTACGGATTTTCCAGAAGAGTTCTTGTAGGTAATTGTTGCGGAATGCGAGCCCTTCCATGCAGCGCTGCCAAGGTAGGCCTTAACTTTGATAGATGGAGATGCGGGCGTCCACCAGTAATAACCTTCTAGATCGACGAACTTAAGTACCGGAGCCCATTTCATCGTGTAATTTTTGGTCGCCGAATACGTTTGACCAATTGAGTCGATTACCTTGACTGAAACTGTGTGAAGGCCAGGGGAAACTTCACTTAAATTAGCATCCAATGTTTCTGAAGAGCCCGGGATTACCTTGCCATCTATTGACCATTGAATTTCCTCAATGTTCCGATAGCCGCCTTGTCGATCTATTTGAACAGTTGGGAAATCACCTGGCAAGAAGAGAGTCCCACCTTCTGGCAGTGAAATCTTCAAGCCAGGATCTTTAAGCGTGTAGTCAAACTTATACTTTTCGCTACTATGATTGTTTTCGTCATATGCCCAAAACTCAAAACTGTACTTTCCATTCTTCGCATATTCAGTTGCTAAAAAGAAAGTCGCTTTCAAAACCTCAGTATTTGGGACAAAACAGTTATCTTCAAATTGGTATGAATTTTCTTCAAGCTCATCGCCTCTTGAGTCAATCAAGGATGGCAAAATTTCGATATTGGAATCCTGCGCAAAGTTCACGCACCACTTAGTAACTTCTGCGTCACCATAAGGCTTAGCTGTGAGTGAAACCGAAGGACGAGTTTCTGCGTTTCCAATACTTGAAGTACCAGTAATTGTTGGACCCGGGTTATTGGTTGTAAGAGTCCACTTGGCTTCGTCGGATTCTCTTCCCGTTGAATCAGTGACCTTAACTACAAATGTGTAAGCCTTGTTCTCCCACTTTGTGGTGTCGTAAGAGAGAGTAAGTCTGCGAGAGTCAAAGCTGCTGTATGTCCAGCAACCAGATG
>Ga0315901_10001182_pt1 | contig 37733 bp, 25 predicted proteins | sample LakEriMetagenome_10_FD_203761 | JGI IMG/M metagenome (GOLD analysis project Ga0315901, IMG submission 203761) | Freshwater fungal communities from buoy surface, Lake Erie, Ohio, United States - Buoy 2 MA116 | ecosystem: Environmental > Aquatic > Freshwater > Lake | place: USA: Lake Erie, Ohio...
CTTAATTGAGCATCAATTGATTCAAACGATTGAATCGTATACGATGCGTTGCTCACAGCACCTGTTAAGTTTCTGTTTGTTTTCAAGATGCCATTCACATCAGAAACAATTAATGTATTTGTGCTTGGGCTCCAAGAATCAACGAATGCTGTTGCATTTGCTGCTCCTAGTGTGATGCCATCATACACCAACTCACCAGTCTGATATACACCAGAACCAGTTGACATAGTCATTGCTCTCTTATTCTCTGTATCAAATACAGAATTAAATGTATTCGCAGTAACTTTTCTGATAATATCGCGAGAAATAATTGGACCGAACATATAACCTTTTGCGGTAAATGTTAGTGTCCAAATTAATACACGAGTTGTGTCTCCGCTTCCTAAATCATCAACTTCGTAAGAAACGTTTTGAAGAATAAATGGCACATCGACTTTTTGGTCTGACAGTCCAATAATATCAATTGTTAAATTATAATCTGGATTAAAATATGGTAAAATTTGTTCTATAATCTGAGTGCCGTCTTCAGTATTGCGAACATAAATGTTAAGCGCGAATTCAAAATTATATGGCGTTGTTCGTATTGATTTTACTGTCGTACTTGACTCGGGTGAAAAACTTTCGGCAAATAAATTTCGTTTGCGAAGTGGGTCATATGCAATAGAAGTTAATTCAAAACTCATACGTGGCAATGTAATCTGGACTTCTTTTGTAAGTTCAGGATCTTGCGTTATACGTTGATAAAATTTTTCTTTTTGTGAATATTGCAATGGAACATTAATACGTTCAATTTCTTGCGTTCCCGCTTTGTTATATCGAACTAAACGAATGTTATTAAACAATGTTCCAAACGCAACAACCATTTTGCGCGTAACACGATGATAAAAATGGACGCTAGATAGCATTATGGTTCACCGAATGGATTTAGTTCAGTAAAATCAATAATATTGTCTGCTTCTTCTTCAATTCTTTCGTTATCTTCCATCGCTTCATTATTAACATTGCGAAGAACTTCTGGTGCTTGATGCAATACCCATTGAGCATTACTACTGTTGCCTTTAACAGCCGTCCCGCCTGTAAATGCTCCAAATATATTTCGAATTTTCAATTTACGAGTAGGAAGATCCCATTTAGCAACAACACCTTTAGCAGTAGCAGTAGCAAGTGAGCTGCCTTGATACACGACTTCATACTTGGTAAATGTGCCGCTGCCACCAGCGTTAACATCTAGTTCTAGTGCATAACCCTGAACGTCGCCAATACGATCAATTTCTTCAGTTCCAGTTTGAAGTAATTCGCCATTGTATTTGAATGCTTCAATAGTCAATCCGTACATATATGGATTTCTCGAATCGCGACCCAACTGGAAAAAGTTTTTTTCTTCTTCAACAAATTTAATTTCCATCAATTTAAATTGAACAGGAAGATAAATCAAATCGCCTTCTTTAGGTACGTGCCACCCACTTCCCATCATTCGACTTACTTGGCTTTCGAATCTTCTTCTGGCAACACAAAGTCTTGCTGTTTCTTGAATTTCTAAACCGAATTTACTAAAAAATTCTTTATTGCCTTCATAATCTTGAAACGACTCAAGGTACATTTCAAGTTTAATTGCTCTGCGATACATTTTGACTGGATCATCACCAAATAGTTCGCCGATATATGACTGCGACTCTCTTGGTAAATAGTAAACGTCTATGCCATGATTACGAATAGACTCGATGATTAGATCTTCGAGTAAATTTTGTTCATGAATGGCTTTTTGATTGTTAAAGTATACGCTAGTTGCCATTTTATCCTACTAGGAATGGTGTTGGTTCTTCGTATGTATCGCGAAGTTTAATTTCAAGTTTTTCAACTTCGACCGAAGCCTCATCATAAATTTGTTGACCATTAATGATCAATCCACCAGGAAGAACGTAGTTGCCATATTTCTTTAGGTTTGTTCCCCATTGTTGCTTAAACAATGCGGTTGTGTATTCTTTTAGCCAAAGATCGTTATATGTTTTGCTATATGTTTCTTCATCAACGACTCTAAATCCCTCAAATGCCATATAATTGCCAACATTAAATTTACCCCAATCTGTAATGACTGTAAGTTTATTAACATTTTTATTGTATGTGTATGGCATTTCACCAGTAACAATCATATCCAACATCGCTAAATGTTCGCGCGCAATAACGTAGTATGTGTAAGATGAAGAAGTAAGGTTGTAAAAGTCGTTCAAGCGCAACTGATAGTTAATGTCAAACATATTAAAACCAGTTGAGGAAGTTGAACCTACTGTAGATCCAGTAAAAGCAAATACTCTAGAAACACCAGTAATGTTATCGCATAACTTAAGATAACCATTAAGAATATCAGCGTTGGTTAGTTTTTGAGCCAAATATACTCTTTCGGTGCCATCATAATGATAAATTTTAAAGTGCTGCAAAGCATCGTCGATACGATCGTCTAGTTGGTCGTCGTCGACGTTAATATCAACAACTGGGAAACCGAGTTTGCGGAGGCAGTAGTCTTTAAGTTGAGTTCGAGTGCTAGGTTGCGCCATTTAGAACCTCTCTAATTATTGTATATTTAGTTACTCTACCAGTTGACCATTTCTGGAATCATAAACCCTATTAGGGTCCATGTGCGCAAATTGCTCCCAGTTTGGTTCTCCAGGCTCTATCCTTTTACCCACAGTTTCTTCTCCAATGTGGTGAATTAGATTCTCGCCGTTGGGACCTTTAAGGGTTGCAGCATACATTTGATGAAAGAAATTTAAATACACCATCACCATACCCTCATTAACGTTGAATTTCCAGTACTCTCTGAAGGAGTATTCGAGTATGGATTTACGGTACAGGGAAAAAATAATGGGAAATGTTTTGACGTTTTTAGAGTACCAGTAGTTGCCGAACGGTATATCACCTTCTTCAATTTTCGTTTCTTGTTCGTGGAAATACCATGGCTGGCGTTGCAATACAACAGAAGCCATTTTACAATCTGATTCTAGGCAATTGATCATATCATCAATTCGTATTCTGCGGTTTAAAAGCACATCGTCTTCTTGATGTAAGATATAGTCGTAATCTTGCTCCTTGAGCCAGTCAAAAAACGCACTCCAATTTACAGAAAGACCTAAATTGGTCTCATTGAATGTAACATTAAACCCATAAACCTTAGAAACTAAATCAAATATGGCAGGATTACGGTTTCTTGGATAATCGTCTATGATTAATTTGTCAACTGTATGGTCACCATAATCCAACTTGTTCAAGGATTCTAGCGTCGGAATCAAATACTTGATCCGATTAGTTGAGAACATTACATGAAGAATCTTCATTAGTATTCGGTATTAAAGAAAAAGGTTTGGAACAATCTACCGTTTTTTGAATTACTTCCGAAATAGTCCAGGGAAGCGTGATAAAGATTGCCTCTGTACATCACAATACGATTGTATTTGTTAGCAACATAATCAGTTTGTTCCCATTTAGTATAATCATATCCATCATATTGCGGGCTATTATTATCTTGGCGTTCGTATTCTTTTGTTTCTTTATAGCGATACAACGCAGTTCCTGAAGATAATGGCGCATCTGGGGTTAGATAACAAACTGCCGCCCAAGTATTAAAACTGTCAGCATGAATCCAAGTGCGATCTTTCGCAGTACAAATTTGAAATGCGCCAGTATATCCAGAGTCTTCGAACCAATGAGTAATCTTACCACCAGCATTCTGAATAATCCATTGCATGGATGCTTTTAAATCATCAGGAAGCCATGGTTTTGTTCTGAGACCAGGGTAATTGCCTGAAACTTCAAATGGCTGTGAAAGCGCAAATGCTCGAACGTCATCAGGATTTTGATAAAAATCGTCAGTAATAATCAATGATGTTTTCATACTTTACCTAATAATACATAAATCGACCAGATGTCCCATCCCAACCAGATACAATCCAGTCGGTTTCAATCACATCGGCTTCAAACGGTCTTGTAAAATAATATGACAATGTTTCTATGTCATAATGCGACATCTTAGAATTATTTAGAAGATTGACAGTGGCTTCATTAATATCAATAAACTTATCCAACTGAGAACTGCCAAACCCATATAACACAGTACAATACTGATGCAATCGGTTATTATTTTGACAATTTCTACGATCTACAAATTGATATTTCCAACTGTCATTCCATTCAAAATTTAATGGGCGCTTGAAAAATATTTTATTTTTATTTTTCTCTGTGAATAGAGAATTGTTTAAATTGAAATAAAAATACCGACCAGTTGCCTTTAAGATATAATCATATTGTTGTAATTGTTTTTTGTTATGTTTAAGATATGTGTTGAGTAGCAAAGACTCGCAAAGACTTTTGTTTGGGTGAGAGTTAACTATCTCATGGGCTTCCACTGATAATTGTTTTAGTTGGACAAATTCTACATTCCTAAGATGACTCAAGGTTATGATATACTCATAAACATCTTCGGACGAATCTACAATTACAATTTTTGTATTTGGTAAACTATTTTGTAAAGAATTAACTGTAAATATAGTTTGCCTTAATCTTTCTTCTGCGTCAAATTTAGATCGTGTTGGGCTGTAAGTAAAAGTTCCTGGTCTTGGGCTGATTGACGATCCAACAACTACAAGGTTATTCATAAAATTGATTCTTGATTACTTTATCTAAATACTGCTTATGCTTTAAATGCACCATTTCATCAGAAAAATTTAATCCCCATCCACGACAATCAGATGATTCAATTTTGTCTATTGAATTCATAGCAGTTAATAATGATTTAAAATCTCTAACTCTGTATCCTGTTTTGCCTTCCACCACAGTTTCAGTAAATCCGCCCCAATCAGTTGTGATTGATGGTGTGCCAGATAGATTTGCTTCGATGACCATGTTACCGAATGGCTCAACATAATGCGTTAATCCGATTAAACACTTTGCTTTACGCATCAACTGTTTTCGTTGTTCAGCATCAGCAATGCCAAACATCGTAACATGATCTGGAGTTTTGTTGTATCCTAAACTCTGCAACGATCCAGGACCAGCAATAATAAGTTTTTTGCCTAGCCTTTCTGTTGCTTGAATTGCAAGATGAACACCCTTTTCTTCAACGACTCTACCAAAATACAAAAAATAATCATCTTTAAAATCACAATATTCAAACTCACTAACTGTAAATGGATTTGGAATTACTGCATCGAACCAAGAAGGATTCATGAGCATCCCACGCTCACCATAAAAGAAATGCATGTTAGCATAAGAAGTAAACACGCGATATGGCGCAAATATTCCATTGGCTCTATATCCAATAGATGGTTCAACTGGTTTGCAATTTGGATTCATTTCGCAAGCAAGTTGATTATCAACTCCAAAAAAACAAGCAATTATATCTCCATCGCTTGCTCTTTTACGAATTTCTTCACCAGCAATTTCATTGAAACGTTTTATTTCTGTTGGTGTTGTTGGAATATCAACATGTTCACACTCAACCTGTGCGCCAGGAATTCCATAGTGAATCATATGGAAATGCTGAGAAAGATGCTGGATATATTTGTATGTGTGAACAGCAAAAGGATCAACGCGATTTGTTAATCCTGTAGGTGTGCGAGGATTCCCCAATACATGAACTTTCATAACAAACTCAAATTACCAATATAAAATTATTTAGCATCCTTCATTGTCAAGGTTCCCCAGTACGTTGATCCACCATCATAGGTGATAAACGTCCACAAGTCACGTGCATTTGATGCTACTGTAGCAGGCGGTATAGCACCACCAGCCCAATAAACAGTGTTAGCAAATGTTGGGTATCTTCCACCAGTTCCATCTTGCAATAATAGTAACGTAAACAATTGACCTGTTCCTGATGAAGGAGCATTGGTAAATGTAAATGCTACGTTTGCAGTCATAACATGACGGAAATAATTTGAGTCTGTAAGATTTACAGTATTTGCGCCATTCGTATTAGTATTAGCAACAATAAAATCTTTGACTGCTTTTAGTGTTGCGCCTTCGTTTGGTCCTGTTGGACCTTGTGGTCCCTGTGGTCCCTGCGGTCCTTGAGGACCAACAACACCCTGCGGACCTTGAGGACCTGTAACACCCTGCGGACCTTGTGGACCAGTGTCACCTTTATCACCAGTGCGCACAAATGTCATCGTTACATTTGCGCCATTAGGGAATGATGTTACACCAGTTGTGTGGTCAACAGGAATAAAGAAGTAATCTGCAACATGATCATGCAGACCAGTTATATTAAAGAATGCAAAATTTAAAACGTTTGCGGTATTCGCAATTTTAAATGTTCCTTTAATACTTGATGTAGAATCGTCAATCGTTTGCAAATAATTAAACACATTTGCGCCGTTGTCGTCAATAAAATCAAGTATCATCGTATTTGCTGTTGAGAAATCAGCACTGTCAAATTTAACGTTTGCGGCACCTGGATCAGTGTTTGCAGTATTTGTTAAGTACACAAACTCAAAGGTTGCGCCACCGAATTCACCAGTATCACCCTTCAATCCTTGTGGACCCTGTGGACCCTGTGGACCTGTGTTTCCTTGTGGACCCTGTGGTCCAGTTGAACCATTAGAACCTGCTGGACCTTGTGGTCCTTGAGGTCCAGTCACTGAGTCACCAGTTGATCCGATAGGACCTTGTGGACCCTGTGGACCCTGTGGTCCTTGTGGACCAACAGGACCAACATCACTGATGTTGATTGTTCCAGCCATTGACGAGTGGAACTGGCAAACATAATACAACACGCTTGGTGCATCATATGGAACAGCAAATGTAATTGTACCAACAGCAACACCACCATTTGTTATTCCATTGGTGTATATGTTTCCAGAACTATATGCCCCAGAAACTGTTTGAATCCAAAATGGATGACCAGAAGCATTAACACTAAATGTATAGGTAAATCCACGCAACAGATTCAATGTCGGATTATTTGAACCATCAATTACATAAGCACTTGCGCCGCTGTTTGTGACTGTATAATTTCTTGCGCCAGTAGCACCCTGTGGACCCTGCGGTCCTGTTGATCCTTGCGAACCTTGTGGACCCTGAGGACCCTGAGGACCAGCAACAGTTGATGCATCACCCTGTGGACCTTGTGGACCTTGTGGTCCAGCATTACCAGTTAATCCTTGTGGACCCTGAGGACCCTGAGGACCCTGCGGACCTGTTGAACCTTGTGCGCCTTGAGGACCCTGAGGACCTGTTGATCCAGCAGCGCCTTGTGAACCCTGAGGACCTTGTGGACCTTGCGGTCCAGCATCACCTGTTAATCCTTGAATACCTTGAGAACCTTGTGGACCTTGCGGACCTGTCACGGAGTTTCCTTGCGGACCTTGAGGACCCTGAGGACCAGCAACAGTTGACGCATCACCCTGTGGACCTTGTGGACCTTGTGGACCCTGAGGACCAGTATTACCTGTTAATCCTTGAATACCTTGTGCGCCTTGCGGACCTTGTGGACCTTGAGGACCTTGAGGACCAGGAACAGTTGATGCATCACCTTGCGCGCCTTGAGGACCTTGTGGACCCTGCGGACCTTGTGGACCAACAACACCTTGTGGACCTTGAGGACCTGTATTTCCAGCAGGACCTTGAGGACCTTGTGGACCTGGGTCACCAGTGCTGCCTTGAGCACCCTGCGGACCTTGTGGACCAAGTGGACCCTGCGGACCTGCTACACCCTGCGGACCTTGTGGACCCTGAGGACCAACATCGCCTTGCGGACCTTGCGGACCTTGTGGACCTATCGCTCCTTGAGGACCCTGCGGACCCTGTGGACCAGTTGTTCCTTGAGGACCCTGCGGACCTTGAGGACCAACGATAGGACCAGCGTCAATCCAAGATGAAGTTCCAGAACTCCACACATACAAATGACCATCAGCGGTAACAATATATGCATCGCCATCCGATGCACCGCCAGGAAGATTTCCCACAGTTAATACTGTGCCAAGAACTGTGATGCCAGTTCCTGTTGCTCCAGATGGACCAGATGGACCAGCAACACCCTGTGGACCTTGAGGACCTTGCGGACCTGCTAATGATGGACCTGTTGGACCTAAAGCACCTTGCGGACCTTGAGGACCTTGTGGACCTAGATCGCCCTGATTACCTTGCGCGCCAATTAATCCTTGTGGACCCTGTGGACCCTGTGGACCCTGTGGACCTGCTACGCCCTGCGGACCTTGTGCTCCAGTAACGCCTTGTGGACCTTGAGGACCTTGCGGACCAGTTTCGCCTTGATCGCCTTTCGGACCCTGAGGACCAATACTTCCTTGAGGACCTTGTGGACCTTGCGGACCTGTAACAGAATTTCCTTGTGGACCTTGTGGACCCTGTGGTCCAGGAACAGTTGATGCATCACCTTGTGCGCCTTGAGGACCTTGCGGACCAAGTGGACCTTGAGGACCAACAGCACCTTGTGGACCTTGAGCACCAGTTGAACCTTGCGCGCCTTGAGGACCTTGCGGACCAAGTGGACCTTGAGGACCAACAGCACCCTGAGGACCTTGTGGACCAGCATTACCTTGCGCACCTTGTGGACCTTGAGGACCAGTTGAACCTTGTGGACCCTGCGGACCTGCTAATCCTTGAATGCCTTGTGATCCAGTTACACCTTGAGGACCTTGAGGACCAGTTGAACCTTGTGGACCCTGCGGACCAGTAACTGATGCGCCTTGCGGACCAGAAGGACCTTGAGGACCAGCGACAGTTGAATTAGCACCACTTGGACCACTAGGACCTTGAGGACCTAATACGCCTTGCGGACCAGAAGGACCTTGCGGACCTTGAGGACCTGTCGCGCCACTGGGACCTTGAGGACCTGTAGAACCATCTGGACCCTGAGGACCTTGTGGACCTTGTGGTCCTGCAGCGTATGTAATGCCAATTGTCGTCATTTCGTTACCTGTGGATTAACTGTTATAATACCTTCGAACATTCTTGTTGTTGCATTCGAAGTATCAATTTGTTTAATATCAAACACATAACGACCTGCTTTGATATTTGCAGTCGATGCGGAATTGAGAGAAAATCGCACATTACCATTCGCAGCATTTACTACTGAAACAGTTAAATTTGCGGTTGCGCTGGTAGAATAGAATGATTTGCGCATAGATGATGAAAAGGTGTATCCTGCAACGTTGATTACGCTGCCATCATCTCTTCGGACTACGATATCGAGATTAAAATCTGTGCCCTGATCGAGGTCTACTTCTACAAATTGCGCCATTTAGGAATTCCTGAATTTATATGGGTATTTATTAATATTGGAATCCTTCGATTCAGTCACAAACTAGGTTCTGTCAGGCACCTCCCAATCCACCACAACTCCTGGGTTTGGTGTGATTGCTCTGGAGATAGCGCGGTTTTCTAATTTTCTATTTATATAATCAACCCCTGTAATCTTGCGATAATGTTCAAGTTGATCTTCAGATAAAGAGTAAATGTAATCAATAATCTCTTTCTTAGAACGATTATGATTCATTTCCAGTTTTTGCGGATCTGCAACTGGGTTGATAGTTTGTTTGGTATCATGGCTGCCAGAACGGACGTAATGATACACGCGGATTCTTCTTTGGTGGTAAATATGGTATCCAGCCAAAATCGTGCTAATAACGAATATTTGCTCTTCGCCTTCAAAGAAGATTTTGGTATTATATCCCACATCTTTAATCCAACTTACTGGCATAAAGAAGTTGCCAGCGCAAATATGAATAGATGGAGTTACATGCTCAGTTGCAGAAACCCAAGGACCATGAGCGTGGAGACGGAGATCTTTATCGAATTGAAAATATCCTAACTTAACAGTGATGTCATCTGTTAGGGTGTGTTTAATAATTCTGTTTTCTTCAAGATCAAAGTTTTTTGTGCCAGCAGTTAAAACAACTTTATCTGTATTGGCGATTTTTCGAGCATCATTGTAATCTAGAATTAACTGGTGATCCCAATCTTTGTCGAACAACATATGAGAATCAATTTGATATTGAAACTCTTCGTCGTAGATTTGCATTGAATTGATACTTCGCGCCCAGACTACTCCGTCAGAGAACTCAGGATCAATGCGTTTATATCTAATTCTAGGATGTTTAACTAGATCAGGGTTTGTAGTTTGTAAACTGTTCTCAAGTTTAGTTTGCTCAAACACACCATATGTGATTTGGTTTCTACCTGATTCAGTATCAAGTAGACTCTGTATAGTTGGTGCTAATAACTTGTCTCTATAAGAACATATGTTTACAAATATTTTAGCCATTATTCTACTTTCTTATTGAGTGTATACTTTTTACGAATCATATAATACTTTCTGTAAAAATTAGATTCGTGGAACCATTTTAATATTTTGTTATAATCGTCTTGCTCTTGAGTAACAGCACCATAACTCGCAACTATTGTTTTATCAGTAATGAATGGAATTATGTGCAAAATAGGATCACCTGCTTTGATTTCTAATTCGCATTCTCGTTTAGGTGAGCAAATAAAATTAACTGTTGTGAAGCCTTTGTAATCTACAACTCCTGGATACACATAAAGATCATCTAAGAACGTAGAGTGATAAAACGCTGGCATCACAAGTGCTGAAATATTACCATTACCATGAATTTTCCATGCTCCAGGAAAATTTAAAATTGATGGCTGAACGCCACCTTGAGGCGCAAAGATTCCATCAACAATGCCTATGTCCATATATTGTGGCTGACCCAGAGGGGTTTGACGTTTTTTAGAATCTTCTCCAGCGTTTCCAACTACACCAACAAATCCTGCTTTGTTTGCTTTGATATGAAAATTGCTCCAAGCAGGAATAATATATCCTATTCTAGCATAGTCATGCATACCAGGACATTTAGGGAAATTGTAATTATCAAACTTTTTTTCTTGATGTTCTTTAAATGGTTTTAAATCTTTAGCAAGAATAGGCGGATAATGCGGATAAACTACTTTAGATTTGTCCACAAACTCAAGATCTGGTTTATCTTTTTTTAAAAAATTAAACATAATTATTTCTTCTCTCTCAATTCATAAGTATAGTAGTGCGTTCTATTATTTTGAATTCTGCCTATTCTTTCAACAGTTTTAAACTCACTTTGCGTAATTGGTCGAACTACAGGCTTCTTCTCAAACGAATTTCGTTTGATTGGTATAGCAGTAACTAATGGTGTGCCTGCAGGAATGTGAACATCAGCATCAAATATATTTAACAACGCAGGAAAATTAACTTCTTTAGGATATTTGTCCGTATCAACCATTGCGCTTAAACATGTAAACGGTTGATCAAAATGATTTAGTGGGCTAATGAATAGCGTTGACCAACCTGGTGCTGTTTTAATGATCCATCGATTTAAAAATTTTAGCGGATTACCATGATTAGGTCTTGCTGCGTTTGGACCACCAACTTGATCAGCAGTATGAAACTCGCAAACTTTAAGACCAGGAGGATTAATCACATCTATTTGACTATTATTATGATTACTACGAATGTGGAGATCGGCACAAATAGGAATAGTAAATCCTAGCGACATCGCATCTAATAACGGTAAACAACGTTTTGCTGACATTGCTTTGTTACCAAATGAGTCACGATCATCACCAAACGTTGGCTCAAGGTTCTTAAACCAATCAGGAAGATGTTTAACAGCAGCTCTTGGCTCAGGGATAATACCAACCAAATCAGGATGACAATAAAACTCTATGATTGGATTATCCCAAAACTTGAGTTTTTTAAATGTTACCATGTATTTTTACCCATCACCCAAGCAACCAACGATTTTCGAATACCAGAAGTCACTGGTCGAACACGATGTGGCATTTTGGAATCAAAGAAAATCACATCACCAAGTTCTGGTTTAGCGAGAAATGGTTCATCAACACGACCATTTAATACGCACTCAAACTCACCGCCTTCATATTTGCTTGGGTCAGTAAGAACAATAGTTGCGCTGATTTTTCTTTCAAATGGAGTTGACAAATTTGATGCATCAACATGCCAATCATAATGTTGTTTGTCTTTAGACTTGTAAACAGTGTATTGAAAATTTTCAAAACCATCAACATCATACATAAAATGATCATAATTGACGGCAGAAACTAAACTAGAAAATTTTTGATAAAGCCAATCTGAAGTTTGGTCATGCATAATCCACATGACTTCACTATCACGAGTTTTTTTGTTGACTTGACCCTTACCTGTCCCAGCGCCGACGGCACCTTTTTGAAATTTTTGCAGGTCTTCTAGGTCTAGGATCTTTTCTATTTCGTCTTTGGTAAATGCTTTTGTAGCAACACAAAAACGATTCAAAACACGAGCATAACGTTGCACTGGATACGGCATAAAATAAACCTCAAAAATAACGAAATCAAATTATAACTTATTTATGAAACTTTGTAAAGTATATTTGTACGACTTTATACTTACTCAAGTTTGATGACAATTTGTCCACCAGGAGGAACAGCAACAGCAAGATTATCAATTGGAAATGAATCATATGGAACAACTGTTTCTGGAATAGTTGGAGCCACAGTTGAGATTGGTCCACCTGGGAAGTATACGCCAAGAATAGTTTGCGCTTGCCCAACATTTCCTGGTGTATATGCTGTAATTGGGCGACCTGTTTCTGGTTGATTAGCAATTGGGTATGCTATGTTGTAGTTGGTGCTATAGTTGACGCTATATGCAGTAACTGGTCTAGATGCTTCTGGTTGATTTGCTACTGGATATGCAATATTATAATTGGTATTATAATTGATCGTGAATGCAGTCGCTGGCTGATTAGCAATCGGCTGGTTAGCAACTGGATAAGCAACATTATAATTTGTGTTATACAAAATACTATATGCTGTTGCTGGTTGGTTAGCAATAGGATACGCAATATTGTAGTTTGTGTTGTAAAGAATACTGTACGCAGTCGCAGGTTGGTTAGCAATTGGCTGATTAGCAACAGGATACACAGTATTATAATTTGTAGAATATGCAGTAACTGGTCTAGATGCTTCTGGTTGATTTGCTACTGGATATGCGATGTTGTAATTAGTTGAGTACGCAGTAACTGGGCGTGACGCCTCAGGTTGACTTGCTACTGGATACGCAACATTGTAGTTAGTATTATAGAGAATCGTGTACGCAGTAACAGGTCGACCAGTTTCTGGTTGGTTAGCAATTGGATATGCAACGTTGTAATTTGTGTTGTAGAGAATAGTATATGCTGTCGCAGGTTGGGTTGCGATAGGATATGCTACGTTGTAATTCGTTGAGTATGTAATCGAATATGCAGTTGCAGGTTGGTTGGCTATAGGATATGCAACGTTGTAGTTTGTATTGTAATTTGCGTTGTTACCACCAGCAGGAGTGCAAACAAAATTTGCTGTATAATACACCTCAAATTCTGGATAGAAGTTATAATCGATTGAATAATATGTGAATGGTGTGGGGCATGAACCACTTCCATTATAATTTCCTGATGTATTGAATGCTCCATAAAAATTATCAGAATAATATTCATTCGCATACCAGTTAAAACTTGTCGCTGGATTGTAACTTGCGATTGGTTGGTTGGCTACTGGATATGCAATATTATAATTCGTTGAGTATGCAGTAATCGGTCTTCCAGTTTCAGGTTGGTTGGCAACTGGATAAACAGTATTGTAATTTGTAGAATATGCTGTAACAGGTCTAGATGCCTCGGGTCTATTCGCAACAGGATATGCAGTATTATAGTTAGTTGAATATGTGATGCTATAAGCAGTCGCTGGTCTTGATGCTTCAGGTCTATTTGCTACTGGATATGCAACGTTGTAGTTCGTGTTATAGAGAATCGTGTAAGCAGTGATCGGCTGATTAGCAATAGGATACGCAACGTTATAGTTGGTATTATACAGAATAGTGTATGCAGTAATCGGCTGATTGGCAATAGGATACGCGACGTTATAGTTGGTGTTATAATTTGTGCTGTAAGCAGTTGCAGGACGCGATGCTTCTGGTCTGTTTGCTACTGGGTATGCAACATTATAGTTTGTAGCCCAAGCAGTAATAGGTCTAGATGCTTCTGGCTGTGTTGCAATCGGATATGCAATATTATAGTTGGTGCTGTAGTTTGTACTGTATGCAGTTGCAGGACGAGCTGCTTCAGGTTGTGATGCGATCGGATATACTGTATTGTAATTTGTGTTGTACAGAATACTGTACGCCGTCGCTGGTTGATTAGCAATTGGCTGATTTGCGATCGGATAAACAGTGTTATAATTTGTTGCATACGTGATTGCGTATGCTGCAGCCACTGGATCATTACCCGTTCCAGCGCGCCCAGATATGGTTCCCTTGAATTGACCATATGGAATCGTAAGGTTTCCAGGGGCATTGAACGTGGTAACTGCTCTGGCTGCACCTAAAATCCAAGATTTTGATAAAATTAATGGCTTTGACATGTTCGCTCGCTACAACCGCAAAAGTATTTAGCGATTCGAATCACTCAATCTTTACGATGATTTGTCCGCCAGAAGGAACCTGTACTGGGTAATTTTCATTATCCTTGAAGTCCCAATAATTAACAACAGTTTCAGGCACAGTTGGAGCAAGCGAGGCAACATCACCGCCTGGGAAATACACACCTAGCACATTTGTTGGTGTTCCAGGCGCACCAGGAATATAAGATGTGAGCGGTTGGTTAGCAATTGGCTGATTTTGTATAGGATATACGACATTATAATTTGTGTTGTAGTTTGTTGACCATGTGGTAATTGGTTGGTTGCCAACAGGATAGACAATATTGTAATTTGTATTATAGTTTACTGAGTATGCTGTAGCAGGCTGATTGGCGATAGGTCGATTTCCTTCCACTGCAACTACGTTATAATTCGTTACCCATGCTGTTGCTGGTTGGTTTGCTATTGGCTGATTAACTACTGGATATACAACGTTGTAGTTGGTGTTGTAGTTTGTGGTGTATGCAGTTGCTGGCTGATTAGCAATAGGTTGTGCAGCAATCGGATATGAAATGTTGTAATTTATGTTATAATTCGTAACCCATGCATTTGCAGGCTGATTAGCAATAGGTTGACTGCCGATAGGATATGAAATGTTATAATTAGTAGTATAATTCGTTACCCATGCAGTAATTGGCTGATTGGCAAGATTTTGTTGACTGATTGGATAAGCAATATTGTAGTTGGTGTTATAGTTTGTTTGCCAAGTTGTTGCTGGTTGGTTTGCGATTGGCTGATTAACTACTGGATATACAACGTTGTAGTTGGTGTTGTAGTTTGTTTGTAATGCAGAATAAAAAATTTCAATATAACCCGATGTTGGATCTCCTGGTAATGGGCTTCCAAATTCGTCTCTAATTGCATTAGCGTACATACTAACAGGATCTGGCAAATTTGTATTTGTGCCTAATGAATCCCATAAATTTGTGCCATAATTTCCCGATGTTAACTGTATGGGATATTGCGAGAATTGGTAATCAGCCCCGCCTACCCAATATGATGCAGCCCAATCTACATTACCGATTGGCTGATTTCCGACAGGATATGCGACGTTGTAATTAGTATTATAATTAGTTACCCATGCTGTTTCTGGCTGATTTGCTATTGGCTGATTAACTACTGGATACACAACATTATAAAATGTTGCATAATTCGTTACCCATGCTGTTGCTGGTTGATTAGCAATAGGTCTGTTTCCAGTGCCATAGACAATATTGTAAAAAGTGACGTAATTAGTTGAATATGCAGTTGCTGGTTGATTACCAATAGGTCTGTTACCTTCAACTCCGACAGTGTTATAGAAGGTGACATAGTTTGTCACCCAAGCAATTGCTGGTTGATTGTCTATTGGACGATTTTCAATAGGATATACGACATTATAATTCGTGTTGTAATTAGTTGAATATGCAGTTGCTGGTTGATTTCCGATTGGATAAACAATATTATAATTTGTACTATAATTTGTAACCCAAGTTGTTGCAGGCTGATTCGCAACAGGTTGATTAACTACTGGATATACTACATTGTAGTTTGTAATCCAAGCAGTAGCAGGTCTATTGGCAATAGGTTGAGTCGCGACTGGATACGCAACATTATAATTTGTATTGTAATTTACTGTATAAACTGCAGTAGGAACGTTACCAGAACCACCGCGACCAGAAACAGTTGCAATGTGTCTTCCGTAATCTATGAAAAGATTAGTTGGTGAATTGAAGGTCTGCGTACCGCGCGAAGGACCTACGATCCAGGATTTTTCTAATGTATCTGGTCTACGTGCCATGAATATTATCTAGCGTCTTTAACAGCAAGTGTGCCAATATAGGTCGCGCCACCGTCATATGTTGTAAATGTCCAGACATCTGTTCTTCCAGCAGCGGAAGTTGTTGCTGGAGGCACTTGCCCACCAGCCCAATAAACAGTGTTACTCCAAGAAACAGTTTTACCACCCCCACTACCTTGGATAACCACCAATGAAAACGTCATAGCAGTTCCTGATGGTGGTGCGTTGGTGAAGTTAAACGTTGTACTACCAGACAAAGTATATCTGAACCAGTTAGAATTAGCAAGGTTTGCTGACACAGTTCCTGAAACAGTGCTAGTGTCTAAGAAATCCTTGACAGACTTCATTGTTCCTGTGATGTTACCAGAAGTATTGATTTCACCAGTTACAGTTAAGTTTGCAGCAGTTAAATTACCAGTGTTTAGAGGTGCTGGTAGTCCATTTGCTAGGAAATTCCAAGTATCCGTAATATCATTCCAAAACAATTCAGCGTTACCAGAAACAGCAGAACGCTGCACTCGAATTGTTCCGTTGCCGTCTGTTGTTGCACCGAAGCGTAGGATATACTTGTCATCAGCAGTTGTTGCTGGTGCTTGGATTGGATCAATTACAGTCAATGTTGTGATTGTAGCATTGATCAAATTAGCATTCGCAATATTAGCAAGGCTAACTACTGCTAGATTATTTGTTTGAGTTCTATTTGAAACAACGAGGTTCCCTGATGTTGTGTTTTGTGTAACAGCAAGATTTCCAGTTGATGTATTTTGAGTTACAGAAAGATTACCAGAGAACGTATTTTGAGCAACAAAAGCATTACCAGTAAATGTGTTCCAAGTTACACCGAGATTAGAATAAAGATTTGCGTTGCCTGTAACTTCTAGTCTTGATCCAACGTTAACATTTCCTGTGACATTGGCACTAGCAAAAAAGAATGTATTTGGCGTCACTTCAAACGTTGCAGCGCCATGAGTATTTGCTACATTAACATGGTTGCCAAAGAAGTATGTGTTTGGCGATACGTTAAAGCGAGCATCAGCAGTTGTATTTGAAACTCTTACTTTCTGCGATGAAATCGTTGTATTTGATTCAACGTTAAACGTGCCACCTGCTTGCGTATTTGAGATTACGACATTTGATGCCGTGATTAACGTATTTGAAGAAACGTTGAATGTGCCGCCAACAGTTGCATTTGAAATGCTTACGTTTGTTGCATAGATAACTGTGTTTGTATTAATCTGATACAAGTCAGTAGCACCCATGCGGCGATAGTGAATATCACCAGCATCAACATATAGGTGATTGGTTGAGTTGTCTAATTCGACGTTGAATACTGTTAGAGTTCCGTCGATATTTGTGTCATCAGCGACATCAAGAATAACACCGCCAGTAGTATTTGCGATTCGAAGATAACCCTCGTTGATCGTCACATTTCCGCGTGGCTTTACAAAGTTGCCGCGAGTAATTTCGTTCACATCATTTGCAACAAGATTGTCATTAATACGCCATTGATTAAACGTATTTGATGTGCTAATAATTGCAACGTTAATTGTATTTGCCATGTTTTATTTCTCGCCGCCAACGGCTTTTAAAATTTGCCCTAACATATTTTTGATATCAGAAACTTCTGACTTCAGATTATTTATCTCTGATTCCACATTCTTTTGTCTGCGAATCTCAGCTATTTTTTGTTGATGCTTAACAACTGCAGACTTGTTTGTATTTAATAACGCAAAGTTGTTCATATCCTTCACGAAATCCATATTATCTGACACTCTTGCTTTATCTTCCATATTATCCCTCAGGAACAGCAATAATTCTCAAGTTGCGAACTTTAGGAACAATTGACGCATCGCTGGATGTTAAACAAATTTTAACTTGGAAGTTTTTGAATGTTCCACCGATAGGATATGAAATACCATTTTCAGTATAGTTGATTCTATTTTCTTCCAACGAAGGACGGAATTCTAACCCAACTAATGTTTGTGCGTTGCGCGAAAATACTTCTTTGACTTTGTCCATACGAAGCCAGCTCTTATCTGAAATTCTATCTGGATCATCTGAGGAAAGAACTTTGTAGTATACTTCGATGCCGCAAGCTGTTGGTAAAATCGCATCCATAAACACGCGAATATCACCTGACTCAAATCCATCACCGAGAACGATTTCGCGAGTAATGTACTTGGCTAGGATATTGCCGCCGTTCTTACCTGTTTCACCAGACACTAGAGCAACAGCTTGTACTGCTGATGCAGCATTACCATTTGCGATAGTCATTGTTGGTGATTCTAGATATCCCTTACCAACTGTTGTTATAACGATATGACTTATTGTGTTAGAGCCGTCGGTATTTGCTACAGCAAATCCTGTTGCGCCACTACCATTATCGTTTGCGTTATTGGTAATTGTGATGTTATAGAAACCAACGTTCCAGTTATTCGCATAGAACGTTTGACGATATAGTTGAGCAAAGTTATTAAGTGATGTATTTGATCCACCAACAATAGAGTTGCCGCTATTTGCGTGGGCATTATATCCTGCACCAACGTTGGTGATTGAGATATCGCTATTACTTAAACCTGCATTGTTAATGCCGAAGGTCACAGCAGCGACAGACAAACGCTCAGTATTAACAATTGGCGAAACGTCTGGGTTACTTGATGACATTTGAACAGTCATTACGAAACTATTTGCATTTCCGCGTTCAATCACACGACGATTTAAGAACGTTGCTGAAGATTCTTTACCAGAACGATCGAGCAATGTGCCGTATTCAAGAGCAACGTGTGGTGTTAAGAATACACCAGCGTTTTCTAGTGTTCCATCAATCGCATACTTACCCTTTAGATTGTAATCAACAATACCAACTGGGAATCGTAAATCTGATGACATCAACATAACACGATCAACTAATGTATTTGCTGTTGGCGTTTCATCAAGACTAAACGTTGCCGTACCAGCAGATTCAAAGACTGCTTTATTTAATACGAACATTAGGTCTTGATTTTGATATGGCGTCCAAGTTGATGAGTTTTGTGAGCGGAAGAATGAACCAGCATATGGTTGCTCTGAGATACGACGTGCTGGTGTTATACCTAGAACATCTGTTCCCAACTCAGCAATCCAAACTTCATAGTCTGGGGAATCTGATCCAATCACAATAGCATATTCACGATTTGGTTCTAAGTATACTGGGTCATCAAATGTAAACTTTGTGACAGTTGCGACATTTGATGTGCTTGGAACTTCAGAGATCTTTACATCTTTTGATTGTAATGTTTTCGCAGCCAAGTAGTTCTTTGTTGGATAACCATTTTGAACTTCGGCAATCTTAACTGTAACAGGAAGTTGTAAAGACCCACGTGAAATTAATTTAGAATTTTGGAAATACTGCGCAACTGATGGCTTACTCTTAAAGAACAAGTCAATTGAACTACAGAAGATACCATAATCCTGCTGATTTCCGTTTGGCTTTGGCGTAAAGAACGTTTGAGCCAACCCGTCTCCAAGAGGAATACGTGGTGTTGTGGATGCTGTTGAACCAGTAACAGGAGACTTTGTTGCAGATCCATTAAAGGTTCTATCAGCAGGAGAAACTGGTGCGACTGGAATATCAGCAAAAGTTTCTGGAAGAGGTGGTAATACAGGAGTCGTTTGAATTCTCTGTGTTTGTTTTAATATACCACTTGCCGCATAAGTTGCTGCTGCGCGCATTTTGTAATCAGGATCATTAAAGCGAGCAGTATCTGTGATCGTAAAGACACGATCGCCAGTTTTAAACTTAAACGTTGGGTATGATGGAATATGGAAAATACCAGCAAGAGTTCCGTACTGATCAACTTCGAAATTACCGATTGAGTAGTGCGTGTTTGTTGTTGGAGTAAATGATAATGCGCTGTTTAATACAGCTTGTGCGCCGCTGATTGACACAACACGACGCAACTCACCAACACCAGTTCCTGTTGTGAAGTAAATCAAATTACCGTTTGCAGGATTATTTCCGCTGCTCGTCACCAACATGACTGTTGATGTGTTAGGAGCAAGAGTATTAGCAATTACACCAGAGCGATGGATGAATGAACTTACGTTGATATTAACAGAAGTGTTTGTGACGCTACGAATAAAATTATTTGAAGCGATGCCGAGTGTGTTGAAGTCGTTAGCAGCAAGAGGTTTTGCTGCAGGGTTTGATGCGTTCCACATTTGAACAAGAACATTTGATCCAGCAACATTTGAGTTTGCTACAATGTTACCGTCCATAGGCTCAATAGCAATAGAACCTGCACCACCAACATTGAAGAATCGAACGACGCCTTTAAACGTCGCAAGATCATATCTGTTTGTTCCGCTGGCTGTCTGATAGATAATGTCGCCATCTTTATAATCAGAACTCATTGACGAAAGAACATTAACACCAACTGCATCTACGTTTAGGTTGATGTAGTTTTGGTTAACGTAAAGAATATTTTCGCCTGAAGTGGCAATAACAGTCGCAAAAGCATTATTTCTTTGCGGAGCAATAACACCTTCGCCAGGATAAAAAGAATCAGAAGTTTGGAAATCTGTTACAGAAACAACATTACAATTTGCGTACACTGTACCACTGCTTACGTTTTCAATAAACAATTGAGCAGTTTCATCAAAGTCGCCGCTTAACCGACGAATAATGATTGTTGAGTTAGCAGAATAAAATGCTTCAATGCGACCATTAAAGGTGTTAACAGTATTTGATGTTCCTTGGAAAACAATATCTGTTTGTGCGTCATTCGCAGAAGTAGTGATCGTGGTAGAATTATTTCGACTTACTGCGATAATTTTTTTAGAATCAAGAAGCAATCTTCCGCCAGCCTGACAAAAATTATTAACTGCGACGTCATCGAAGAATAACTTTGCAAGAGTATATGGCATAAGATTATGCGCAGTAAACTCAACATCGTTATATCGAATGTATGGAATTAGACTTGTATCTACTACCAATTTACCAAAATTAGTTGTAATTGCCATGTATTTTTCTACCCTTTAATTTCTGTCATAATTAAAATCTTCAAGATCTCCGCGACCACCACCGCCGCTTAATTGCGCATCAGTAAATCCACTGATACCACCACTGAATGAATTATCTAGTACGATTGGTGGTGTAACTGTTGGATTTGGTGATGGTATTGAGTCTGGTTCAACTGTAAATACTGTTGGTGGATAACTTGGAGCCCATAGGTTATCTCCGCCTAGTGTGCCACCAAATTGCCACAAATTTCCATAAAAACGAGGAATACCACCCCACCATGGATCATAACTGAATATAATAGGTGGGTCAATAATTTCCAATACAGGTGGTGGTTCTGGTTCTGAAGGAATGATTGGAATTACTGGAGCAGGTGGTGTTGGTGGTGTAACAACAACATCATCATCTCCAGATGGAGCTGGTGGATCGCCACCAGGAGTTGTAATAATAACTGTGTTAGCATTACTTGTTGGTGTTGGAAGAGTTGGTGGCGAAGGTGGCTCAACAACTGTTTCTCTGATCACCGTAGTATGTTCAATAATTCTCTCAGGAACTGAAATAATTTCTGGTTTGAGATCTTCAGCTGACCAGTAATCTGTATCTGGCGTCAATGAAATTGATCCATTAAATTGACCGAATAAGAATGGCTGGACGCCAACGCCCTTGTTAGAAACAAGTCCCTGAGAAATTGCTGGTGTTTCAGTAAATTCTAGGGAAACTGTTTTCTTATTCAAAGTTGTATTTGTTAAGTTTGTTTTCTTAAACCCAATAGGCGTGATCTTCATTGTTGGAAGCATAAAGCCATTTTCTAGAGCAACTTTAAAGTCGCTCGACTTAAAGTCAGCAATATTAAAGTTTAAGAAATTCTCGCCAACAATACCATACTTCTCTTTATCAGTACCATCTTCATATTGAGTCTTGTCTGACATAGCAAGTTTTTCAACATTGTTTAGTGATACGAAGAACTCAACTTTTTGTAGACGTTTCTCAATCGAAGAAATATCCTTCATTGTGAAACGGCGATTCTCAACATACTTTGTTTTAATCTCACGAATATCAGCCACATATGGTGGGAGATATAGTGTGTACAATGTCATTGCGTCATCTAGATCTTCAGGAGGTAGTGGTCTTGGAGCAGACTTACCTTGAATGACGCGGAATTCTTTATCCTTTGATAGCACCAACTTGTCAATGCGAGGTAGATAATAATCTAATGACAATTCCGTAACTTCATCTGGTGATGGAAGATTTGGAACTGTTAGAGTCTCAGCTGTATCGCCGATTGGTCTAGTTGGACGGAAATCTAAACAATCGCGCAAGTAATATACTTTGCCTGTTGACGATGTGTAGATAGGGATTGCTCCGCTCTCATATTGATTTTGCGAATATGAGTCTACAGAGAAGAATGATACGTTTGCGCCAGCAACATAAACATGCTGATAGAAATCCACATGCACCAATAATTTGGCGCTTGGACTATCGTAACCAGCCTTAAGAATAAGTTTAGCGTGATCATACACATCATCTCGTTGACCATAATCAACATAAAAACGCTCAGTCACGTCAGTGACATTGTTTACATCAGGTAAGTGAGTTGTGTTACCTGCAAGAACTTTGCGAACTTTAACAACGTCTGGGACAAACAATGATATTGAATCGCCAGGACGTACAGTATTAAATGTCACATCGGTTAAGAAAACTAATCCAGCCGCCACATCAACATTCGCAACTACACCATAATTTGGCACAGTTACTGTTGTGTTACCGCTTGGGCTGCTTGGGTATGTGAAGTTAGTTCTTGTGCCAACAAAAGTTGTATTGCTAAAGAAATTCTTTTTACGAATCTTATCCTCAGCATCATTTTGTTTCACATTAATTAAAATATCAACTTTAAGAATATCAGGAACATATGTGTCTACTGTAACTGTTGTTGCTGGAGATCCGATAGTTACATTAGCAGCAGTAAGCTGAAGAATAGAACCATTTGGATAACTTGTATTTCCATTATTGTCACGGACAACAACAATCAAATTATCTTGAATAGCCGCAGTAGAATCAGAGAACGGAATAGTTTCAAACGTTTCTAAACCAGCGCCTTGAGCCAATGCGAACTGATTTGCTGTACCAGTATTTGAACGATTTAAAATAATTTTATTATAATTGTAGTCAGAATTATTAAGTGATGCGCGTTTAATATAGTTTCCAGGAAGCTGGAAAATTAATCCGTTGCGCAATTTATCTTCAATAACAGTTTCGCCGCCAACATATTGAGATTGGATAGAAATATTCATTGAGGCATTAGCGCCAGCAATAAGAACATTTGCAACTGAAGGTCCAGCAATAAATGATTCTGCATGCGCCATATCAAAGTCTAATTGCACAACTGAGTTTACGTCAGCGATACCATTATTATCGAACGCAGAATCTAGGAATGCTGTTTTAGTCGTGCCGTCATATCGTTCAATTGTTCTTGTTTGACTGGATACGTTTTGATTATATGCAGTTTGAACAAATACTTGAAGTGGGTTTGTTGAAGAATTTGTGCCAACAATTGTTTGAGTAAATTCTGTATTGACGGTTAAGAAATCCCCAGCAGCATTAACGGAAATTACTTCGCGAACATCATTACCCACGCGAATTACTGAACCGACGCTAACATTTGCACCGCTGAATACACTTGCTACAGCAGAATTAGCGTTCAATCGATAAGATCCAGCAAACACATTTGCTACTGCGACATTAGGGATAGCATCTAAACGAACAGGCAAAATTGTTACTGAGACGTTGCGATAAGCATTATTGTAGTCTGACATTTTATCTTGGAATCTAATGGTGTTAGCATTCGAAGACGCAGCAGCAACTTTTACCACCTTCGGATCCATGTTAATTTCTGACATGTAAAGAGCATAGACGCCATTCGAATCTCTAACAGCATCAAAAGCATCAGCTGTTGAGCGAATAAAGTTTTTCACACGAACTGAGCCGATACGAGTATTTTGGTATAACTGTGCGTTTGCTGATGTGCCAAGACCAACGGCAACTTTGGATGTGTCTACGCAGTGTACATCAATCTTTTCTAATGCAGCAATATTAATAAATCCGTTGCTGGAACCACGAAGCGCTGTAACGTATACAAAATTGCCATAAGAAATATCTACGTCTGTGTCGACAAGTGATTTAACATCTGACGGTGAGCGTGGTTTCGGTGCATCAATCTTTAGAGTTCCGATTGTTTCGAACTCAAATCCCTTAACATAAGCCTTACCAGGCTCAATTGAAATAGTATAATTGTTTGCGTCTGTGCCATCTAATAAAGATGCGCGGAATGGCTTAACTGTATAATCTCCAGACTCATCAAACGTGCGACGAGCAAGTGTTTTCTCAAGTTCTGCATAAATTGGATACTTAACTTGTTTGGTGACTGCACCATTTTCTACGCGCATCAATTCGAAAAACTTTGATTCGTCAACAACAGTGTCAAGTGGACGAGTTGAGAGCGTTAAATTAAACTGATAACGATCAGCGCCAGGAGCCTGATAGTTAAACGAACCTTGTGCTGGATCAAGTAGAGTTGAATCGACGTCGCTATCAATAAAGTCGTCGCTGATCTCTAGACCAATTTTAACATTTGCGCTGGTTGTATATGCAGAAACAACTGCAGTTTGATCACCGACTTGGACGAAGAATCCGTCAGCGTAGAATACGCCTTCGTTGATTGAGACAACAGTACCAAAACCAGTTGCGTTGGAAGCAATCAACTGAGCACGAGTTGTAGTGCCAGCGATTGTAACAACATCACCATCTGTGAATTCGTTACCAGTAATATAACGAACTAATAGAGTTGGAATGCCGTCAGTAGGGAAGTATGTGGTTAATACTTTAGCCTGAACTGTGCCAGCTGTGTTTCTAATTACAGTGCCATTAAATTCTTCAATTTCAATGTCAGCATTCTCAAACGTTTCTAGGAGTTTAAGATACTTAACTTTATTATCAAGAGTTAGATTACCACCGATAACGGGAGAACCGTCTTGGAAAACGTGATCGCCAAATTGTTTAATTTGATTTTGTAGAATAGACTGAATTTGCGTCAATTCGCGCGCCTGCACAGCCTTTCCAGGCTTGAACATAATGCGCATATAGTTATTATCTAATGCGTTTTGCGCAAAATCGTCGTTGTAAGGATCAATATTGAATTCCATGAATTTCTACCTAGAATGAAAGTACGATCTTAATTTGATCAATTTGGTTATCTTTACGGACTATATTCGTTCTATTTTCAGCATAAATCAAATCACCGCTAAAGATTCTAAGGTCCGAGTTAGCGATTTCAAGGATCGGAACCGATGCACCTGAAGTCACGCCCTTAATAATCTGTTGCGCAGTAAACGTCCCAGTAATGTTATTTATGTACAAATAATTATCGCCTGGAGCCCAATGAGCAACATTAGCAACTGCAGTTGCGGTCTCAATTTCGCTTCCAAGATACACGGTTTCGTCGTCTCTAAAGTTGGTAATTCCTGGATCGGCAACCAATAAGCGAGTAGATAGACGATAATTGGTTGCATTTGCATAAAATGCGCCATTAGCCACCCATGGGTCTTGTAAAACACCGACTTGATTAAAGTCGAATGTATTTGTAGAATCGCTCATTGGGATAGTATCGTTTTCTGTATCGCTGAACTCAACTGTAATCATTAAACTATGAGCGCGCAATTCGGTAACTGGGTCAGAGCCATGACCACCATGAGGTCCAATTTGAATATCAAAAGCGGCATTTGAGCGTGTAACTACAGCAATTTGACTATTCATATTGCTAAACGCAGTATTCACAGTCAAATATGTTGAATTGACCACCGTCACAACATTTCTGGATTGACCATCAACCGTGATGATATCATTAGTCTTAACATTACCAACGAAATATGTCAAGTTTGATGTATTGCCAGTTACTACTGCCCCAGAAACGTTGACAGTTCCTGCTAATGACAAACTTCCTAATCTATTAGGATCATTTACTGTAATTGTACCACGAGTATAATTATTGCCACCATTTAAAATTGTTACGCTTTGAATACTGCCATCAACAACCTTGGCATACAAGTTAGCACCTGCGCCATCTGTTCCCGTTACAGTTAAAATAGCAGCTGTGTTGCTGTTGCCACCATCAACGAAACCAGAACCACCCCAAAGAACATTAACAACATCGATTCTACCATCAACAGCAGCTGTAGTAACAGCTGGATCAGAAACAACTGGCATCCACTTATTAGTGAAGAATTTTTGTTTTAGTCCAGGCGGAATGGTATAGAGATACTTCCACTTATATCCGTCTGCTGTTTGAATAAACGCATTCTCAGGCAATTGACCGTCGATGTCAATAGTAGGTTCAATGGTTGAGTTTGCATAACCGTTGTTGAACAAACACTTAAAGACCTGGTCTCTTGTGTTACGAACATAGAATGTATTTGCAGTAAATGGGAATGTATTATCTTTTCTAGAGATAGTTACGTTTGAATTTGAATATGTTAAGTTAGCATTCAACGAAATAACTTTATTACTTAATACAGAAATTACTTCGCGCGTATCTTCTCCGATTACAATAACATTGCCGCTTTCTACATTACCGATAAATGCTGCGCTGTTAGCAATAACAATTCTAGCATTTGCTATTTTAGTGATAGATGATCCAGTATTAACATTGGCAAATGCGCTGTTTACAATTAAATGATCGTTATTAGTTACTGTAACAACAGACTTAATTGAAGAGTTTACAGAAATTAAATCGCCAGGAAATACAAAGGTTAAGAACGAAGTGCCATTTCCGACTACAACATTAGAGCCAGATATATTAGCAGTTCCTGACAAAACTGTATTAGCATTAGAATTTGCTGTTCCTAGATTAAAATAATCTAGATATGAAAATAACTCAATATTATCTTCGTAAGAATCGTATTTTGTATTGACCGCCCAATCAACACGCGAAACTACTGGTTGAACATCAGCTAATTGGATTTTTTTAGCGCCAACCATATTACGATAAAATTGGTTGCGTTCATTTGTGGTCCAAATAATGTCAGGAATATTGGCAGAATTACTGCCGAAATCTAATGCGCGTCCAATAAAAATAAATGTATTGGCATCATTGATAAAATGATCTTTAATATCATTAATCAAGAAGTTACTGAATAATGGTGTGAGTAAAGATTTCATTTATTCCTCAATATGCTGTAAGAGTCACGACCGTAAATCCGTGATCCTCAATCCCTAAATTTGGAGCAACAAGATAAACAAGATTAGAAACGTTTGCGTTATATGCAATATTTAATGTCATTGTATTACCAGAAACAGAAAGAACATTTGCGTTTTGACTTGTTGCTCTCTTGTATAGTATTTTACCTGACATGTTTGATGAAGAAGTGGCGTTCACATTCATTACAGTATTATTAGCAATATTTATTACCTGTTTTAACTGCCCATTAATCATAACAATATCGTTTGCTTTTACTTCGGTCAAGAAATTAGTTGAAATTCCAACAACCAACGTATTAGTTGTAAATACTTGAACTGTTCCAGTTTGCGCGCCCATGACGTTTGCAGCTGCAATGTTAAATGATACGTTGTCGCCAGCCTGTACCATTTCATAAACGCCATTTGTATTTCCATAAACAACCAATGTTGTATTAGCGAGTTTATATACTGCTTGGGCTGTTGATGTATAATTTAGATTTGCGTTCACTATCAAGTGATTGGCGTTTGTAACAGTAATAACTTCACGAATTTCATTGTTTACTTTAATTAAATTATTTGCGACTAGTTGCGTATTGAATGCAGCACCAGTGCCAACAACCACATTACTGTCTGTTGTGGTTGCAGCAACCCCAGTAAGAGTTGTAAATTGAACATTACTCTTAACTAATCCTTGACCAGCATATATAAAGTCGCCATACACTTCTAGTTGAGTATTGCTAATTACATTTGAAACAATGCGAGAAATAGGTAAGCGAGTTGAATCTATAACGATAAACAAATCGCCAACATTTACGCGAGTATTTGAATAATTAATGCTGCCAACATTAGGCATAAACAATGTTGAATTACCAATTACAACATTTGAATACGAGTTTAGTATTTGGACATTCGACGTGCCATTACCTGGCATAATCAAATCTACGTTAGCGAATACTGGGATTTCTCCGCTCTTTTCGTTCTTAACGACAGTTTTAGAAATGAGTTCCAATCCTGTTGGGTGAACAATATTTTTAATTGGTGTTTCGAAATCAACCAAATTTTTCTCTGATTGAACAACATAAGAGAAGTTGTGGTAGATTGTATCGTCTTGTAGAACTTTATCTGCGCTAACGAATCCGTCTGTATTCAAGAAGAAGCCGTTAAATTCAATCAATCCATTCGCAAATTGGGCATTTGCTCTAGCCCGACCATTACCGTAATACATTGGATTTGGTAAACCACTAGCAATTACTGTAGATGGATATTGTGATGGTGCAGACACATTTGCTGATGTATTTACATTACAGTAAACACCATTTGCTGTAATTAAGTCAATAGTTTTATTAATTGCGCCAGAGAAGTTATAAAGGCGCAATAAACCAGTGTTGGCATTATACGATTTTACATTAGCGCGGAACGTTGAACTGGCTAACGAAGCTCCTTGGTAAATAATTTCGGTTTCTGTGAACGTGTTTGCTTCAGGAACAGGGTTAATGATAACATCGACGATCTTTAACGATACGTTAGGGTTTGCGACATAATCGTAACCACGATAAATTAAACGAATATCTCTTACGCGACCGACAGCGCTTGTTTCAATTGTGTGTTCTTCGCCATCACCAAACAAATACCCTGTAAGAACAGCATTTGCACCACCGCTAGATTGTACTGTAATTTGTGGTCTGGCGTAATATCCTTCGCCGCGATTATCAAGTACAATTGATGTGATTGCACCAGTTCCACTTACAGTTTGAACGTAACCATTTGCTTCGTATCCGCGACCACTAAATCTTAAACCATCACCAACTGTATATCCGTCACCGCCATTGTTAATATAAACGTGAGCGATTAATCCAAGATCTTTAAATGTTTGCCAATGTGTTTTCTTTAGAGCCTTTTGAGAACTGTAACTGTATTGCTCAGAAAGATGTGTATCGTAATGAGATGAAACGTTAATATCTGGCTCACTTCTAAATCCTGCGCCACCATTTAATACTGAGATTAATGCAACACCGCCAGTGTTAACAGTATCAAAATCAAGACACTGAATAATCATACTGTTAGCATTTGCAGGAACAGGATATGTTGTAACAGAATTAAACGCAAAAGACTTTGATGTATTTTTCGTATTAATTTGCGAACCAGTTAAAACAGTTGTGAGTGGACCTGTGTTAGAAATATCATATACTAATAGTCCACCAGTGTTTGCGCTAACACCACCAAGACCAAAAATAGAGTTGTTTGGCGTTGCAATTTTTGCTGTAAATAGCGCATCTGTAAAGTTTGTTCCATTCGCCCAAACTTCTTCAAAATTATTATACGGATCATCTTGATCATTTTCAGTTACATTGATTAATGCATTGAACGTGTTAACAGTAAATGCAGCATAGTTTGCATTACCGATATCCGTATCAGACAAATAATCGATTACCGTCTTATCATAAGTAATTGGTTCTAAGAAATTTAATTGACTATTTGATGTGCATGCAGATGAGTTCAACTGCAATACACGCAAATCTGTTGATAGATTTGCATTAGGATCGTCGCCGACTGAACGATAGACGATCGTTTCTGTGTTGGAATATAAACGATAACCATATCCTGGGAAGATCATGGTTACTGCTTCAATAGATCCTAGTGTGACATTGCCAACGACAGCAGCAGCATCATTTGCTTCTGCAGAATTACCTAATCCACCAACAATAACAACAGGGTCGCCGATGTTATATAACAAACCGCGACGGCGCTGTTGTGGATCAGTTCTGATATTTGAATCAACGCGAATATTAGAAAGAGTGCCAATAATGCGCTCATTAAATACTCTTGAAACGCCATTTGCGTCGACGTAGTTGATCTCAATTAACTCGCCATTGTTGAAATACTTTTTGATGTTGGAGATATAAATCTCCATAATCTCACGACCATTTGTTGGGTCGATATTTCTATTTGCCGATTCAACAATACAAGTAGCACCAGACTCTGTTCCGTACACCAATCTTTTTTCTAATAGATTGACGTCAACATTTTTATTAAATTCAGTAACAGTGATTCTGAATGCGCGTGGTTTAATCCATTTACCGTCAGATGTTTTTAAAATTTCTTCTTTTGGATAAGTAATTTCAACATCTTCATCAAATAATGCTTTAAATAGCCAACGTACTGATTCGTCACTGCCTTTTTTGCTATAAAATTCTCTTGCGCTTTTGAGAATTTTCTCAGTGCTTAGAGAAGTATTTTCTGGGAAATAAGGCAATAATTCTTGTTTAAAATACTTGATAAACTCTGGTGGAGTTTGATCGATATCGCGATAATTCTCAATACCCATTGCATGGTAAATTGTGTTACCAGCTGTATTAGAAATACCATTGGCTGAATTATTTTCTAGCCAAGTGTAGTATAACTCTACGAATCTTTTGAATTTAGGGTGATCGGCATTAACAAAGTCTGGTAATTGAGACTCGACTAATCCCGAAATAGTTTTTACAGAATCAACCATATTACGATTCTACCACCGCATTAATTGCTGTAGAAATTGCGCTAGGATCTGTTGTATCTAGTGTTACAATTCTATTGCGAACTGACGAGAAAATTTTCTTTGCTGGTATCGCTTTAAGAATAAGAGTTCCAAAAGGATCAGAAACAGCAGTTGGTGCAAAATTATTTAACGTTACTATGCCATTCAAATAATCTATTAAACCAATATTATCGTTTAATGTTTTCTTAACATTTTGTGTGTCGAAATAATAAATCTTTAAACGACCAATACGACCTTGAAGACTTGCGCGAACAAGTGCACCTGATCCACCACCACCGCTGACTGTTACTGTCGCAGATGTATAGCCTGTGCCAGGGTTTGTTATCTCAACTCGTTTCAATGCACCATTTACAATTAATGCTCGAGCTGATGCACCTGTTCCATCACCATCAATTGAAACTGTTGGCGTTGAAACATATCCACTGCCACCAGTAAGGACTTCGATACTCTCTACACCAGTAAACGATTGAAGAACTTCTTCGATAAAACAATTTCTAGTGATGCCAGCATCATCTAGATATGAGAATGATGGCGTAGAAATAAGTCTTTCAGCAGTTGTTCCTTGTTTTAATTCAGTACCAAAGTCTAAACTATAACTTAATGATCTCGTAACGTCTGGTGCGAATCGCTTTTCAAGATACACTCTAACATCATTACTCGTAATTGAAGGATCAGCATCATCAATTGCTCTTGACAACTGAGAAATTTTGAATGACGAGTTAAATGTATCAAGATTATTGATAGCAAACGATTTAATTGCAGAAATTACTGCCGCATCGATCTCATTTGCTGTTCTATTTGTCTTTGTTGGGTCAAAATTTACGTCTACAGCGACATTTACATAGTTGTAATCAGCTTCAACGTATTCAGGTGTTACTGTTAACATTGAAAATGGCTTAATGATTGAATTTTTTACGAATTCAACCTCAGTTACCGTAATTTCATACCCACCAAGTGGTTTTGCTGTAAAAAACACTTTACCAAATACTGGTGGAATGTTTTCTTCACCACCCCAAACGTTTACAGCCTCAAAATATGGGTACTCGCGATTAATAAGAGCGATATAATCGTTCTTTGTGACCGCACGATTTTGAGCGATAAATGATTTTGGTGCTGTAAAGCGAATTTTCTCGATATCTTCTTCGGCTGCACCTGATGAAGACGCGCTAACCAAAGTCACAGCGACGTTTGCGTTGTTTAGAATAGTATCAAGTGGTTTAAATTCGCGTAAATTGTTACCAGCGGAACCAGATGTGATCAAGTAAGAAACAACTACGATGTTGCCATTGATTAATGCCTTACCAATTACACCATCACCGAAGTAAATTTGATATTTGCCGTTTTTATTTTCTTCAAGATAATAGACTGTAGCGTTTTCATCAACATCAGTGGCGTCTTGAGCAAGAATATATGTTTCTTGATTGGCGTTTTGTGCTGATTTTTGCACTTTTATTTGAATTGTTGATGTATCAATGCCAACATCAGGTAGTTCAAAAATTTGTTTTGGGTTTGTTTGAGCATCATAGGTAAAAGTGATGCCGTTTGGCTGACCTTCTTTAAGTTCTAGATTCTCAACAACGAATAACCCAGATGATAAATTCTTAGAAACAACTCTGGCTGATGGATTCACGAAAATATAGTTAATACCATCTTTAGATTCTGATGCAAATCTGGTAAATCTTGGAACTGAAATAGAACTGTTTGCGTCATTTGCGACTGGAGTGATAGTTAGATTGACCAATGCTCTTGGCGCGATACGTGAACGAGGAACATATCCTAGTAATTTTGCGTGTGAGACTACTGATCCGCGTTTGATAGCAGTGTCGATAAACATCTCATTGGACACCATGTTCAAATAGTATCCCATATAATGAGTATTGTATGCTAGGACGTCTAAGAGAATGGCTAGACCAGAACCTTCGAAATCATAGTCGCTAAACTCTGACTGAGATTTCATAAAGTCCTTAAGATTGGATTTGATTGCATCGAAATCCAACTCGGCAACTTTTAGTTTTGAATCAACATTTGCCATGTTATCTTATCCGTTCTAAGAAAAATGAGACCGTAATCGGCTCTAGTGTATTGTTTACGAAGAAGGTGATGTAAACATCGTAACGCTGATCTTCGTAGTTTGGCGCTGCAACAACTTCTTGAATCGTGACTCTAGGCTCATAGTTCCGAATTGTTTCGAAGATCATATCCTGGATAATCGAAGTTGTTACATTGTCGATTGGTTCAAACAGTAGTTTCTTAAGGTTTGATCCAATATCAGGGTTGAATAGTCGCTCATAGTGAGAGGTCAGGAGTAAATTTCTGATCGAAGCAGCAATTGCGTTTTCGTTTAATTTCTTAGACACGTCCTTGGTAACAGGATGCGCTGTAAAATTAAGGTCTAGATCAGAAAATTTACGTGCAATTAGCGACATTTGTTATTCTAGGCTGATTATTTGATATATTTATACTTCGCTATACGAAGCATCTAGTCCAGCTGTAAAGGTGCCTTGAGTTAAATCAATGTTGTAATCGACGTTTACAGTGATAGAAGTTGGCATTCCAATCAACTTTAGGAACTTGCAAAAGTCGAAATTGATCCATTCAGTGAGCGCTGATAGTCCGATTTTCTCGAAGAATTTGACAACTTTTTGCATCCATTTTTTAAGTAAAAACTCTGGCCAATCTTCTCCGAAATCTCTTGCAGCTTCAGTATAACGATTAATTTTTTCCTCTGGGCTGCGAATAAAATCGTCAATATCCCCACCGATAATATCCAATAAACTGTATCCAGCAATATTAATGGATTCTAGTTTGTCGATAATTTCTTGGTAGATTCTTAGTCTAACTTCTTCTGCAGCTCCCTCAGCTTGAGCCTTGAGAGAGCCGATTAGCGAATTAATGATGCCCTCAACGCCGAGATCTAGAAGCACAGGTAAAGGTGGTAATCCTAAAGTGTCCCATATTGTCTTAAATTTGCTAATTAATCCAGCCATAGCGGTGTGAATTATTTTTATCGCGCCTTTCTTGACCATTGACATAATGTAAGACCAGACGCCCTGAGCCTTGATCTCTTTCGAATAGACGCCCAACTTACCTTCATAAGACTTATATGCGTCTGGCACCAGAGCACCTAACGAATCAACCTCATCCACAATCTGCTGTTTTAAACTGGCTCGATAACTTGCGCTGCTAAATAACTGAACGATGTCAATGTTAATACCTAATACTGGAATAGAAAAACTTATTGGCAAAACGTTATTGATGATCTCCATAATTTTCGCTTGGACGTAAAGATGATATTCCTGCGTCAGAGCAGTCATCTTTCGCTCCCACTCATCGTCGGGGATTTTTAAACTTTTATAGTATGGTTTACTGGCAGAAATTGGAAAATTGCCCAGAGCCTTATCAACTTTTTCGAGAATCTCGCGAACCTGTTCAGCTTGGGCTTCAATCGGAGCGATCTTATCGTACAACGCCTCGCGGACTGCCTGTTCTACATTTGGACCATCAATCTGCGCACGAATTTTCTCAGCTTCTACTTGCAGCTGCGATGGGATATCTTCAATCTTAACAAAAATATTTGCTAGATCAGCTTTTGTTGGAAGCAGAGTTCCATTACAAGGAATACTAAACTCAGCCATCACCAGTCGTCTTTGTTTCAGTCAATGGATAAATGTGTTTACCGATAACTGTTTTAACAGCATCGACTGCCTTTTTCGGCAACAGCTCTGGGTCTATGTTAAACTCAAGATTTTTTGCGATCGCTTTATCGCTAACTTCGCCAAGTTTATTTGTAACCGTTGCTTTTAGATTGTCCTTAAGAGACAAAATTTGCCCCTTTGTTTGATTGGCTGTAGTTTCAAGATCAGAAAGTTTTTGTTGAATCTCACCGAGAGGAGTTTTACCAGCAAAATCTTGTAGAACTTTATCTGCAGCAGCTGTAACTTTCGAGAACACATTGCTGATTGTAGCAGTTAATCCGCCGCCCAATGCCTTACCGATTGTTGATCCTGCCGTTGTTTCAGCAACACGCTGAGCAGTTATAGTGACTTCTTCCAATCCATCAGAAGCTGCAGCTGCAACTGCAGTATTTGCAGCTGCTTCAGTTGCTGCTGTTAAATCTTCGACGTTTGGTACAACGCCACCACCAGACAATCCTGCACCAGAAGCAGATGTTGCGGAACCTGATTGCATATTAATCTGAGCAGCAGGAAGATCAATAATAGCACCCTGAAGTGCTGCGTTTTGACCCTTGAGACTGAGTTTCTTGGCAGAAGTCATGTTGCCGACGCCGCCAGACTTGATATTCAAATCTGACGTAGATTCGACAAAGACTTTCTTACCCTTCATTCGAATGTCGCCGCCTGCTGACATATTAATGCCGCCTGCGACTTCGACGTTCATATTTCCACCAACCTTTAAATTACAATCACCACCGACTGTTACTGAACATTTGCCATTGATGTAAACATAATCCGAGCCCATCACAAGTTCATAGTTATCTTTTACGACTTTGTGGACTTCGTTGCCTTCTTTATCAATTTCAAAAAAAGTTCCCTTACGATGCGCTAGATGGATACGCTCTTGTCCTGGAGTATCATCGAACTCAAGAGCATGACCTGATTCTGTTTCAAGCGCATTATTGTATGGATAAGTTGGATTAAACGCAGGAGGTGGTTCTGCCCAAGAAACACCACCAGCTGAAACAATATTTTTCTTGAGGTTTTTCTTGCGCGTGGCAATTACAGTAGAATCAGTTTTGCCTCGAGAAAGTCTGTTGGTCGTTTGTTCCTTTAGGTACTTACCTTTTGGATATGCTTCAGCAGGATCATCTGGTTTATTTGGCGCAGAACCAAAATTTGTTCTTGGATCGCTAAAACCTTTTTGGTAATCTGGTTTACCATCTGGCTTCCCTGGTAACACACCCATGATTGCTGGGTTTTGGGCGTTATACCCGTCAATAAAAAATCCAAACACCATGTCACCTTCTTTTGGTGTATACATGTTTGGATTATTAACTGGGATTACTGGGTGCGCCCATGGTAGAGCATCAGTAGGAATAAGTTCTTTCTGATCATTGTGCCAACCAAAACAACGCACGCGAACGCGACCAAGTTGTTCTGGATCATTGCGGTCTTCAACAACCCCAATCCACCAGATAAAACCTTCAAGTCCAATAAAGTTTTTTTTGGCTGACATCACTTACCCTTCTTGGTTAACACATTAATACCATCTTTTGCTTCTGGTAGAGATTCAGCAAACGAGTCAGCAACTAACTCAACAATAGACTCAAATGTGTCCGCATTAAATTTATGATTGATAGAGGCAACAAGATATCTAGCAGTTCTATACTCATCTAACTTTTTACCGCTAGAATCTGCGCTCTCGAATGCAGGGAATTCATATTCTACAACATCACCTGCTTTTAATACAATGTCTCCAGGAATTACAATCTGAATTCTGAAATGATTTAACAATGACATATGCATTGCTCTTGGCATCATCCAATTTTTAACATCATTACTTTTCTCTGAAGCAGTATCGTTGATTGACAAATAAGTTCTAAAGAAAGAATATGGGGAGTTAAACAACGTTTGGTTTTGAGAATTTTTAAACGAATTTACTGGTTTAAATTTATTCAGTAGATTTCCCTGCGCTTCTGCTTGCAGTAAACTGTAGTCTATATTCTCAAACTTTTGACTAAAGATGTCAATAGACAATAAACGGGAAGAAAATGATCCATTAGATATGGATGTGATCATATCAAAATCATTAATGATATTAAACTTATCAATTGAATCTTTATTGAGAGCAGGATCGCGATTAGTATTCTTCAACTCATACTTTAATGTTTTATACGATTTTTGTTTGACTAAAGTTTGCAAAGAAGTTAAATTAAATCCATCTTTGTTTTCGAAGAAAAAATAACAAAACTTTTTCTGATCATAACCACGCGCAGTCACCCATTGAATTGCCTCAAGAGGTCTATATCCTGGGATAACAAGATCAAATGAACCAGAAGTTTCTTCTAAACTTGCTATTCTTTGCGGATCAACTTTAAGTTCGTTGATTAGTATGTCATTAACTATATTTCGTATTTTAGTAGACTTATATGATTTACTTACGATCAATGACTCAGAAGAAATCATTTCGTCTGAACAAAAGTGAATTAGGTATACTTGACCTGAATCCGTTGATGGGCGACGATCAGAGACTTTATAAACTCTGAATAATCTCTCAAGCGGAAGATTTAATCCAGGTTTGTCAATAGAAATCTTAAGATATTCATTACCACACATATAAAAATTGGTAAACACATCATTACCATCATTGATAAGGATGTTCCCACTCATAACTGATGCGTAGATGTCTTGGAAGATTTGCATCTCCAAGAAAATATTTCGCAAATCTACTGTTTGCCCACCAGAATTAATTAGCTCGAGACTCTTAATGTCATAGTCTTTTGAGCCATATAAACCATTTTCAGCCATTACTCATTAGGCTCCTAAATTCATCTTCAACTCTTTGAACGAATTTTTCATCAAGAAGTTTAATCTGTCGCTTTTTTTCGTTCTCATTCACTTCATATGTGTAGTTTGACACTGCTCTATTGACAGTTGTAATCTTAAGACTGTAGTTTGGATAAGCAATTGTTTCTGTGCTGACAACCAAAGAGGTATCTGCTGTTCCAGGTAATGTTGCAG
>Ga0315901_10001184_pt1 | contig 37700 bp, 52 predicted proteins | sample LakEriMetagenome_10_FD_203761 | JGI IMG/M metagenome (GOLD analysis project Ga0315901, IMG submission 203761) | Freshwater fungal communities from buoy surface, Lake Erie, Ohio, United States - Buoy 2 MA116 | ecosystem: Environmental > Aquatic > Freshwater > Lake | place: USA: Lake Erie, Ohio...
ACTGTTTCGGAGTGGAGGTCATCGGCTAAATTGTGACCTTTAGCTATATTATTACAAATGTCTTTAAATTCACTATTGTAAAATTCCCTCACTAAACTTTTTAATTAAGTCCTCCAAAGATAAATAAATTTGTTTACTGCTTAAATTTTTTAACCTGGTTAATTCGTCAAATCGTTCCGTACCTATTTCAGCCTCAAGCTTCAAACCAAACTCGTATTGCCTGCCATAGCTACCAACATTACATCCGTAACATTGGGGTCTAGCGTTATCTTCGTTCCACCTTACCGATTGATGTTTCCTGCTCCAAAAGTGACCGCATTGGATCATTTTAACTTCATATTGTCGTCCGCAAGTGTAACACTCGCAATAACCGTTGTTGCTGAATTTCAACCTAATATACTTTGAAAATAAAGCATCTAATTTTTTTATGTCTTTTTTGTTCAAATTTTAACCAATTTAAAGATTAGTTTTTAATCAATAGTTAGGACGGGATTCGAACCCGTGAAGCTCTCGCATGGTTTGCGACTCGGTAACCTCTCCTCCTTATTTTAACACCATATTCCGCCACCTAACTATTTATTATTACTTTTTGAAATATTCAATCAATTCATCTATCTGATCCTTAATCATTAACCCTAAAACATAAACCCAATATCCCAGCAAAATTAGGATTGCCGTTCCAAAAAAGGATATTATTAAATTTTCCATGTTTGCAAAAGTATTACTTTTTTTTATTCCTTAGTTTTTTTAGGTAATTATTTAACGAAGTTAGAAAGTGTTTCCAAAGTATGTACGTGCTAATTAAACAAGCTGATACTATTACCGCTACAATTAGTAAAGCTATAAGTGATGTTGCTGTTTTCATTTGTTTATGTAATCTTTAATATGTTCTAAACTCTTTTTAATTGATTCTATTTTTTGCCTATTGTAACCTAATAAGAAAGCATGAGGTTCTGTTTGTTGTAAATCATTTTCAAACAATTTATGTAATTCAATTGATTTTAACAAGTCTGTAATTAAAATCTCAACGGTGTCTAATTTAAAATTGGTCTTCATTGTATTGGTTTATTATTATGTCGTTTGTGAAATTATGGTTTGGCTCTATTGTTTGAGTTGGCTTTTTAATCCATGATCCAAATGGGTAGGCTTCGTTTAATTCTTGATACCTGCCGGAGTCTAGTTGATATTGAAACGTACTCATTCCGATACCTCCCCAATGGCTAAATTTTACTTTTTGAATATAAACGTGTGTAAGGTTTTGATCGAAGTCACGGTAAACACATAATCCGTTATCAGTTTTATTAAAAAAGTTAGCTGATCCGGATATTGAATATAAGTTAGGTACTTCAAATTGTCTCGTCTTATCGTCCTTTTTAATTTTTGTAGGGTGAGCTACTAAAAAGCAATGAATGTTATTAAACTCACAAAACCTACCTAATTGATCGAGTGCTATTCCAACATACTTAGATTCATTGTCGGTGTATTTATGTTCTAACTTATTCCAAGCATCTATAACAAAAAAATCTAGTCCATACCTAGCATGAAGTCGTTTAACGTGAGTAAGTATTGAATCGAGTGTAAAATCATTTTCAGGCTTAATAAACCATATTTTTTTATCCAATGCTTCTTTGACTTGGTTTACTTCAAACATAGTCATTCGACCTATACCATTCCACGCTTTACCTGTTATTTTCCTAGCAAGCTTTGAGAAATGTAATTTTGTAGGTTTATTTTCAGGTGAGTAATAAGCTCCCTTCCAATTATAGTTTACAAATAACCTTAGTATTATTTCATCAAGGAAATCCGATTTACCGTGGTTTGGTATTCCGGTAATGGTTGTAATGTATCCTTTAACAAACCTAATATACTGATCAAAATTTTTGTGTCCTATTTTTAAACCTTCATCAAGTCCATTTTGGTAAAGGTCATCTATTTCATTTGAGTAGTCAGATATTGTAAAAGTACCTTCTATGTCAAATTCTTTTGCATCCTGAATAGACTCAAGTATTCCCTGTATTCCGTATTTTATTAAACACTCGTTTGCATCCTTGCAATCTTTAAACTCAACCACCTTGCAGCGTTCCTTACCTAACCTTTCGGATAGTTCATCTTTAAGTTTACGACCTGGTAAGTCATTGTCTAAACAAAGATAAAATAATGGAGTATTTTGTATGTGATCGGCTACATGGTTTAAGTATTCTTGGTTTGCGTTTGCTCCGTTTGGTACTGATAAAACATTCTTTTTGCCGGCCTCAAATAAACTTAAAGCATCTATCTCACCTTCAGTAATGAATATAGGTTCATTAAAGTCTATTAGGTTTAAACCATAAAAAGCAAGCTGCGATCCTTTGTGAAGTTTAAAATGTTTATTACCAGTACGGTATTTAATATTAATTAGTTGATTATCAACGTCAAAATAATTAAATTGAATAGTATTCATCTCCTTGCCGGCTTGAGGCATAAACTCTAGGCCTTCTGTTATCTTGTAAACTTTTAAGGTAACTTGTGAAATTTTGCGATCTTCAAACCATTTAACTACTTTATTGCTTAATTCGGTTTTATTTTTCCATTCAGGTTTTATGTAAACCTTTTGCTCCATTTCTACTTTCAAAAACCCTGACCAGTTGCAATGGTGACATTTCCAAACTTGCTTATCAAGGTTTACGGATAGGCACTTGTCAGACTTCTTTTTTCGGTTCGGTGAACACTTAGGGCAGGTCGTTTGGTATTCACCGGCTATTTTATTTGATGGTACGTTAATACCGTAGTTTGAGTAGTCCATTAGTAAACCATTTGTGATTTATTGTTTTGTTCCTTTTCCAACCACTTTTTGCAAGTTAGGTATAAACTAATATAATTTTTATTATTACGGTAATTCTCAATAGAATCTAAAGTACTGTCGATTTGTTTAATAGTATATTTTTCTTTTAATTTATTTACTTCATCAACAGTAATTGACAAATGATTAAAAGCTCTATAAATATTATTATTATTTTTTTTATTAGTACTTGGTTTATTAGTACTTAGTTTATTAGTACTTTGTAGGTGCTGTTTTACCGTTGACGGTTTTACCGTTAACGGTTTTTCAGTAAACGGTATTTCAGTATACGGTTTATCATAAACAATATGCTCGTATGTAATTTTACCGTTATTATTACTTTTAGTTGATTTAATGTATTTATATTCAGTAAGTTCCTTAAATATTTTGTCAAGCTTATCTCTTCCAATATTTAATGAAGCATGCAAAGTAGTTTTATAAATTACCCAATCATGCGGTAAACTTAAAAAATAACTAAGTAATCCAACAGCCTCAATACTTAATCCAGAATTAAATATATCGTTTGGAATTACCGTATAATTTTTTACATGTTTTGATTTATAAATTGCCATGATTTTTTTTTAAATAACAAACCCCATCAAATTTTCGGAGTGCAGTCCTACTCATTTAACAGGGTTCAAAGTTTTTTAATTTGTCAGCTTCTGCACAAGCTTTTACAAAACTACAAAATTAAAATGGAATGTCAATATTTTCGTCAGATAAATTTACATTATTTTGTTTTAAAATTTGATTTATTTTATTAGTTGCTTTTTCCATTTCTTTATCAACATCTTTTATTGAAATATTCCATGCAACTATAGTGTTATAATATTTACCAGCATATTCCCTTCCAGTTAAATTAAATTTAACTCTTATATCATCACCAATTTTAAATCTATTTAATTGATTAATATTTTTATTATTAACTTGAAATTGAATTAATTGAGGATAAGTATCATGTGTTTTTATTACAAATTCCTGTATTGTAAAATTATCAGTAATTTGTTTTTTTTCATTAATTAAATGAATAGTTCCTGTTGTTTCCATGTGTTTTTATTATTTAAGTTATTATTTAATTTTCTTTTTTCTTTTATAGATTTCCATTTTTCATATGCTTCAGATTTTGGTTGACTTTGACCTAATCCTTTGCAATAATAGTCATTTCTTAAAATACATCTAGCCATTCTTTTCCATGATGGAGCCCAACATTTTATTTCTAAATCATGAGGAGCTTGATCTGGAATTAAATTATAACCTCTTTTTTTCCAACCAACTATAAATTTTATGAATTTTTCCCTATAATTTTTTTGAGTTTTGACTGGAAGAGATTTTAATAAGTAATTTGTAAATAATTGCCATGTATAATTAGAAGGTTTTGTTACATCATTATAACCATTAATATTTCCTTTTTCTTGAATATATAAACTACCACTATTTACACCGCTAACCCTATTTAATATTTTATACCATGTAGTTGGTTCTAAAATATGATATAACCACAAACCTCTTTTTTGATCATCACCATAAGGTTGACATAATCTTTGATTACTTAATTTTACTCCAGCCATTGTCATTAAATCATAAATTTTATTATGAATTAAATTTTTAAATTTAGAATGAAAAATCCAAATATCTTCCGTTCTCCAATCATAAATAGGATAAATATTATATAAATTTTTAGAAACTTTTGTAGTCCATTTCCAATTATTTATAGTTAGATTTTTTTTATCTGAAACTATAGCTCTATATCTATGCAAACTTTCATCCGCTCTTATTCCTATAAATCCAGCAGTTAATTTATCATTTGCATACCATTCACCAAAAATAACCATTAATTCTTCAAATTCCATTTTAGGTATATAAAAATCATATTCTGATAAATCATTAGCTTCTTTTGGTTTATTTCTAATCCAAATATCTTTTTTTGATTCATCCCAACATACCCATTTAGGTTCAAAATCACTTACAGCATTTCTTAAAAGTAATTCACCACAAAACCAATGTAAATCAATATTATCTTTATACATTTCAATCATAGATCTAATATGATTAATTGTATGTTCATATTGAGCTTCTAAATCAATTATTAAAATTCCAACTTTAATATTTCTTTTTTTAGCTTCATCCATTACCATGTGCATCATTACTGTACTATCCTTACCACCTGAAAAACTTATATAAAATTTTTCAAAAGTGTCAAAAGTTTTTGAAATTCTTTCTTTAGTAGCTTCAAAAACATTTTTATTAATATATTTTTTTATAGCCATTTTAATATAGTTCTACTTGTCTATTAATACTTAATGCTTGATCCATTGTTAATTCATTTCTATTATTATTTTTTAGCCAAATATTTAAATATTTTAATGCTAATTCATTTGCTTTTATTTGTTCTTCTTGAGATAATAAATTAAAACCTGAACAAAATATAGAAGGGATACCGGCATGTAAACACACTGATGCTTGTCCTAACCATGCTATTCTATTCATAGATTTATTAGTCAAATAATGTTCGCATGAAAATTTCCATTCATTAATTACTTTATTTAATACATTTTCAAATAAATTTAAATCTCTTAAAAAATTAGCATAAAAAAATTCACATTGTTCTTTTGTCATACCTTCTTTTTTACTTGAATAAAATCCTGCTTTATGGCATTCCCATTTATCATAAGTGTGATAAATTCTATCTTTATCATTTTCATTTGGTATTTTAAATTCATTCATGAATTCTTCATTTATGTCATCAGATATTTCTTCAAAATTATCTACGTAATCAGATGATTCCCATGCAGATGAAAAATCATTATCATTAAATATATTTTCTAATCCTGAAATTTGACATAGTCTTAAAACTTCTTCTTCATCCATTCCAAGTTGTTTAGCAATTCTTTGATTAGTCCAATTTCTATTTTTTAATTCAATTACTATTTCACTCATTGCATTTATTTGATGCTTACCTCTAGCTCTATTATGTCTAATAGTTGATGCTATCCTGTCATTTTTATCAGATTGTTCTTTTCTAATAGTTACAATTGGTAAAAAATTCATGATTCTTTGATTAATTATCTTTGATTCTTTACCTACTCTATTTCTATGGAATCCGTCAATAACTTCAACTTTATTTTTATCAGGATTATCCCATGTTACAATTGGTTGAGTATATCCATCGTTTAAAATAGATATTTCAAGCAATTCCATTTCAGGTGGAGCTACTTTATTAGGGTTATAATCGTTAGATGTTACATTTGTTGAAACTTCCCATTTAACATAATCAATTGGTTCATTTTTTAGTGGACTTAATAAATGAATTTGGTATCTTAAATCGTTTATATATTTAATTTTATCAATATCATTTAAATTTTGTAAATCATTATTTAATAATTCAGTTATTTTATTTAAATTTTCCATATTACTTAATTTGTAGGTTATTATTAGTTACTAGCCTAGCTCCTGGTACATCCTTACCTAGCTTTAATGAGTCTTTAATTAAAGTTTTATCAGGTGACTCGGTTACTTTTAAAGTTTTGTACATGGAAGGTAAAGCGTTTACATCTTCGACCTCAACCGACTCCGATTTACGGAAGCTTAGTTTTAATGTAGGTGTTTGTACTTTATCCATGCCGAATAGCTCCATAGCTGCCTTAATACGTGTTTTTAAGCGTTCTAAGGCACTTTCACGACTTCGCTTAATACTTTGTAACCTTTTTATCTCTGCGTCTATTATATAGCACTCAGCGTCTAATTTACGGATAACGTGGCCGTATGCTATTGACTTCGTTTCAAACTCGGCTAGGGTAATGTCTAAGGCTTGCTCTAGTTCGGGAGTTAACTCACCTTCTAACTCGATTAGTTTGTCGGCTAACTCGATATACTGTTGTTCAATTTTAAATAGGTTCATGTTATTTGTTTTTTATGATTTGTTCAAAGAAAAATATTTGAGCTTCGTTTAGTTTGTACTTCTTTTGCACTTGTTCAATAGTACCGCCTTCTTTAAGGAATTTCTCAACATCGGCAGCTTTTGATTGTGGTAATTCGGGTAAGTCTTTTTTAGGTTGTTCTTTTGTTTCTGTTTTTTTGTTTTCATGGTCAGGATCGGACTCTGTTTCATCAATTAGGAATAAACCATTTAAAGCGTATTTACGTGCGTAGCTTGATGCTGTGCCAGTACATTGTTCACTACTCATGCCTTTGTGTTCTCCCATTTCAGCAAAGCCAAATATTTCTAATTGGGTAGTTTGGTTGGCAAGGTTTGCAGTAGCTTTTAAAAATAACTTATTACCTATTGGTACGATGTCATCAGTCATTGTCAAAACAACATTGTATTTTTTAAGTAATGGTTTAACAGCTTCGAGAATATCCTCGGCTGAACGGTATTTGTATTTACCAAATGAATTGTAATTACCCTTAGGTACTTTTAGCTCTGATTGAATTGCAATAAGACTTTCTGAAAGACTAAATTGCTTTGTGTTTGATTTTTCCATGTTTGTGATTTTATGCGAAGTTATAAATTAATTATGAATTGACAAAATTATTTATTGTCATATTTATTATACGTTAATAAGTATATTTAACTTAATGTAGTAGTTTTATATTATTATGCGCATAGTTTATGCGGGTATAAAGTAGTTAGGCGTAATGGCTACGATAAGTTTCCATAAGATAATTTCCCCATTGACTTGACATAGCTTGTGCAATGCCTGGAAATGTTTTTGACCTTACCTTGCTTCGTTCATCGCCTTTTAAACTCCTTGCTTCTTTAAACCATAATGGTTGCCTTTTTTTCTTTCCGGTCTTGCTATCAATCCATTCAAAAAACTCTCCTTTCTCTGTATGTGTTACCACATCATCAAATAAATTAGGTGCTGCATTGTGGTATAATCCTGGTAAATTTTTCAACCAAAGGCAAGTTGTTTTTTGCGCCTTATCGCCAAAATAATACGGTTGAATTACTTGTGTTGGTGGCATATAAATTTTGCTCATTATTCCTACTGGGTTTTCTATTGCTATATGTTTTATTTTGGCTTTTGCAATCGCTAAAAAAAAGTCAATCCCTTGTTGCTGTCTGCCATCTTTTCGCTTTTGTTCAAACCAAGCTGCACCACTCACAGCTAAATGTGTGCAAGGCGGAAAGGCTATCATAGCATCCCAATTATCATCTATAATGTCAAAAACATTTCCTTGATAATGCTTTGCGTTAGGGTTTCTGTTTTCTTGCAAATCGCAACTCCAAGCATCAAATCCCATTGCTTCAAATCTACCTCTAACTTCATCGCTTTCCTCACAAGCTATTAAAATTCTTATTCCGTTTTCCATATTTAATTTATCGTTTAATTAACCGCCACATACGCCTAACAGCACATAAGCAAAAGCCCAAATCCAACCGCACAAAGCCACCGCTATTTGTGCCTTCGCTTATCTGCAAAAAGTTAGCTACCTATCCCACTTGTAAGGTGTCAAAGCTTTGTAAGTACTGTAAATTGATCCTAGCTCGTTTACCCTCCTCCTCCAAAAGAATTTTTCTATTCCGTTCGTTTCTTCGTGCATATCAATAGCGTTAAAAAATAACTTTTCAATTTTACGGATGTACTCTAAATTCATTACATCACTTTTCACATTGTACTTAGCCATGATCTTATCAAGGTTGTTAGTGTACTGATCGTTTGTTAACTCACCTTGTATCTCCTTGCGTGACTTACCGGCAAGGATTAACTGTTCCATTTCGTTTATTGTCATTGCATTAATTTTTTTAAGTAAATAGCTAGATCTAAAGCTTCTTCGTAAGCATGCTGTAACCATTCATTTTGTGATAAGTCAGAACGATCAACAGTAGTTCCGTATTCCTTTAAACCTTTTTCTTCTCTTTGTTTTAAGTCGTTAATGACTTGTTCTAAAATTTGACTCATATTAGTTTTTATAGTAACATGCTTTAATGTGGTTTTTATCTAGTAACTCGCAAAACTTTTCAAAGCTCATTTTATATTCAGTCTCCCATTCCTGGTCATCCGTCCAAATTAATACCGAAGGTTCGCAGCTTAAAATATATTTCGGAGGTTCAAAATGAGGTCTGTAAATAATATCTTTTAAAAGTCTTTTACCGTTTGGAGTAATAATGACTAGCCTTGCAATTTCATTACTACATAATGTATCCTTTAAAAAGGAGCAGTCTTTAATTAGGTTCACGATACTCTTATTACTTTAATGAAGTGTTTTCCTTTGTACTCTTCTTTAACCGTCCTGAATTTCTTACCTGGATTTTTACTTTCGTAGTGGTAAATACTACCGTAGATACTTGCGTTATTGCTAGGGCTATATTCACGACCGTAGAAAAACTCATTTACTCCTAATGCTTCGAACGGATAAACCTCACGTCCAAACTTTACTCTAGTTGTTTCTAATGGCATTAATAAAGCTTCATTAATAGCATCTAAAACATATTTAGGTATATCGGGAATAGGTGAGTAATGGTTTTTATACCAATGCTTTTTAAGCAGTTTTAACGCGTCCATGTAGGTTTTCGGTTACAAGTAAATAATCAAATAAACTAGCCCTACGTTCTGCCAAACGTTCCCACTTAATACACTTTTGGTTTTCGGATAGGTTACTAGCTAACAACTCCGCAATTTGGTCGTCAATTTGGTATATTTGAGACCTGATTTCTCTAATTTGTTGTAAGTATTCCATTTTTTGTGTTTTTAATTATGCTGCAATTTATAACTAATTTATAACATGACAACAAAAAAAAGTAAATTATTTTATAACTTACTGATTTTCAACCTCATTATTTTCAGGCTTTTCAAATTGTTTACTATAAACAGGTAACACGTTATCAATAAACCATTGGAAGGAATTGCAACAAATTACATAAGTACCATCAAAGAAATTAACCTTAGTACCATTGGCTATAAACTCACCCTCATCGTCAAACAAAGGAAAGTCGCAAAAGTCAGCAATAGTCTTCTCGGCAGGATCAAAACAATAGTTAACCCTTATCCAACCGTCTTTTTTGTCGGCAAAATACACATTCCCTTCTTCGCCAAAAGCAGCAATATAATGCCTTTCAAATATCCTGAAACAAACCATCAATATATCTTACCTTTAACTATTCTTAAATTCTGTAGGTGATACGTTCCGTCCGTGCTTAAATCCAAGGTTGCAAAACCATGATTCCATTTATTATAAGGCATGTATAAAGGTGACGACTCCCCTAAATGGCCAGTTGAGTGAGTAGTTATAACATCGCCTTGTAAGGTTGTTTCTGTATGGCTTGAGGTCTTATGAAAGTGACCTACTAGAATAGAGTCGCAAGCTTTTAAAAACATCGACCTAGCAGGATTAACACCACCCGATCCACCTGGGAACTCATGACCGTGTAAAATATTTAACTTACCGGCTTGTATAATACGCTTATCTCCTACTACAGTAACATGATGTTCACCGCACCTCAACAATACATCAAGTCTAAAGTCCTCACAATCTAGCAATTCAGGAGCTTTTACAAACATCCATTTCTCGTATCGTTCGTCGTGATTACCTAACTTAAAAACAATACTACCAAACCACTCACTTACAAGCTCAATAAATAACCTAGCCGAATCAAGCTCCTGTTTAAATGATCTTTTGCGTGGATCTTTTTCGTACCGGCTCAACTGATAAAAGTCGATCAAGTCACCGTTAATAAGAAGGTTTTTATAACCATTGTCTAATCCGTAATTTAAAGCCATTTTAACAGCTTCAGTATCGTGATAGGGTAAATGTATATCCGAAAGGATTAACCACTTACCAGGGGCTAATTTATAGGGTTCTCGCGTTTCTGCGTAAGACTCAGGGAATTTATCCCAAGGGTTATGACTTGCTTTTTCTTTTTTAACAAAAGATTTATCTAATAATTTTTTTAATTCACGTTTACCTTTTTTCCCTGTATAGTATTTTATTATGCTTCTGCAATCCTCAACATCTTTAAATACTTCTTTATTTTCATTATAAATTTTACTAGCCAATGTTTTGGTAGGAGTACTTGGAAATCTATATAAGTACTTCTTTACAATATTTCCTTTTGTCATTATTTGCGTTTTATAGCTTGGTATTTTTCAACACCTCTCGAACCGAAGTAAGCCACCACGACTGTAATCAATAGTGCTTCCATTAATGTAATATAACTTTCCTTTACTTCAAATTCAATCTTGCATGAATCTAAAATTATCATTAAAAATAAAAATCCAATCATAGCCAATAAAACAACTGGACGTGAATTTTTACTAAGCCATGAGTCACTAGCCATGTCAGCACTCCAGCGACCTGTAATGTTGTTTTCTTCTGCCTCTAAAGCCTTTACACTAGCCTCGTACATCCTTGCCTCGTGTTCGTTTACAATCTTTGCCATTTCAATGGCTGCCTGTTGCTTTTCTTCGGGAGTTTGGATGAACTTGTCAATAGTGTTTCCTAATTGACCGACTAGCTCACCAGTTGAGCCTTTAATCAAATTACTAAAAAAGTTTTTAATTGGATTTCCCATCGCTTGTTATTTTTGGAGTTTCGGGCAATATTGCCGACCTATTACCTAATTGTAAGTTAAGGATCATATTTGAATGTCTTTGAACATCTTGCTCAATCCTTGTTAACCTAGCATTGATAAACTTTTCATCTTCTTTACGGTATAAAACCAATTCTTTAATATCGCTTTTTAAATTGTAGTATTGAGTGATAAACATTATCGCAATGGTAACAATTTGAATAACATCTTTAATTTCAAACTTTAACCCTGAAGGCTTCATAAACTTAATAATAAATCAATTAATTTAGGATGTGGATACATATCCACTTTTCCCCTTAAAACGTTGGTATGATTCCACAAACCTGGATTTTTACTTACATAAGTAGCATCGCAAAAATCAAAAGCATCTATCCCTTTTTGTCTTATCATTTCGGGAAGTCCTTTTCTAACATCAATACCATCACGATTAGCAATATATAAAATTAATTCTTTTAATGTTTCTAATTGCTTATCTGAATAGTTATGCCAAAACTTATGACCTCTAAATGGTTTTTTTAATTCGATCACTTGCTTAGGATCAGCGACTACATTTACATAGGTTTTACCGTCTTTAATTTGTCCAAAACAACAAACCTCAATTCCTACGCTATTAGAGTGCATAGTACCTCTTCCAGTACCTAAATGCCATCCCCAACCTCCAGTTGGAAATGCTTGAACTATTACCCCATCGTGAGTAGTATCATTACCTTTTACAGATTGACCTCCCAAAACAAATTCAGTCGCTACTTCTCCGCGTGTATCTCTACCCCAAGATGAAATAGTATTGAATGGATTTTGCCAGCCTGCAGTGTGGTGCAAAAATAACCATTGCTTTTTGGTTGGCTTATCAAAATATTGTCCTTTAGGTAAGTAAAGAGTTTTAATAGTCAAATCACTTACTGATTTTGTCTCGCTTAAATCTGTTGTTGCTTTTCCTTTGTTAAATATCATGGTATTGGTGGACTTGGTTTAGGTTCGTATGGTGACAATGGTAACTCTAATAAATAAGCGTATTCAGTCAAAGCAATTTCAGCCTCATCCTGTTCACTTAAAAATAAAAACCATTCATCGTTAATGTCTTGCACAAAATGAAGGAATGTATCTGAGTCGATAAATTGACCTTCTAAATTTTGAGCTACTTCTGGTATTACTATTCTTCCTTCCATTATACGTTTCTACTTAAAGTTGTTTGATAAGTATTTACTGCTGTGTAAAAATTACTACTTTCCGCATCTGTTAAACCATCTCCAATACTTGCAAATGCACATTGTCTTATTGAGTAACTTGCTGGTGTTCCATTTTGATTCTGACAAAGTAATGTCATATTCAAATTTAATAAACTACCACTTGCACCTGTGTTAGTAGTTCCTAATTGAGAGCCATTTTTAAATAATTTATGTACATTGGAAGCAGTCCTACTTTGAATATAAAATCCTTGAGAGTTTGTATTAGTAGCTGTTAATCTTCCTGTTGTTGAATTATATTGGTCACTTATAGCTCCAACACTTGTAAACCTTGTAGCTAATAACCATTGAGTGCCAGCGGCATTTGAATTACCAGCATCAATCGAACTATTCTCTAAATTAGTCCTTGAATAAAAAGATAAATGAGTATTATTTAATGTTGATTGAGTGGAAGTATTAAATTGAGTATTTGCATATCCACTTGTGCCATTACCAGTCATTCCTGTTGAGCTGTGAGTAACCCCTGTTGCAAAGGTTAAATTATAAGTGCCTGGAGTTTTTAAATTAACAGCATGACTTGATGCACTACCTCCAACAATAGGATAAAGTGCTTTTATCTTTGTCCAAATATTGTAAGACTTTAAATCAAGCACTAACTGATTAACCGCACTTTTTTGAGTTGAGTCAGTAATCGAAGCGGCTGTAAAAAACGCTTGAGCGTCAGCATCAAAAGCAGCTGCTCCGCCTGTTACTTTAACCCTACCCGGACTTATTGCAAATCCTATTAACATAACTATTTACCGTAAGTTATTACACCAATACAATCACCGCTTGACATTGTCAAAGCTGAAAAGTAACTACCTTGAGGGGCTGTTATTAGCATTCCTGCTTTTACAGTCCTACCCGATAAATTTTGTCCGTACATCGCAACCGTACCCAATGCTGAATAAGTTGATCCTGAACTATCCGTAATTGTTAATGTTGTAAACACCGCATCAGTATTAATCAATAATTGACTAAACCTTTTACCTGTGTGCGCTGTGGTAACTTCACAAAAGAATGTCCCACCATTTCCTGCTAATCTATCTAAGCTCATTTTATTTATTTTTTAAGTTTATAACCGTATCTAATTATGCCTTCAGGATTGTTTATGTCCGTAGCGTAAAATTCCTTTGTTTCAAATTCTCCATTCGTATAGTAGTAAATATTATATTTAGGATATTCTACTCCGTCAATATTTACAGGCTCATATTTTATTTCGTATTCGTACATCTTATTCAATATAAATTTGTCCATAAACCCTCAATCCTGTTGGGTTAGTAACCCATGTAGGAGTAACCCATTTAATATGTGCAAAGTCTCCAGCGTTTACGTTTATACTCAAATTGTAATTACTAATAATTGTTTGAATACTTGAAAAGTCAGCGTTTGAGACAATTGTAGTGTCTGTAGTATCGTTAAGTCTAAATGAAATAGTCGATTGCTCACTTGTTCCTGCCGTGCCTATAAAGTGCATTACAATACCTTTAACTCTACCACTTTTAGGAAAGTATAAACGTAAAGTGTTAACTGCTAATGTTTGTAAAGTCGTGCCTATATGACCACCAATAAAATAAGTTGTCGCATCTACTGGATTCGTATTAGTAGCTCCAAATGAAATGTTATAACCTAGTAACTGTTTATTTTCGTATCTACTATTACCACTACTCCAAACTACAGCATCATTGTCTATTGGATTAGGTACGTAAACATCGTGAAGCTCTCCTAATTCATAACCGTTTTGAATCTTAACGAATATCTTACCATTATTTTGGTGAGCGTATTCTACGTATCCCAAAGCAACAGAATGATTTGGTGCTGTAGGTTTTATATTAGTTATTCTACCTGCATTTGTAGCACTTAAATACAATAAGTCACCGTCATTCCAAGTTTCACCCTGTAAGCTACCTGTAGTGTTTATATTTTTAATACTTCCGTAAAGCATAATATATCCACTTTGGTTATTGGATATATCTTCGGCAACTATCCCCAAGGTATCGGCTGAGTTTGGATCATTATTTGCTTGAGCTAAATTAATCTGCAATCTTTGACCTTGTGCGCTTGTAACTTTAACAACTTCGTAATCAGTCTTTAATAAATTTTTACCTGCTCCATTAACAACTAAAGCCGTTAATTGAGTATCGATTGGTTGATAGTCTAAATCTGCCCATGTATCAGCTCCATTTCCGATTTTAAACCTTGATTGATTTATTTGTACATATTTTGAATCGGTTGAAATTGCTACCTCACCATTTAACAAAACAGGATTATTTGCAATCCAGTTAACTTCTCGGTCTTTTCTTAATTGTATTGATCCTGTTAAAATACTCATGTTGCTATAATACTATTTGTATAAACTGTACTTGAAAATGCTGCGTCTATTCCACTAAATTGTAATACCGAATAAGTACCCCCACAAACTACGGTCGTAATTGTTGAGCTTGTAATCGCATCTATAATAGTAACCACACCACTACTAACTGGCAATGGCGATCCACTACTTCCATAATCAAAACCTAATTGAGGAATAGAACACCTATCTTGGTCAAAGAATTGATTAAAGGTTAACGTAAACCTATATCCTGCAATTTCATCGTCACCGTAAGAATACCTAACAGGATCAAAGGTTACATTTTGCTGAACTCTTAAATACGGAAAATAAGACTGTGATAAAAAGTGAGCTACCAAATCAAGTCCCACCCTTTGCATGTCACTATAAACCTCTGCCCAATTAGTAAAGCCTTTTGTTAACCTATCAACTAAAAATATCTCAAAGCTTACTTGCGTTACATCGTCAACTATTGATGTAGGGTTAACATCCACATACATCAATGGGTAATTAGTAACACCACTAGAGGCTAGATCATACAACTCACCACTACCAAAATTATTAATCTGATAGTGAGCGTTTGCAAAATCGTTAAGACTTTTTATTATTTGGTTTATCGTTGTCATTTAATTTATTTAGGTATTCTTTTAACTTTTTAATCTTATCAAAGTTTTGACTACCTTTTTTAACTCCTCGTTTTATATCGCTCATTATTACGTTGGTTCATAAATTGACTATCCCTACGGTAAAGCCTATTGTCATCTTCTAAATAAATAGCACTTGAAAAGCTATCTAAGTTTGGAAATATAGTATCTATTTGATCTCCAGGGTTAGTGTATAATGGATAACTAGATTCGTACTCAAGTAAATAATTAATTAACCTTCTTGTATGGTATTGTGCTTTATGCTTTACAAACTCCATTAAACGATCTAAATCATTTGCTCCGATCGTTGTTGAGTTATCGCTGTTTTTAGTAACGATATTCTTATTCGTAAACTTAAACGTAAGGAACGGAGCAGCTTCATAAATTACCCACCATTTAAGGGCAGGTATTATGTAAGTGTCTAACAATGTAGTGTTTAATGCTGTTAAATTGTTATTGTCTATTTGACTAACTAATTCATCGTATAAACCACTTCCGATATATTCCCGTATGTGAATTTCTTGAGCTTCTTTAATTGATACAAGCAAATATTTTTCGTCCACGTTTTCATCTACGAATGTGAACTCTTTAATATAAGTTGCATTTATGAAATAAATATCTGCCATTTTATTTTTTTCTTACTACTCTTTGCAACCAAGCATGTCTGCAATAGTCTCTTGTTATGTCCGTACCTTTTTGTCTCCAATAACCTCCGCGATGTTCCCAAACATCCCATCCTACTTCTGCGCTAATTGAGTTAATGTCCTCACGTGAGTAAAGTAAATTAGCTTTAACTAATTCTTCACAAAATGGTCGGCTACTTTTTAAAAGTATCGCACCACTTACAGACGGATTAAGTCCGTATGAATACATTACCTCAACCTTACTAACTGGCTTTTCTTCTAATATAGTTTCAGCCTTTTCAGTTATCACTCTATTCTCACCTTCTAACTCAATAGCCCCATCGTCAATCATTTTACTTAAAGCCTTTTCAACCGCTTCGACTTCCATCTTCAAAGCCTTTGCAATTTCTTTAGCTTCTAAACTAGGCGACTCTTTTAATATCTCTAAAATTTGTTTCCACTTTTTACGATAGTCTTCAGCAAATAAGTCATTTACAAATTCGTAAGTATCGGCAGCCTTACCGTACTTTTTAAATACGTCAAGTGCTTTTAACTCACTTTCATTAATACTAAACTTAGTTGAATCAGCTTCTTCTTGAATAGGCTTATAACCTGCCATTTCTCTAAGCTCATTCTTAGTTAAGATTTGAACTAAAGTATTTTCAGTTAACTGATTTGTGATAGGCTCAACTTCTTTAAGCTTTATTTTAACTGGACTTCTTTTATATTCAAATAGCTTATTAAAGAATTTTTCAATCTCTAATTGGTGTGGATCAACGTAAACGTTTTTGAATAGCTCGTAGGCTTCAATCAATTCATTCCTACCACCTAATTGCCCTGCAGTCTTTACACCCATTAACATAGGGTTAACTACCTTATGTCCGATGAATAACTCCTCTTGAACCGTCTTATTTAAAATATCAAACTGCTTGTCAAAGTCAGTAGCTTGTAACCTTTCAACACTTGGCGCATTCTCCTTAGTTTGGTTAAACATAACCAATAAAGAGTTAGCAGCATCCGTGCCTGTATATTGGTTTTGTAGCTTGTCGTAAATATCTTGCTTTTCTTCTTCCGTAGGTCTGCCGTTATTAAAGCTTACAATAGTACCGGCATTGAAATTACTTTTAATACCATTAAGCCAAAAGTTAGAAATTTCATATTCCATTTCGGCATAAGGAATAGCACTCACGTATTCAGGTAAAGGATAGTATTTAATACCTGGACGATACATTTTAGAACACATTACCTGCCTACCTGTTCCGTTTTCAGGATCAAATTTAGGGATATATTCTAACTTTGTTTTTTCCTCACTTTGTACCGTTTGCGACCAATCATTCGAATACCAATAACCTTCTTCGCTCTTATCCATACGGATTGAATTATAATCCATGTGGTAGTATTCAAAATCATTTCCGGCCTTATTCCAAATGATCTCCAAATAATAACCTCCGTAAATAAGACGATCCATCGTACACTTATAAACAATATCCGAAATAGTCTCACCGTATTTATTGGCTTGTTTTAAATAGTCTAATCTAATTGAGCGACTTGTGGTATTCGTTCCTTCGTCCTTTACAGTAACCCCATTTCCCGCGATATAAAAGGCTTTTGAGGTAACAATAGCGTTATGCTTGCTTGATCGGTTAAATAGCTTTAAAAGGTAGCCAGGATAGTTATTTTTATATTCTTTGTCATCCGCACCGTAAATGATCCAATCCTTATTTTTTTCTTCTTTAAATACAGGTACTTTTGAAGCGTTAAACTTCAATACCATTAACATATTATTAAGCCCCTGCTCCATACGTCTTTATTGTTTGGGTTTTAACATACTGCTTTTTTTGAATAGTTGGCGTTCCTTTAACATAAACCATTCCCACCTCTAAAGGTAATAAATTATCACATAAAGCAGGATTAGTGTTTGAATTACTTAATTGTTCAAATACTTTGTAATCCCACTCACCTTCTTCGGTTAAATTTACAGTCGTACCCTCGATAATATTAAACTGATTAAACCTATCAGGAAATCCACTTACATCACTTGCTACAAACCTAATCGGGGTTTTTTCAACCTTGTTAGTGAACTCCAACAAATAATATGGATTTGTCAATGTCTGTTTCTCTTTTACAGTTACTACAAACTTGTTCGCTTGACCTTTATTTATTACTTGCATACTTTAAGAACTATTTTTTTTAAAATGGCTATATTGGTTACAATTTGTAACCATTTATAAATAACAAAAGGCAGCCTTACAGGGCTGCCAATTGAACGCAAACTATGGAAATACACTAAAGAAGTGCCGCGATAATTCCTGAGTTAACTGTGTTTGCAGGATCAGGCTCATTAACAACCAATGTTAACATCGAACCGTTTTTGTCACCCATTGCTTTTCCAGTTGACTCACTTACTGTGGTTACATCCATCCCTCTAGTCTCACCTAGTAACCAATATGTACCTTCTGTAGATTTAACAATCGCTAATATTCTATTTTGAACTAATAGCTTAATAATGTTTCTATTTTTAGCACTCATTTTGAAAATATCAAAAGTCAAAGTCTGTGCTGAAAAATAAGACTGATTTTCTTTGCTGAATGTTTGCTCTTGAGTAAATGTCGCATTTTCAGGTCTTACTTTGTACTCAAAAAATTTCTTACCTGCTACCATTGTGATACCAGATACAATCCCCGAGCTTGCAGTAATAGATGAAACATTCTCAAATTCAGCCAAGTAAATAGTGTCAATACCACCTGCAACTCCTTTGCAGTCAAGTGATATACCTTCGATTATAACGCAATTTGCTGGCATAATTTTTTTATTTTAAAAGGGCGGATTTTACACCGCCCCTTGATTAATTATTAAGTGTTTTTGTATTGAGCTACCGCTGTGAAATCGTGAACTGCTACTCCGATACGACCTGCTAAGAAGAACTTTAATTTTCTTGAAGTCTTATCAAAGAATACATCGAAGTCAGTTAAGTCGTTTTCTTGGTCGAATCCGAATACAAAGTTTTCTTTGTCAAATGCGATCATACGATCGTTAACTGCACTTGGAAGAACACCAGTCTCAACGATGTCGTTATCGTTATTTAAAGCTTGAATACCTACAACTTTCACGTTAGAACCAGGGTAAATCAATTCCATTGTGTTGTTTTCTCTTGCACCTGGAATGTAGTGATACAAGTTATCAGCCCAAAGTTTTTGCAATAACACACGGAAATTTTCCATACCCATTGCTAATACTGGATTCTTACCCAATACTCTTGAAGGTATTTTTTGGAAGATCATTTCTTCAACGATACCTCTAACAGTCGAAGTAGTAACATCCGTCTGAGTAGTTGCTGCTTGAGCAGTTCCTGCTGTATCAATTAAAGAAATATAACCATTCATTAACTTCAACCAAGTTGAGTTAGTGTAAGTAGTTTTACCTTGGAACAAAGTACGTGCTACGTTCTTAGCAATGTAAGCTAATTTACGATTAACGATTCTGTCAAGTAATTCAGTTGTTTCAGGTTTAGCTCCACCTGGCAAATATGCTTGAGTGAAATAAGCTTCAAGATCCTTCAAACAAATATGTTCTTCAACTGAAAAGTCAACAGTTGACAAAGTTGTTTGAGTGATGCTTGTAGTACCTGATGAAGTAGGGTTACAACCGTTACCAGTTTGAGCCGGAGCAGTTGAGTCAAATACTGGGATTTTAGCAGAGCTTTTGATACCCGGTACTTTTGTAAGTAAGTCTGTTGAGCTGTCACCTAGTAGGGCAGTCTCGAATATCGGAGCAGTCATTTCATAACTGTAGGCCGATAATGATCCTAATGATAGTGCCATTTTTTTATTGTTTTTAAATTATTATAATCCGAACTGTTTTCTAAAATTCGCTTTTACATCTTCAGCGTTTACAAATTCTTTTCTTTTTGCGATAGGCTCCACCGAAGGCTCACTGCCTATTTTCTCAATAAGTGCAAATTGTGATTGCTGTTGATTTAATATTTTCTCAAATGAAATAGTTAAATTTCTAAGTGACTTGCTAGTTTCTTCTTGGTTAGTCATTGAACCTTCCATCTTTGCCACGATCTCCGCAATAACTGCTTTTAAGTTTTCAATTTCAGTTTTTAAAACTTCCATTTCACTTGCATGATCAGGGGCAGGCATTTCTTCAACAGGCATTTCATCTGCCATTGGCTCGTCCTTTTTCTCTTCTTCACCGCTTGCAACTTCACCTTCAGGCTGTTCAGTCTCTTCAACTTCAGGGGATTCCATTTCTGTAACGTAACCGGCTGCTACCGTGATCTTTACTGGCTTTTCGTCAACCATAATTTCATACTCGCCATCCATTAACGGAGCCATAGTGCCATCGGTATCTACCACATCAATTTTAGCACCAATTGCTAAATCAATATCAGTTTTAACGATAGTACCGTCCCCTAATTTATAGTCATTGAATTTTTGAGCTATGCCAAACATTGACTTAAACTCTAATGTCGCAAGCTCTAACTCTTGCTTAATGGCTTCATATTCAGCCTTAAATTTTTCTCTTAAACTCATGGTAGTATTTTTTAAAGAACTATTTTATAACATATTGGCTAATTTATTGCGAAGTCGTTTAAACCGCTCCATTAAGGCTTCTATTTGCGTTTCTTCTTTTTCTACTATAAATTGGTGTTCAAATATACCCTCAACACTAAAACCTCTTATTTCACCGTTTTTTACCTTAGTCCAAACTTCGGGATTTTCAACTTTGTAAAAACCAAACCAACTGCCATCGGGTAAACTTTCATAACCTTTTGGAGGCATGACTCCTATTTTACGATCAATGATAAAATCGTTAAACATAAACACACCTTCAACCTTTTGGTTAGGATCGTGCATTAAGTTTACATTTTTATTATTTTGTTGGTAGTGGTATTTAATACATATTTGTTCGATTGTTTTACGGTCGAATAAAACGTAGTATTGACCTAGCTTTTTATCCTCACGGTAAATTGGAAGGTCGGCAATCATTAATGGCCCGGCTAAAACTCTTTTCTCTTCATCGTGGATTTGCATTTCGTTTTTATGTTCTTCCTTCCAAACCGAATAACAAATGGCTGCGGCTTGCTCTTGATCTTTACCTTCGTCAATTAAAGTAGAAATACAACGTGGTATAAATTCATTTTCACGTTCACCTTTTGAAGGTTTGACAAATTTTTCTTTGTCGATTTGTTCTAATTTTCTTTGCGCCCACTCAATCCCTGCGTCACCTCCCCAAGCTAACCACATTAACCTACCACATCCATCTCCTAATTCTTTTTTAGAATTTTCTCTATGCCTTTCAAAAGCTGCCATCCTTGCAATGGTATCGCGTGTTATTGGTTCTCTATTTGCAAGTTGATTAGCACGTGCTTTACCTACTGCCGTTCCACAATCACCCCAACCATTTTCTTCTGCCCACCTTAAAGCTATTTTAGCATTTTCACTAGCCTGTTTCGGATAATCAGTATAACTTTCAAATTCTTGATTCTTAAAAGCTACCCAGTTTTTAAGTATTGCAGGGTCATCGACTAAAGCCACATAGTCCACTCCGCTTGTTTCTTCTTCGTTTATTACGAGTCTGTAAATTGGTAAATTCATTTTTAATTTATTTTAGATCGTTCTTCTATTCTGTTTACTTGTTGATTAACATTTGCTAATTCAGTTTGTACTACAACCGCCTTTAATGGTTTATTATTATTACCTTGGTTTTGTAATTGCTCAATATTAGTTGAGGTATTACCAACCGGACTAATATTAGGCGCACCTCCACCACTTACTCCACCACTACCTACATTAACACCTCCACCACCATCACCTCCGGGAGCTTTTGCAAGTAATGCTTTTGCCTTTGCTACGTTTGCTGCAATGGTTGCAAATCCACTAGCTAAACCTGCTGCTAACACCGTACCATAAACAACTGGAGCAGCGGGGCCGGGTACAGTCGAAGCTGCTTTCTTTGCGTTCTGAAATGCTGCAGGAATCATTGTACTAATTGCATTACCTGAGTCAATCGCTAACTGTGCCAACGCAAATGCTTTTTGAACTTTTGCAGCCCTATCTGAATTTTTAATAAACAAACTTGTTATCGTTTGCATATCGTTTAATCCGTTTTGCCTTAAATAGGTTAGTGCGTCTTGATATGCTTTTTCGCCTTCCGTTTCACGGTTGCGTATTTCATCCATTTTAGCAGCGTGTTCTAATTGGATCTTTTGCCTTTCCTCGTTATTAAGTTGAGTGTTTGACATTAAGGCTTCAAACCTTCTATATTCAAAATCTAACTCATCCTGTAAACTTAATTCACGCTTATTCTTTTTTTCTAACTCCTCGTTATCAATTTGAGCTAAAGTAGTTTTTATCCTTTCGTCTTCTTCTTTTAATCTTTTTTGCCTTTCTTCTTCGGCTTTCTTTTTACGTTCTTCTTCGTATTTATCAGTTATTGCTTTTGTGTCATCCTGATATTTAATTTCTAACTCTTTTAATACTTGATCTTTTAATTCTTTGTTAGCTTTTGAGTTTTTAATACTTTCCTGTTCGGCTTCGTATGCAATCCTTAACTTTTCTTTTTCTTCTTTTTCTAACTCATCAATATTTTCAGCTCTTAACTCTTTTAATTTTCTTTGTAATTCCTGTTCAGCTTTTAACTTTTCTTCGGCTGCTTGCTTGGCTGCATCGCTACCCTTTTGTGCTGCATCTTTGTCTATTTGCTGAATAGCTAATTGAAATCCTGCTCTATCGTTTTTTAATTTCTCGATAGCTTTTAAATTTGTTTGTCTAGTTTCTTCTGCTTTTTTTGCTTCTTCTTCAGGATCAAATAAAAAACTTGCTCCCTTATCTAGTAACTTACTAAACCCTTCAGCTAATCCAAAATTCTTACCAATTGCCTTACCTACTAAATCAATGGTCTCTAATAATACCCTTGTTGGAGTGGTAAGAAATTCAAGTATTCCGACTAATATTTCTTTGTTTCTTTTTGCGGCTGCTATTTGAGCTTTTGCGGTAATGTCATTTTGAACCATTTGAGCTTCGGTGGCAGCAATAACCGAATCCGTTTGCTTTATCTTCATGTTCAAAATATCCTTTTCGGACTTACCTTGAAGCTTTAAGATATTTTCCTGCCCTCCTATTGTGTTTAATTTATCTTGCTCCGCTTTTAAATTGGCATTAGCTTGCTCGTTTAATTTCTTTTGTTCATCACTTACACCGCTAACCGCTTCTTTAATATCATCCCAATAAGCTACAATAGTACCCAATGCAACAACTATTAAACCAATACCAGTTGCGCTAATAGCTCCTTTAATAGCTTTAAAAGCATTTACCGCAACCGTTTTTAAATTACCAAAGGCATTGCCTAAATCTTCTAATTGCGCTACTCCTTGAGCTATTGCCATAGCAGATTGGACTTTTAAAAGTGCTTTTTCAACATCTTCACTTTCAGTACCAAATAAAGCCATTGCACCTTGAGCGGCTGCAAAACCTCCAGCAATTGCCGATCCTACCTTTGCAAATGCTTCAAATTTACCTGCTCCTGTGGATGATTTTATCGCATCGTTTAAGTCATCTATTTCATCCTTTACATTCGCAAGTTGTTGTAACTTTTGTTTATAAGCATCCGTACCCGCTGCTACGTTATCAAGGTCTTTTTGTAAATCTTTAAATTCTTGTTTTAGAGTACGTAAAGATTTAGCACCCTCACCAATGTTTACACCTACGTTTATATTTGCTTGTTCTGCCATTATTATAATTTTTCTATTACCATTACTGTTCCTGCTTTTAAGGTTACTGCTGTATTAACCTCGCTCCTAAATTGTAATTGTGCTGTGCCTGTGTTTGCGTTTGTATTAATTAATCCAGTTGCAAATACTGGAATGATTGCATTATTTGCAGGCGTTCCACTTGTTACCGCGTAGCTAGTCGCATCTATAACCTGTGATCCACCTGTTATCGTTCCACCAGTTCCAAGTTGGTGATAAAATTGTAACCAAACATTTGTAACCGTTGAGCTAACATCAAAAGCAAATCCAACTCCTGCCGTACTTGCTGCTGAACTTATAGCACCGTAAATATGTACTCGATAAGTTGAGTTAGCTTCATAAGTAAATACAAATCCACTTACGTTATTCATGTTTTGATTTGCTCCTGTAGTCAAATCATTTGCTAACTTAACATCTATTGTATAATTGTTTAATTTATTGTTCCAGGTTGTTTTTTCGGAATCGGTTACAAATCGGTGCGTGCTATCTTCTGTAACTTTAGTAGCTGCGACATCGTTAATCTTTGCGTTTGTTACTGCTAAATTATCAATTGTCCAAGTCGCACCTGATCCACTTACGGTAATATCTCCTTTGTCACCGTCATCAATACCACCACCACCACCAGCTGCCCACTCTAATTTAGTTTCATTTGAAACACGAAGAAATTTACCACTATTTCCAGCTTTTGAAGGTATAAATTTATAACTCATATTATGTGCCAATTACTACCATCCGATACTATTGTAATCGAATCGTATTGAGTGTTTATTACATTTGTTGTTGCTCCGTCAATTGTTTGCGTGCTATATCCGTCAACCGTTACCGTGTTAGCACTTGCATCTACTTTTTTAATATAAAATATTTTACCCATTTCATCCTTTGTACTTGCAACCAATCCACTATCGGGAAGTGTTATCGTTATATTTCCGCCTGTTGCGTTTACCAATAAAATAGTATCGTACCAATCGGTTGTATAATTTGCAGTAATTGATTTTACCCTAACTCCCGAGGCTGTGTCTTTTATTGGTAAGCTATTAATATAAACCGCTCCCGAACGATCAATGGTCGTACCACTTGAAGCTAATACTACCGTGTTGTTTGTTCCTGGTAATACACTTACTCCGCTGCTACTTAATACGCTTATGTTTTGCGTGCCACCTCCAACATAAATATCAGTACCGTTGACCTTTGCACCTATTGCACTACTATCTATAAAAACATTGTAACCTAATGTTTCACTTCCAAACGTATTACCAACTCTTTGCGTATTATACCAACCTTTTACTTCGTCCTCTAAAATACCACCTCCAACATTTGCAGCATTCGTAGGAACGAAATCAGGATATTCAATAAGCTTTATAAATTCGCATTTAGTAACTGACATTTGATTAGGGTTGTAATCAAATACTCGATTCAACCTCCAATAGTCACCTTCGAAATAATAAAAGTTTTTAAAGTCAAGTTTTAAAATATCCAAAGGAGTTAAATAAAAATATCCTGTAAATATTTTACTGTTAATGTCGCTTATCTCTTGAACAAACTTTTTCCAATACTTATTAAATAAATTATTATTTGAGTATGCGTTTGTAGTGTAAAAAACCTCAATAGGTGAACCAAAGTTTAAATCTAAAGTAGGGTTTAATGGATCATCCAAATGACCAACGTAGGGATAAGTAGTGTAACTTACTCCTAATGGATTAGCTATATCAGTTATTGTGTAAGGGTTGGCAGTTGTTTTAACACCTCCGTAATAAAGTATTCTAATATTAGCAGCCTTGGGTTGAGGTTGACCGTTATTATCTACTACAAATATTTTCGGAATGATCCTATCAATACCTAAATAGTCAGCTATCGGAGTAGGTGAAAATATTAATTCAGTTTTAACCTCTTGTTTTAAAAAGTCATTTTCAATATCAAAACTTTTGTAACCGTAATTTTGGTTAAACTTTTTCTTATAAATGTCATTATAGTAATCACCGTCATCCTTGTATTGAAACGTGTAAACCCTACTCTCTAGGTCTCCCATTGGCTTAGTCTCGTAAGCCTTAGAGTAATCAAGTTTATAAGACCAATCTAAAGTAGTGCCACCACTTGAAGCGTAGTAATCGTCACGCGGTTCAATTATTAATTTGTTTGTTTGTATCGGATCATTATCTACATACAAATTAAACATTTTAAATATTGAACTTAAAAAGTCAGTTTGTTTTATTGTTTCCGGTAATACCTGATTCATTAACAACGTATCTCCTTCGGTTACCGAGGTATCGTTTAATTTAATTTCAAAAAAACAATCAGTTGTTAAATTTATATTTATCGAACCTCCGTTTGCATAAGGACTTACTATCCCACCGTTTGAACTATAATGTAAATAAACATAATCACCTGCATTCAATTGATGTATTGCGTTTATTTTATAAACATAAGTTGAGCTTGACGAACCTGTAACTATTGCAGTTGGTACTGTTATTCCTATAGTACCAGGACTAAATGTGGTTGATGTTGATAATAATATTTGACCTAATCCTATTGCATTACCTCCTACTTTTCTAATAGCTAATGATCCTAAAGCAGCACTTGCGCCACCTAAAATAAAATCATTATTTACAGTATTATTGTGTTTTACATTTATTGAAACATTAAAAGTAATATTATAGGTAGCTGCTTTTGGAGCTGTAAATCTATAAAGTGATGTATTGTAATTATTACCAGCATCATTATTTGGTAATGTGCTATCGTCATCAAAAGCTAGCGTTTGAGTAAATCCTGATCCTGGAGTCCTTGTTATTGTTATCTGCGTTGAGTTACTAGCCCTTGATTGTCTATTTTGTATTTGAGTATCTGATAACTTTAACGTAGTAGATGTGTAAGGTACGTTTAACCTTTTAAAAAAAGTTGAGTTAAAAAAGTTACTAGAATATTGAAACCCTGCTTGGTTAAATATTTTGTCTATTATCGTTTTAACATAAACTGCCGGGAAAAAGTGTTTAACATCAAACGTACTTCCATTGGTAAAGCCATAATCAATTAAAGGATAAAGATAACCCTCACCAGTCGGATTTCCACTACTAAAGTTTACATAAGTTGATCCGTTTTTAATTATGCTAGTATCCCAACTATTAACCTGGTTAGTCTTATTGTAAGTATGGTCGTATTCTGACAAGTCAAGATTTGACAATTTACTTTCACCTAGCGTGGTAAAAATATTTGCTAGGTTACCGTAAAAACTCATTTCATATTCTACCTTGCCATTTACATTAACTATATTGTCAAGCTTTGCAAATCCTTTGAATACCTCGTTACCGTCTTGTAATACTAAAACATCCGCTTTTAAATTAGGGTTATAAGTAGGGTTAAAATTAGTATTACCTGAACTTATCAAGCTTACCCCAATATCCCAAATATGTGAAAACAAAACATTATTTGAAGCCGTGCCAGGTAAAGTTACCGTCTTACTAAAATTAGTGTTTCTCTTTTGTGGTTCTCTAATATCCGCAATAGCATAATTTAAAGGAATACTTATGTCCTCACTTAAATCTACTTGCGTGTTATTAATAAATATTTCGGTTACCATTTTTGAACTTTTGAATTGAACGAAGGAGCAAACTCAAAATCGTATTGAAACAAGCCATCCCTTGCGTGAGTCTTTTTAGTGTACGAATCAGTTTTTAAATTAACCGGTACGCATAAATTTCTACTTGTATCTACTACCCTAACATCCTTACTCCTAAACATATTTTCTACAAACTTACTTTCGTCTTCAGTCATCCACCCGGTGTAAACTTTTAAAGTATAGTTTATGTCGTTATTAAATTGTGCGGTGCTTCGTTCAATAGGGTTAAAACCGTAACTTGTGCCACTCCAAACATAATTTGACTTTTTAAATTGCGATCTGTTATAAGAGTAGTTTTCTACATAACCACCGTAACAATTAAACGAATCATAACCTCCCCACTGATTGAGATATGTTATTCTTACATATTCTGTCCTGTTACAATTGTTATCTAGTATAAAAGTTTTCTTTTTGCTTGTTACTGTTAAATCACTCATGCAAGTGTAAACAGTATATTTAACCGTGTTACTATCAATTATAGGTAAACTACCAACACTTAAATAAGACTGGTTTAAATTACGTGCGCCACAATAAACTCTTACTCTTTTCTTTGCTCTTGTGTTGGAAGGGTATTGATCGTTTTTAAATGCGTATGTAGTAACCGTTCCTGTATTATCGGTTACATCAACACCAATATAAAAAGTATCTGCTGTATTATCTTGGTAAAAATCAAGTACAAAGTCATCGTTTATAGTTAAATGAAAATTGTTACCATCCGATAAAAATTGAAAATTAGTGTTTTTAATATTAGTCGGATCGTACTCATAATAATTAAAAGAAGCATCGTTCCTTCCAGCATCAATTACAAACTCATCTAGGCTTGCACTTATTGCGTATTTATTTAGTGAGCTGCTTAGGTTTTGATAAGTAACTATTCCACTACTTGCTCCGTATTCCTCACCCCACCTAACATCGTATTCGACTATTGAATTAGGACACGTTACCACTCCAGTTGAGTTTGGAATCCAAACATCCAAATCAAAATAATCTTGTAACACTCCTTGCAAGTCAAAAGCTGAATAGCCATTTGTAGGGTGAGCAGGTTTTTTTAACCTCACATAGTCAGGTGAGTTGTTAACGTAAACATCCGCTACATATTTAAAATTAGGCTGCGTTTTATTTGTTGAGTCTAAAGTATAAAGTATTTTGTTGTAGCCTAATGCAGGGCTATCCGCTGACTGATTAACTGTTATTGCCATTTAACTTATCCGTTTCTGTAGTTATAAAAAATTGCATATCCTTTCCTAGTGCTTTGCTTATTTCCTGACTAATAAATTTATTTAACCTTTCGTTATTCTTACCAGTTACATCGGTTAACCATTTATTACCCTTCGTTCCCTTCTTTAAAATATTAGTTGCTATTGCGTAACTCAATGATCTAGCCTGTTGTTTATTACTAGCAACTGAACTAAAAGCTTGAGCCTTGCCAGGACTTATCACCCACTTATAAATATTTGGTTGTAATTTATTGCGCTTATCTTTTGAGAATCCTTCAGCTTTGCGACCTTTATCAGCATCGTTACCGTAAGCGTTGTAATTAATATTTATACTTACTCTATCCCTTGTTTGTTCGTCGGGAGTTGCTAAAATACTTTGACTTAGTGATCCTGTAGCGTTTGCTTTTTTCTCTTTTAGACTATCTTGTAATTCAGCTATAACCGCAGCAACCGATCGAGCTAATGTGTCAAATAAATTAGTAAATGGCAAAAGATCTTCTTGCTTTTTGGCAATATCTTTTAAGGCTTGAATATTGCCTTTGTACTTGCTTGCATTACTAATATTTAGTGCCACGGTTCAATTTATTCCTTAATTGTTCTAAATGCTTTTCCTTGTCTTTAAAATATGCCAACGTATTTAAAAATTCAATCACTCCCATATTCAAAAAATAATCCCACTTTGTCCTATCTGAATTACTCAATGAGTCTAAAACATTATACCATCCCCATGCTGCCAGTCCTCCTTGCTTAATTGGTTCACCTTCTCCGCTATCTCCTTCATTGTCTTGTTCAAATAATCGGGGATATTTTCCATTAATTTGATTAAGAGATTGCAAAAAAAAAGTGCTAAAGGATAAATTTGTTGTACGTTTGCACGTTTCAAAATATCCACTTTCTCCTCATAAGTCAAACCTACTTTTTTCTTAAATATCCACCAACCTCTATAAGGAGTTAAATATAAAGCTGCTAGGCTAGGTGTATTAATTATTATGTTTTCCTTTTCCTTAGTTAACTCAATTGAGCTAATGTACTCCCCTGCCGTGATCTTGCGAATATCCAATGTAGGTTTCCAAGTGTAACCTCCTAATTTAAAAGACTTGGGATAAGTAGCTTGAGGAAAGTCATTAATAAAACTAATTTGCTTTTGAAAACTTACCCAATCATCAAGCGTTAAATCTTCTACTTGATTGATAGTAAGTCCACTAAGTATGCTGAATATCCTAATTGACTTATCAATCGGTTCTATACTTTCATCTTGAGCTATATCGTAAATCTCGATAAACTGCTCAATACTTATTTCATTCCAGCTTTTAGGTAAATTCATAATATAAGAACTATTTTTTTTAAATTGGTAACTAACTACTTGTAACAAAAAAGGCTAACTTTCGTTAACCTTCCTTGCTCACAAAACATACAAACATGAAAAACATAAACAAATATAATAATTATAGCAACATGTACCGTCCACCTTTTGCAAAATCTTTGTAAGCCTGGTAACAAATAGCCGTTGCCATTACCCCGTCATCGTGAAATCCTGCCGGAGCTGAATATTTAACCGATCTACTTTTTGGGTTATATTCAAAGCTAAACACTTCAAATTCTTTACGTAACCAATCGAGGTCTAAAATACTTACCTCTTTGTTTTGACTAGCCACCAACAAACTTTCTATAATATCGTTTTTGCTTTTGGAGGTGGTTACAAATGGGTGTATATTACAAATCCCACTCATATCGTTTCTAAGCGACTCTAAAACAATATCACCAATTGAGTTAACCTCGACATACACATCAGGTCGAAAGTCTCGTAAAATCGTTTTAACGTGGTTTAGGATAGTAGCCCACTCCATTTGTCGCCATCGTTCACAAAATACCATTTGACCTTTATCATTCATTATGGTTAGTACCGTGTAATCGTCTGCCCTGCCTAAGTCTAAACCAGCGACTAACCTAGATGTACGCTCACCTGTGCCAATTGGAATATTAGAAAATAAATGATAACCTCCGTCTACAAACTCGGCTAGATATTCCTGTTTAAATATAATTTCAGGTAAGGTATATTTTGCATCGTCTATTTCACTAGGTTGTATTATAGGATTATCGTAGCTAGTCATGGTAAATGACTTGTACTGTGGATTAATTCCGTCCATTTGGTGCATCGTGTAAAAATGGTTTTTACCTTTTGGAGTGGATATTAAAAGTACCTTTTTACCTTTAACTAAAACCGTAGCTCTTAAAACTTCCGTCCATGCTTCGGCCTGCATAAATGCGAACTCGTCACAAACCAAGTAATCAAAAGTAAACCCTCGAATATTGTCGTACCTTTCAGCCGAAAAAAATTGAATAGTCGATCCGGTAACGTATTCGAGTAATAAGTCGCTTTGATTAACCGTTTTGTAAATTTCAGGTCGTTTAGCAAAGGCTTTGTAAATATCCTGAAATACTTTTTTGCTTTGCTTATAAACAGGACTTACCCATGCACATTTAACATTCTTATTGTTTAACGCCCAATAAAGAAGTTGATTCGCTGCCAATAACGTTTTACCAAACTGCCTACCAATGTTTAAAACATAGTATTTGTAAGGTTCGTTATTGATCGAGTAATGTATCTTCTCCTGATTCGAATGTGGTGTGTATAGTATCGCTCTTGCCAAAATCTGCTGTGAATTTCATGTTACCCCTAATCTCTATATTATTTTGCTCAATATAACCCCTTTTCTTGCCCTTACACTTTAAATAAAATATAGTTGATAGTGGATTGCCTTTTGCTATTTGTTTATGTAAATGAGTCTCTACAAAGTCAATAGCTACATTCTCAATTTCCTTAACCCTTGCCCGATATTCTTTATCGGTTTTCATCCAAACATAATGATTGCCCCTGCTTAAATTTGCTATCTTACAAGCGGATGTGACTATACCTAAACTTTTCTCTAAGGCTTCTAATAGTTTAAGTTTATTTTCAATTGTTTTTTGTAATTCTGCTTTTTCTATATTCATAAATTAATACTTAAATATGCTCCGTCGTATTCTCTATCTAGTAACTCTTGTATTTCATTCTCAGCTTTTTGCACGTCTTCAGGTGTTCTAAAAGTTATCTTTATAGTGTTTTCTTTTAATGGTTCTGTTTCTAAATTAACATCCGATTCAATCGGTAAGTCTAAACCCCACTCTTGCAACTCCATAGCATCCCACTCGTTAGCCAGTTGCTCCCAATCCCACTCACCAAATCCTAAGTTATCTTTTATAATAAATTCCTTTTGTTGCTCCGGTGTTAAATGTGAACCGTCTATTATTGGAACTTGAGTTAATCCTGCCTCTATGCAAGCCCTTAGTCGCATGTTGCCACCTAGCACTTCCATGTTTTCATTTACAACAATTGGACGAAGCTCTAACATTTGTGGAAAACTACGTATCGAGTTAACCAACTGCTCAAATTTATTATCTCGAATAAATCTAGGGTTGTTTGGGTTAGGTTTTATTTTACGTACATCTTCAAATCTCATTTCTCTCTTTTAAAAAGTCATGTAAAAAATTATACATCGCTGTAATACATCCACCACAAAACATATTCACGTGACCGTAATTTAAACCCTCAGCTACTCCCTTATAAAAAAACGGATCACCTGGACTTATGCCTAATTCCTTCCAATGCTTTATCGCATCCTTGTTAGCAATTAGTTTTTTAAGCGAGGTATCGAATAAGTCGGACATAAATAAAGTCGGTTAGTGAGGTTAATAATGCGAGTACACAAGCCATGCCAAACGAACTAATAAGGTGATTTGTCAGGTAAAGATCGGTAAATAATGTGATCCAAAAAGCTAGGCATAACGAACAAGTGAATGGTTTACGTTTAAGTAAACTTACCCCCTGGCTCAATTGACTAACTAACAAAGCAACTGCTATAATTTTAATGTATATCATATTAATATCCTTGAGATAAAAAACATAAAGTATCTGCGTGTGGTAAGTGACCTGGGTGATTAGTGTAAGCAAAAAAAGTATTGTTAGGGTGCAACGGTTTAACTTTATTCTTTGCTAGTATTATACTCATAGCCGACTGATCGTGTCTATGGTCTGCCCAGTCACCGTCAAAACATTCGGGTATTGCTGAATCGTAAAATTGTTTAAACATCTTCTTACACTTTTTATCCTTAAAATTAAAAGCCATTAAGCAAGCCATAATCATTGGATGTTGATTTGCGGTTTTACGTGCCATTCTCATTTTCTTTAGGCAAATGTCATTTGTATAGCTACCAATTGTAAAACCAATATTGTCAAAAAAAGCATTACCGTGTTGTTTTACATGATCTATAAAGTGAGTAAAGTCTTTTACTGCATAAATAGCCGAATCAAACCAAATGACAATATCGTAACCCATTTTGCGGACTTTATCAATTGACTTTACTTTGAAGGCATACGGTAACTCTTGATGAGTAGGTGATTTTATTTCAGCATAGTTTCTAAATTGGTAGTAATCTTCCATTGGAAAGTTAACATCCATTAAAGACTGCCTTTGTCTATTGCCTGCTAAAATATACCGTTCTTTGTTATCGTAAAAAGTAACTATTGCAACTCTCATGAATAAAGCTTATTATAATTCAAATATCTATAATCGTATATTGGTTTGTCTATTACGTATTCCGTTTGAATAAGTTTTGACTCTTTAAGTCTCATGCAAAAGTCATAGTCTTCTTGATTTGACTTATTTGGGAATCCAATCTTTAAAGCTATTGAACGCTTCATTGGTGTAATGTGATTAGGAGGTCTATGAAATACCTCATAACCTAGTGAATGATCCGCACAATAATCTAAGTCCTTACTAATAAACCAACGTGTATTTTTTTGACCGTTTTCACTCCACATTCCATTAATAGCAAATGAATCAGGATTGTATTTAATCCCTTGCATAATATCCTTTAATGCCGTTTCACTTACCCAGTCATCGTCATCTATAAACCAAACATATCTACCTACTGATTTACTTAAAAGTAAGTTTCTTTTTTCTCCGGTTGTAATTGACCCCACCGGTGAGCTATCCCAAAGTATCTCTATTTCGTTACCTTCTATTTCTTCGGCTTGGTTCATTAAGTAAGTTAGTAACTCCGTAAACACTTGCTCACGTTGTGGTACTGTTGGAATTAACACGCTTAACTTCATAAACCCATTATTAAATTTTCATTGTTAATGTGAATCAATTTAAAACCAAATGACTTAATGTAATCGACATACAAATTAGTATTCCTTCCATTGTGTTCTATACATATCAACTTACATTCAACTGCTTTTAAGTCTATTTGTTTTAATATACAAAGGTCGTAACCTTCAGCATCTATTGTTATAAAGTCGAACCTATCATAACTGCAAAATTCTAAAAAGGTTTTAAACTTGTAGCTTGTTACTTCAATCTTTTTCCACGTAGTAGTATTTTTCCACTTTTCAAAGTCCTCAACAGATGCCGTGCTAACCAATGAAGTGTCGCCTTGGTTTAAGTGACTGCCTGAATCAAAGAACTCAATCTCCCCATCCGTATCGGTAATGGCACACAAGTGAGTAGCTACATTATAATTGACTTCGTATAAATCGTCTAACTTGTTAAACGTAATCGGACTTGGTTCAACTAAGTCAGCAGTCCATCCCAATTCAATCAACCTACGTGAATTACTTAAAGTCAATCCATCGTTAGCTCCAATGTCTAACAAATGACCTTTAAAGTCACCGAAAAAGTCTGTTATTATTTTTTCCTCGTTATTTTGTGAGTACATTATAATTCATTAATATATTTTATAAATAATTCATCTCTAGTCAATATGACACTATTTGGAAATTCACCTGTGTGTTTTATAAAATTATCATTTTTTCTTATATATCTATTATTTTGAATCCAATCATAAAATTCAAATAATTTAATTTTCTCTATTTTTTTAGCTTTTTCAAGTGCTTCAATTGCATCAGTTCCATTTGTTGTATAACTATTTATGTAATTATTTTCACCATAAATCTCAGTAAATAACCATTCTACAGCTGTATTTTTTTTCATTAATTTAATATTGAATTAAACACTAAAGTCTCTTCCTGATTTTTAATTATATACACATCAAACTGGTAAATTAAACCTGAGTGCCTTTCTCTTGTGGTAAGTGTTTCCATCTGTGGTGTAAAAAGATTCAGTGTGTTTATATTGTAAATCCATAGCAACCCCGGTATTGTTTGGGTGGTCGTGGTAAAATATTCGCTTATCCACATATTTATATTCGTTTAAAATTTTAGCTACATCCGTTTGTTCATTATCGCACCAAAGTGAAATGTAACTCGGATGGTAAATATACCCAAATTTTTTGTAATACTCCCTGTGCATAATAGCCATTGTGACTAATCTCTCATTAGCAAACCCATCCGGCAAATGCAGTAAACCTTTGAAGTCTTTGAACTCCTCAAGTATTTGCAAGTCAAAGCCGGGTTCGGTAAATACCATGTCATCCGACATATTGAGTAACACATCCCAATCATAACTAATTAATTTAATATCCCTATTGATAGCGTGTATTTTTGATTTACTCGTTCCGTACACTACGCTAATATTACCGTACTTATTTTGGTACTCGGATAGTTTTATTTTATCAATAGTCGTATCGTCTTCATCCAAGGTTAGTAGGATATGATAGTCACCCTTGGCTAGTTTACGGATGTTTTTTAAACAAGCCATAAGTTTGTTAAAACGTGACCTTGTGGCAAATTTAATTAGCAGTTTCATTTAGGAATATATTTCTGTTTATGTTTATTGACTCAATAGCTTCTTGAGGTGTTAAGGTCGGTTTAGCCTTTATCCCTTCAAACTCCCCATCCAAGTCCAAGCTATGTATTAATTTATTCGTTCCTTTTAAAGTCATGTAAAGATATTCGGTTAATCCGAATTTGTGTATTCTGTGAGAATATCCTGCGTGTTCAAAACCATATCTACCGTATTCACCGAAATAACCTACCTTAGAGAATACTGCATTAGTTAGATACATAAACACGCCACTGCAATTATTATAAGCAGCGTAATCGTCCGTTTCAAAATATTTATCATAATAATCATTCATGTACAATAAATGGTTTAAATTAGACATGATAAAAGGATCCGTCCAATTGTCGGCAATTGGGAAGCAGTCATCGTCAAATAGGAATATGTGATAGCAATCTTGCAAAGCTTTAAGGCATTCGTTCTTTGCCTGACTTACATTCGGGATGTCCTTTGCAACGTGAAGCTTATAATCTTTTGGACTAAATTTGTCCAATTGTTTCATAAACAACTCAAATACTTGAGGTCGATTAAAGGTTGTTACTCCGATGCCAATTGATTGCATACTTGTTCGCGTGTCTTATTAACTTTTTGCAAGTCAAAGTTAGTCAAAATATATTCATGCAACAAATTAGCCATGTCCTCACGGTAACTTTTATCGGTTAACTTTTTAACAGCGTGGTAAAAATCAATTGGTTTATTTGCATACTCAACTCCAGGTATATTTTTATAAGGCTTTACGTTTGAAGCAATCACCGCACATTTCTTTGCTCCGGCCTCAACTATCTTTAACTCACTCTTACAAGCGTTAAACTCATTAGCTACCAAAGGAACTAAAGCAACATCCAAATGATCGTACATGTGACCGTAGGTGTTAACTGGCATAGCCCAAAGTCTTCTATATTTTTGGTGAAACGAGTAATGTTCCTGCGTTTGTAAATTAGTCTTTAGATAGTCGGTATATTCCCGATCAAGTGAGTTATAATTGTCAGTCATCATGTTTTCAATAAACTGATAATGACCTCGGCTTTGTGTATTGTAACCTCCTAACAATAACTGTACGTTTAATTTTTCATGTATTAACTTACAAGGTTGGTTTAATATCTTTGAGTCCTCCGTATGATGTACTCCGCAAACGTAACCGAACCTAACCAATGGATGTTCTAATTTAGGACTGCTCCATTGCCTTTCCCTCATATCAACGCAATTAGGCACAACGTAAACCTGTTTATTATGCTTGCGTATGTGACTAGCTAATTGTTCGGTAGTAGTAAACACTGCGTCCGATAACCTTATAGCTTCGATAGTTTGTTTGGCTACTGAATGTATTTTATATTTAAAATATTCAGAATGGTTTTCGGGTAACATCCAAAAGTCATCTATCTCAAATATTACTTTGATACCCTTTTGATGTAATGAGTCTATAATATGCTTAGTGTTTCCTTTAAGTGAAACAATACGCTGAAATACTACTATCTTAATATTTGATAGATCCATGTCTAGGTTTATACCGTTTGCGGTAATTACCTTCATGCCTTTATTCATTAAGTCAAGGAATGGAATAAGCATACGGTGATGCCATAAGCCCCCTTCATGGTTGCGAATAAGTAGTATCATATTTTTCTTTAAGGTATTTAATATAGTCACGTATGTCTTTGCTTATTGTAGGTCTAGGGATGTTGAGCTTTTTGGATAAGGCACGCTCACTCCCTTCTTCGATGTAAAGTGAAAGTAATCGTTTACGATACCATTCATCTTCGCTATCGGTTTTATATTCGTAGGTCTCTGCTTCAATCCATTGCAGTAAAGACTCCTTTTCGAAATTATAAACTTCTGTTTCTTTTTCAATTCCTGATAATTCCACGTTGGCAACCTTACCCCACTTTCGGTAGTTGTGATCGTAAGCTTTTTTGAATTTATCACTATTCCAAATCTTTAAAGCAACGGCGGTAAAGAAATAAACTTTATTCTTAATTGATTGAATGTCAAGGTTATTGTTAGTGCTTTTTTCAAAAATCCAAATGACTGTTTCGGAGTGGAGGTCGTCGGCTAAATTGTGACCTTTAGCTATATTATTACAAATGTCTTTAAATTCACTATTGTAAAATTCCCTCACTAAACTTTTTAATTAAGTCCTCCAAAGATAAATAAATTTGTTTACTGCTTAAATT
>Ga0315901_10001185_pt1 | contig 37699 bp, 38 predicted proteins | sample LakEriMetagenome_10_FD_203761 | JGI IMG/M metagenome (GOLD analysis project Ga0315901, IMG submission 203761) | Freshwater fungal communities from buoy surface, Lake Erie, Ohio, United States - Buoy 2 MA116 | ecosystem: Environmental > Aquatic > Freshwater > Lake | place: USA: Lake Erie, Ohio...
CTCCATTGGCCTGAAGAAGTGGAATGCCCAGTGGCAGCAGCAACCCACGAACGACGAGGGGGCCATCTTGAAACGCCACTGGTGGCGCAAGTGGACCTACGACGAGCCCCCGTCCTGCGAGTACATCCTGCAGTGCCTGGACACGGCGTACTCCAAAAAGGAGACGGCCGACTTCTCCGTCATCAGCACCTGGGGCGTGTTCTACCCTGACGCTGACTCTGGGGCAAACCTAATCCTGCTCAACGTGCGCAAGGGCCGGTGGGACTTCCCCGAACTCAAGCGCGTGGCCAAGGACGAGTACCAGTACTGGAAGCCAGACAACGTCCTGATCGAGGCCAAGGCAACGGGAACCCCGCTGCAGCAGGAACTGCGGCGTCTGAACATCCCTGTCACCATGTACTCCCCTGGGGGCAGGAAGACCGGGCAGGATAAGCTCAGCCGTGCCAACGCCGTGGCCCCGATCCTTGAGTCTGGAATGGTGTGGTATCCAGAAGGAAAAGAGTGGGCTGAAGAGCTAGTCGAGGAGTGTGCTGCTTTCCCCAACGGGGCCAATGACGACCAAGTCGACACCGCTGTCATGGCTTGGCACCGGTTCCGTCAGGGCAACTTCATCAGCCTGAATACGGACGAGGAGGATGAGAGGGAGATTGACAACGGCCCCGTTGAGTATTATGGCTAGGCCTTCTACAATGGATGCATTCTCCCGTCCCGAGGACCTCGGACCATGGCCCAAGACCTGATCGACAAAATCCGCGAACAAGCGCAGGCCCGAGGCCTGGACCCTGAGATTGCTGTGCGCATTGCTCAGGTTGAGAGTTCGATGGACCCGTCGGCCAAGGCAAAGACGTCTTCAGCCCAGGGCCTGTTCCAGGTGGTCGACAGTACTTGGAAGCAGTTCGGGGGCAAGCCTGGGAAGAAGGCGGATGTGGATGAGAATATTCGGGTGGGCCTGAATATTTTGGAGTCCAACACAAAAAGTTTAAAAAATGCCTTGGGCCGTGAGCCAAGCGCCACGGAACTTTATGCGGCTCACTTCCTGGGTGCGCAGGGTGCGAAGACCTTGCTGACTGCCGCCCCGGACACCCCTGTTTCGCAGCTCCTGTCGCAGCGGGCGATCAAGGCCAATCCTTCGATGCTCAAGGACAAGAATGTTGAGCAGTTGTTGGGGATTTTGAATACGAAGATGGGGGCTCCTGCGGCTGCTGTTGCAGCGGCGCCGCCCACCCCTGCCGCGCCTATGCCCGCTGCTGCGGCGGGGGCCCCCAAGCGGGCTGCGCCTGCAGCTCCCGCAGCGCCTGTCATCTCCAAGGGGATGAATTTGGGCACGGGGTATCAGGCTGCGTTGGCCCTGTCGTTTTTGGGCGATGAGGATGAGGACAGCACTCCGCTCACGCGCGAGCAGTGGCAAGAGCGCCAGGAGCAGACGTCGGCTGCGCAGATGCTGGCGGACTACAAGCCTAAGAATGCGTTGCAGGATATTAATTGGGATGAGTCGTCTTTATTGGCTCCGCGCAAGATGGCTGATGGCGGGGAGGTAGCGAAACTGGCGGCGGGGGGTCTTCCGTATGTGCCTACGGCGCTGGTGCGGCCTTCGCTGCGCAATCAGTTGACGCAGGCGGATGCGAGCAACACGGCGTATTCCAAGGCGGTGGATGATTACAACGCGGCAGTGGATGCGTACAACGCCAACCCGCAGGGCGAGTTTACGATGAAGGAGCCAACGGCTCCTATAACTCAGGCCCAGTACGATGCGCTGGTGGCTAAGACGCGCAGTGATGTGCGCGGGCGCAATATGGCACTGCAAGTGGCGGCCAATCCTGAGCAGTATGGCTTGTCGCTGCCGAAGTTTTTCGCCGATGGCGGCGATGTGGACCTGCAGGGTCTACAGGATCAGGCGCGCAAGGGCGAGGCGTATCGCTTGATGGAGCAGTACCTCACCACCCGTGATGCGATGCCGGACATCAAGGCGAAGGTACTGCCGGAGCCCACCAATGCCGTGTTCACCGCTATGCGCATGCCAGCGGGAAGCGGGACGATCACGGTCCACAAGGACCCAGAGGTTATGCGAGTGATTGGCCCCTCGCTGATGGCGCATGAGCTGGCGCACGCCGCTGATCGCCAGATGGGGCAGCAGGCCAGTGAAGAGTCCAGTGTTATTGATGGCAAGAGCCAGTTTGCCGAGGCCTACGACAAGATGGTGGGGCGTGGCCCCTTCGTTTCTGGCAAAAAACGCACTGAGTTGGCACGCAAAGTCAACCCGGATTGGGCATCGTTTAACAAAGGGTATCGCGCCTCCCCTGACGAGATCAGCGCGCACGGGGTGGGGGCGTTTGCCCCGAGCAAAAACATGCAGGATTCGGCCCCGTTGCACGTGGATGCGACCGCAGCGACCGAATTTCAAATCCTTTTGGAGCTTGCACAACGCAGTGCGAAGAACAAAGCAACGGGTGCGGTCAAAATCCCGAACTTTTTGAAGCAAATGATGGGTTTTGCAGAGGGCGGGGAGGTCGAACCGACGCCCGAGGAGCTTGCAGCGGCCTCCCGCCCTGCTTTTGTGACTTCAAAGTCCGGAATCGGGCGGAAAATCAGCACAAAACCGGGCGAAATCGACTCCGCCATCGTCCAAGGCATCTCCGAGATGCCCTACAACCTCGTTGGCAGCGTAGCGGACGTTGGTGCGCTGGCGCTACGACCGTTTGGCTACACAAATCCGACCCCGTTTCTTGGTTCTGAGCAACTGAAACAGCTTGCAACCCGTTTGGGCGTGCGTCAGGCGCCCCCGGAGCAGCCCACTGCCCGTGCTTTCTACGAATTGGGCCAGCTTGGCAGCTCTTTGATCAACCCGGTAGCCCCGGTGCGTGGTGCGGTAGCCGCTGGGCAGGCTGCGGGGCGCACGGCCCAACAAGCGCTGCAGGATTTCCAGGGCTACAACCGCCAACTGACGGTTCCTAGCGCGTCCTACGCTGTCAAACCTAAGGGCGGGGTGTCTGCCGTGACCACTGAGCCCGGCATGGGGACTCCCATGTCTGACCTGGACAACCTACTTAAAGATTATGTTGTTGAGGCCAGAGCCACTGTTCCTGAAAGCTCGCGGGAAACGGTTATGGAGTTCTTGCGCACCAAGGCTCCCAAGTACTTCACCAACACTTACGGCACGGCCTCGGACCCGTTGCGGGAAGCTATCCGTTCTTCGCGGATTGCGCCCATGAGCAAAGAAGCGAAGGCTATGCCTTTTTCCCTGATTGAGACGGCCCGCAACCCTCAAGCTCGCGACCATGCGCAGGCAGCGATTGAGTTGGAAAAAGCCTACGATGACCTGACCGGTATTTATGGTCTTGCCTACCGTGCTCCGGATTCGACAAAGCCGCCGTCTTCCTTCTTTTCAAGCCAGCGTGAAAAACAGATTTCTGCGGCCATGGGCCGCGAAGGGGTGCCCGTAGAGGCCCGCAACCCGCCCTTGGTTGATGCATATGCAAGGGAAGAGTTTGCAGAGTACCCATATTCATCCCGGGCCTTGCGCGCAATGGTAGAGAGCCCCACGCTGCCCCCGCACCTGCAGCGAGCGCTTAAAGAAGGCGAGACGATCTACGACGCCCAACCAAGCTTTGAGATGCTCAAGCCGGGTAATGTTGTGGATGCCCTAAGCGCGATTCCTGCCAACAAACTCAAGAACATGAGCTTCCCCGAGGCGCTGATTCAAGGCATGCAGGCCACGGCGCCGCTCCGGGACTACAAAGCGGCAATTGAAATTGCTGATCGCGGAGGCGCGGTGCCCCAGGCAGCCCTGATGAAGTTTACGCAACCAGTCGTCACTACTGACAAGGGCACATGGGTGCGCCTGACCGACCCGCTGGCTACTAAAATGGAAGGCCGACTTATGAACCACTCTGTGGACGGCTACGCGCAAGGCGAGAGTTACGGCACGGCGTACACTGGTCTGCCGTATGGTGGCAAGAAGGCGTTCGAGGAGGGCCTTGCCCAGGTCTACTCGCTGCGCGATAAGAACGGCAAGCCGATGGTCACGGTGGAGGTTGCCAACAAGGGCACAAAGGAAGAGCCTAAGCTGCTCGTGACCCAAGTTCGCGGCCGGTTTAATTCGGAACCCACTGCTGGTACGCAAAAAGCAGTTTTTGATTTGTTCGACAAGCTCGACGAAGGCGGCAAGCTCAAAGAGATCAGGCCGAACAGCTACAGTGTCAGCCCAACCGGAGAACGCCTGGACCAGGGCTCTCAAGTAGACTGGGGCCGTTTGTATGACGAGTGGAAATTAGATTTCGCGGAATAAGGAACAGACATGCCCATCGAAAAAAACAACGATCTCCCGTCTGGCAATCTTGATGTTCAGGTAGAAGACATCGCTGTTGAGGACCTGCCCGACATTGAGATTGAGTTTGACCCGGAGACGGGCAGCGTTGATGTGACGCTGGGCGAGGACGACAAGGAGGTGCCTTTTGACACCAACCTTGCAGAGGTGATGGACCCCTCAGTGCTGCAGACGCTGTCGTCTGAGCTGATGGTCATGTACGAGGCGGACAAGTCCTCGCGCAAGGAGTGGGAAGAGCAGTACGGCAAGGGCCTGAAGATGCTGGGCTTCTCGTTCGAGGAGCGCACCAAGCCGTTTAAGGGCGCCGCTGGCGTGCAGCACCCGCTGCTGACTGAATCGATTGTGCAGTTCCAGTCGCAGGCGCTCAAGGAGCTGCTGCCCTCGGAAGGCCCCGTGCGCACGCAGGTGCTGGGCAAGGAGACGCGCGAGAAGTTGATGCAGGCAGATCGCGTGCGCGACTTCATGAACTACCAGATCACCACGGTGATGGAGGAGTACACGCCCGACTTCGACCAGCTCCTGTTCTACGTGGGCTACGGCGGCTCGGCGTTCAAGAAGGTCTACTTCGACGAGGACAAGCAGCGCATGGTCAGCAAGCTGATCACGCCGGATGACCTGTACATCCCCTACAAGGGCTCGTCGGTGATGTGCGAGTGTGATCGCATCATCCACCGCGTGTACATGTCCACCAACGCCTACAACAAGGCCTGCCTGCGTGGCCAGTACTTGGACACGGCGCAGGCTTCCACCCCTGCTGAGACGCCCCAGAGCACCATCCAGAAGGAGTTGGACCGCACGACCGGTGTTCAGGCGACGACGGAGCCCGAAGAGATCACGCTGCTGGAGTTCAGCATCGAGCTAGACCTCGTGGGCTTTGAGCACAAGGACGAAGACGGCGAGCTGACGGGCATCAAGCTGCCCTACATCGTCACTGTGGACGAAGTCACCAACCAAGTGGTTGGTGTGCGGCGCAACTGGAAGGAAGGCGACGATCTGTATCGCGCCTGCCAGTACTACGTCCACTACCTGCTCGTGCAGGGCCCGGGGTCCTATGGCCTTGGCTTCTTGCACTTGGTCGGTGGCCTGACCAAGACCGCCACCGGTGCGCTGCAGCAGCTCCTGGACGCTGGCACGCTGGTCAACCTGCCTGCTGGCTTCAAAGCCAAGGGCGCGCGCATCATGAACGACGATGTGCCGCTGCAGCCCGGTGAGTTCCGCGACATCGACGCGGGCGGCGCTGATTTGCAATCGACGCTGATGCCTCTGCCTTACAAGGAGCCGAGCCAGACGCTGCTGCAACTGCTGGGTATCTGCGTAGAAGCCGGGCAGCGCATGGCTTCGATCACCGACATGCAGGTGGGCGACAGCAACCAAAACGCTGCCGTGGGAACCACGATTGCGCTGCTGGAAAAGGGCAGCGCGGTCATGTCCAGCATCCACAAGCGCCTGCACTACAGCCAGAAGATTGAGTTCCAACTGTTGGCCAAGGGTTTTAGCGAGTACCTGCCCGACGAGTACCCGTACGATGTGCCCGGCGAGAGCCGCACGATCAAACGCCGCGACTTCGATGACCGCATCGATGTGCTGCCTGTGTCGGACCCCAACATCTTCTCGGTGGCCCAGCGCATCACCATGGCGCAGACCCAGCTCCAACTGGCTCAGAGCGCCCCGCAGATGCACAACATGTACGAGGCCTACCGCCGCATGTATGAGGCCATTGGCGTGCGCGACATCGACCAGATTCTGAACACGCAGAACGTCGACCGCCCCAAGGACCCGGCCAGCGAGAACGCCCAGGCGCTGGATGGCTCGCCGCTGAAGGCTTTTGCTGGCCAGCAACACGATGCGCACATCATGGCGCACCTGATGTTCGGTATGTCCCCGATTGTTGGCTCGCTCCCCAACGTGGCCATCATCTTGCAAAAGCACTGCTTTGAGCACATTCGCCTCAAGGCCGAAGAGGATGTGGAAGTCGAGCTGTTCAAGCTGTATGGCACCGACCCGGATCGCGTGGTTTCCGCCCTGCAGCGCGAGGCCATGATTGCCATGAAGGTGGCTGAGAACTTCCAGGCCATGAAGGCGCTGCAAGAGCAGATGTCCGGCAATCAGGAAGACCCGCTGGTGGCCCTGAAGAAACAGGAGCTGGAGCAAAACGCCAAGCGCGATCAGCAGCGTGGCGCCCTGGATCAGGCCCGCCTGTCCCTGGATGGCCAGAAAGCGGCTGCGGATGTCGCCGACGATCAGGCCAACCTGCGCCTGAAGGAAGCCGCCTTGGAAGCCAAGACCGGCGTGGATTACGCAAACATCGACCTACAAGGAGCGCAGCATGTCGCGAACGTCAGCCAACAAGCCTTCCAAAATGCCCAAAGCGCCAGCGCGGCCCCGACGGGAAGGCCCCAATAAGGCCAAAAGTGAAAAGCTTTCGCCCCCTGGCGTCCACTATGTTTATAGAAAAGACGCCTTCAATAAGGTGAAGATCGCGTAGTTTTGATGCACAATTGCATCACCCCTCTCAGGCACAGGGAAAGTGTCTGCCTCATCGGAGCAATCCATGCTTGAATTTGCTGAACAGGTCCAGGTCGCCATTCGTAGGCTGCGCGAAGATGCCGCGCAAATGCTTATGAGCGGTGGCGTCAAGGACATGGAGCAGTATCGCTTTCTTATGGGGCGCCTAGAGGGGTATCGGTTTGTCGAGGATGCGGTCAAACAAATCCTTGCCAAAAACTCAGACCTCTAAAGGACCTAAATGGAAGCAACTGCACTGGAGAAGAAGTGGGCAGAGGAGTCAGCGGCAGCCGCTGCTGCTGAAGCTGCCCAAAAAGTCGCGGATGAAGCTGCAAAGGCCGCCCACATGGAGCAGGCCGAGAGCATGCGAGAGCGCCTACCCCGTCCGACGGGCTGGCGGATCATCGTACTGCCGTATGCAGGCGCGCGCCGCACTAAAGGCGGCATCGAGCTGGCCAACGAGACGATTGAGCGCCAGCAGCTCACTACCACTTGTGCATACGTCCTGTCTGTTGGCGAATTGGCCTACAAGGACGAAGCAAAATTCCCCGGCGGCCCTTGGTGCAAAGAGGGGGATTGGATTATTTTTGGTCGGTACGCGGGAGCCCGCATGGCTATTGATGGCGGAGAAATCCGCATCCTCAATGACGATGAAATCCTGGCGACGATCAAAAACCCAGAAGACATCCTGCACATGTGAGGTGATAAATGGCAACTGTACTCAATGACGACCAGCTAGAGTTTGATTTGGGGGCCGATGAAAAGGCCACCAACGTCACTTTTTCGCCCCCGGAAGACGATTCCGCAGCGGGCCAACCCGAGGCTCCTGAGCCGCCAGCGGCCCGCCAAGAAGAGTCGTCGACTCATCGGGACGAGCTTGACGCGGTCAACGACAACGTCCAAAAGCGCATCTCTAAGCTCACCGCGCGCATGCGCGAGGCCGAGCGCCGCGAACAGGCGGCCTTGGAGTATGCAAAAGGACTACAAACGCAGGCTCAAACGCTTCAGCAACGACTGGTCAATACTGACTTCAGTCGTTTGAATGAGGCCAAGGCGCGCCTAGATACTCAGCAAGCGGCTCTGCGCCAGATTATTGTTAAGGCTCGGGAAGAAAACGACCTGAACACGGAGATTGAGGCCCAGGAGCGGCTTGCCGCCATGGTTCAAGATCAACGGCAGGTAGCTCAGTGGCTACAGGAACAAGGGCAACCCCAGCCCGAGCCCCAAGCTTATCAGCCCCAACAACCGGCCCAACAGCCTGCCAAGCCTCGTCCGGACCCCCGGGCAGAGTCTTGGGCTGAGAAAAACCCCTGGTTTGGTCAAAACCGCATGCTTACCTATGGAGCGTGGGGCATTCACCAACAATTAGTTGAAGAAGAGGGAATTGACCCCGCTTCTGATGACTACTATACTGAATTGGACCGAAGACTTAGGGATGAATTTCCCAAGCACTTCGCGGGCGAGCAATCGTCCAACCAACCCACCAGACAACAGCGTTCCGCACCGGCTGTTGCTCCTGCTACCCGTAGTTCGGGGATGAATAGTGTGCGCCGTACTGTCCGGCTGTCGCCGAGTCAGGTTGCTATTGCAAAGAAGCTGGGCGTTCCTCTTGAGGAATATGCCAAGTATGTGAAGGAGTGATCACGATGAGCGAACTTAAAATTGACCGTGCTGCCCGTAGCGGTGCAACCCGTGAAAAAGAAGCACGCCGCAAGCCGTGGACTCCGCCTTCCCGTCTTGACACCCCTCCTGCCCCTGAGGGCTACGAGTACCGTTGGATTCGCGCCGAAGTCAACGGTTTCCAGGACAAGCAAAACGTCTATTCCAAGCTGCGCGAAGGTTATGAACTCGTGCGCCTGGAGGATGTGCCGGATGAATATCACGGCATGCTTCCCACGATGGACGACGGCAAACATGTCGGCGTCATTGCTGTGGGCGGACTCTTGCTCGCCAAGATTCCCAAGGAAACCATTGAGGAGCGCAACGTGTACTTCCGCCGCAAGGCCCAGGAACAGTTGCATGCAGTGGACAACGAGATGATGCGTGAAAACGCTCACTCTACAATGCGAATCCAAGCGCCTGAGCGCGATTCGCGCACTACGTTCCGTCAGCCCACTTAAGGTAGGCTGGCAATCCCACCCTTTTAGGAGCTACAAATGGCAAACGTCAACAAGCCTTTTGGTCTGCGTCCTTCTGGTAACCTGTCTGCTACTGGCGCTCAGAAGCAGTACGGCTACCAGATTCAGGACAATCAGGCCGGGGCGATTTATCAGGGCGATCTGGTCGTCGTTTCCGGCGGCTACGTTATCAAGTACGACGCATCCACGCACAACGCCCCCACGGGCGTGTTCAACGGTGTTCAGTACGACGACCCCACCCGTGCTAACAAGCCGACCTGGAAAAACTACTACCCCGGTAGCATCAACATCACCACCGGCATCATCGCCTGTGAAGTGTTGGACGATCCGAGCCAGTTGTTCCTGGTGCAGGCTGATGGCGCTGTGGTCCAGGCCAACATTGGCAAGAACGCTGATCCGACCGCTTCCACCACTGGTAGCGTCACGACTGGCGTTTCCAATGGTTCGCTGTCGTCGGCTTCGATCAATACGACCCAAGCCCTGACCTTCAAAATCGTTGGCCTCTACGAGTCCCCGGACAATGCGCTGGGTGATTACGCCGTGGTCGTTGTGAAACTCAATCAACACCAGTACGGCAGCGTCGGTGTTACTGCTGACTGACGGAGTTTAATCATGGCAATTACCCGTTCCCAACTTGTCAAAGAACTGGAGCCAGGACTGAACGCATTGTTCGGTCTTGAGTACAAGCGCTACGAGAATGAGCACGAGGAGATTTTCTCCATCGAGAGCTCTGATCGTGCGTTTGAAGAAGAGGTCATGCTGACCGGCTTCGGCTCTGCCCCGGTGAAGACCGAAGGTGCTGGCGTGGCGTACGATACCGCTCTGGAATCGTTCACCGCTCGCTACACCCACGAGACCATCGCCATGGCGTTTGCGCTGACCGAAGAAGCCGTTGAGGACAACCTCTACGACCGTCTGTCGGCTCGCTACACCAAGGCTCTGGCTCGTTCGATGGCCAACACCAAGCAGGTCAAAGGCGCGTCTGTGCTGAACAATGCTTTCACCGGCGGCAGCTATGCTGGCGGCGACGGCGTGGCTCTGTGCTCGACCGCTCACCCGACCGCTCTGGGCCCTGACTTCTCCAACCGCCCTGCCGTCGCGGCTGACCTGAACGAGACCTCTCTCGAACAGGGCATCATCGACATCGCAGCGTTCACGGACGAACGTGGCCTGAAGGTCGCTCTGACCGCCCGCAAGATGATCGTTCCGAAGGAACTGCAGTTCACCGCTGAGCGACTGATGAAGTCCACTTTGCGCACTGCGTCCGCCGACAACGACATCAACGCGATCAAGTCCATGGGCCTGATCCCCGAGGGTTACGCTGTCAACCACTTCCTGACCGACATCAACGCATGGTTCCTGATCACCGATGCGCCCAACGGTCTGAAGATGTTCCAGCGTTCGCCCATCCGCACCGCGTTCGAAGGCGACTTCGACACCGGCAACGTGCGTTACAAGGCCCGCGAGCGTTACAGCTTCGGCTGGTCTGACCCGCGCGGTATCTACGGTTCTCCTGGCGCCTAAAAATCGCCGGAAATCGATGAAAAGGGGCCCTTGTGGCCCCTTTTCTTTTGCGGTATATTGCGTCAAGCCCGGGACTCCCGAGCGTAGTAGACCGACCCGGCGGACGACATGCAGACTACTACGCGACTCGCATGTGAGGATTCATCATGGCAAATACCACGTTCACCGGCCCGGTTCGTTCCCAGAACGGCTTTCAGTCCGTCACCGTCAGCTCCACCACTGGCGCCGTCACTGTTAACGGCACCTTTGGTTCGTCTACCAGTGTGACGGACTTGACCACCACAAATCTGGTTTTCACTGACCAAAACCACCCCACCACTGCTGCGATTAATGCTACGGCCGTCGCCACTGCCGCAGAGGTCAAAACCGGCTACATCACTTCCACTTCGGCATCGCCCACAACCATCACTTTGCCTACTGGCACGTTGCTGGGCGCGGCTTTGGGAGCAACCCGTGGCACCGTGTTGGAACTGTACGTTGACAACACCGCAGGGGCCAGCACTGTGACCATCGCTGTTGCCACCAACGGTATCCTGTCTTCTGCCGCCGCAGACACTGCAGGCAGCTTCGGTGACCTGACTATCGCTTCTGGCGCTACTGGCTTGGCACGATTCACCATCATGTTCTCCAGCGCAACGGCCTACGTATTTACCCGCACGGCCTAATTAGGAGTCCACCATGGGCTTTCAATTTGACGTAAGGTCAAAGACGATGACCACAACCGGTGCTACGGGCATCGGTTACCCGCGTGCGCGTATTAAAGCTATTTATTACGTCGCAGGCACTGCAGGCTCAATTTCCTTTAAGGACGGTGATGCAAGCGGCGAGGAGAAAATTCTCTTGGCTACCCCTGCCAGCACCGCAGGAAACGGGTCTACCTACGTCTTGATTCCAGGCGACGGGGTCGTGTTTGCGGCAGACCCGTATCTCACCATCACGGGTCCCTCTTCGGTGACCTTCTTCTACGGCTAAGGAGTCCATCATGGGACGAGCAGCAAAAATGGCAATCCCCGAGTACCAGGGCGAAATGCAGCCCGGTGCGCAAAAGCAGGACATGGCCAAGGGCGGTCCGAAGCAGACTCCCCGCAAGGACTACCAGAAGCCTTCGTCTTCTGTGGCTCCGCGTGGTGTGGGCATGGCCCGCAACAAGCAGTGCAAGATGTACTGAGATGGCTAAGTCTCCCGCTTGGCAGCGTAAGGAAGGCAAGGACCCCAAGGGCGGCTTGAACGCCCGGGGGCGTGCCTCCGCGAAGGCTCAGGGCATGAACCTGAAGCCTCCGGCTCCCAGCCCCAAGACCAACGCAGACAAAGGACGCAAGGCGTCCTTTTGTTCTCGGATGGAGGGGATGAAGAGTAAGCTGACCAGCGCCAAGACTGCCAAGGACCCGGATTCCCGGATTAACAAATCGCTGCGTGCGTGGAAGTGCTGACATGGGCCAACATCAAGAAACAGTGAAAAACACGCTGGACATTGTCTCGGTGTTTGCAGCAATAGGTTCTTTTCTTGAACTGCTGACCCCGGTGTTCGGTTTGATTGGTGCTGTGTGGACGCTCATGCGTATCGCAGAGATGGTCACCGGCAAGCCGTTCTCTGAAATTGTTCGCCGCAAGAAGGTGGCTGACGATGCCAGCAGCGAGTAAGAAGCAAAAGCGCTTGATGGATGCGGCGGCGCACAGCCCCGCATTCGCCAAGAAGGTAGGCATCCCTATGTCCGTCGCTAAGGACTTCAGTGAGTCCAGCAAGGGCTTGAAATTTAGGAAAGGTGGTGGTGAAATGATGGGTTACAAAAAAGGCGGCCTTGCTATGCGTGGTGAGGGCATCGCCAAAAAAGGTTTTGCCAAGGGTGGTGCGGTGACGGCCAAAGGTGCTGACACTGCTGGTCCGCAAGGCGGTCCGACCCACCAGCCGGTCAAAAAGAGCGTCCAAGGCGACACCGTGCAGGTTCGCGGCGTGGGCGCTGCTCGTGCTCGTAAGGCCACGATCTACTGAGCATCATGGCCACTTCAGGCGTTGCCACCTTCAACCTGGAGTTCGATGACATCATCGTCGAGGCGTATGAACGCTGCGGCCTTGATGTCAGGGACGGCTACGACATGAAGACGGCACTGCGCTCGATCAACCTGATGTTCGCCGAGTGGGCGAACCGTGGCTTGAACCTGTGGACCATCGAGCAGCGCCAAGTTGCTCTGGTGGCCGGGCAGTATGAGTACACGCTGCCGGATGACACTGTCGATGCTTTGTCGGCGGTCATTCGCACGAACGCAGGTTTGTCCACGCAGCAGGACATCACGATTGATCGCATCGGCTATGCCGAGTATCTGCATGTGCCCAACAAGAGCACGCAGTCTCGTCCGGCGCAGTATTTTGTTCAGCGCACGGCCCCGGCCAAGCTATTCTTGTATCCGGCTCCTGATGCCACGCAGTCCTACATCTTCCGCTACTACGCCATCCGGCGCATCCAGGATGCGGGCACGTTCTCAAATACGGCGGACATTTCGTTCCGATTCCTGCCCTGTTTGATTGCGGGAACCGCGTACTACCTGTCTGTGAAGAAGGCGCCTGAGCGCATCCAGTTGCTCAAGACCATGTACGAAGAGGAGTTCGCCCGCGCGGCTGCAGAAGACCGCGAAAGGTCGAGCTATTTTGCGGTTCCTAAGACCTGGGGGTACTAGGAATGAGCGGTGGGTGGGCCTCCGGCAAATTTGCAATTGCTCTGTGCGATCAGTGCGGGCAGCGCTTTAAGCTCAACGCCCTCATCAAGGACTGGAAGGGCTTCAAGGTTTGTCGTGAGTGCTATGAGCCCAAGCATCCTCAGTTGGAGCCTAAGCGGACGATCACGGAGCCCCAGGCGTTGTACCAGCCGCGCCCTGAGGCGCGCATGGCTGTGACAGTTTTTGTGGGTAGCCCGGGTGATTCTTCAATTGGCAGTATCGGTATGATTCCGATGCCGTTGTCTCAGCAGTTGTGGGCCGCTGGGGTGCTTGCTCCTGTCACGGTGGAGATCACATGAATTACACAGAACTCAAAGCCACAATTGAGGACTACACTGAGAACACCTTCACGCAGGATGAGCTTGCAACCTTTGTGAAGCAGGCCGAGCAGCGTATTTACAATACGGTGCAGCTTGCCAACTTGCGCAGGAACGTGACGGGCACCTTCTCGGCGAACAACAAATACCTCTCGGCCCCGGGCGATTTTTTGTCGGTCTATTCCATCGCCGTAATTGATCAGCTTGGCGACTACCACTATCTCAAAAACGTGGATGTCAACTACATTCGGCAGGTCTACCCATCGGCTTCGACCACCGCGCTGCCCAAGTACTACGCCATTTTTGGTCCCGTCACGAACTTGCAGACGGAGTTGTCTTTTATCGTGGGACCGACTCCCAATTCGTCATATGCAGTAGAGCTGCATTACTACTACTATCCGACCTCGATGGCTGATACGGTCAATAATCCGTCGGGCACCACGTGGTTGGGCGACAATTTTGACTCTGTCTTGCTGTACGGCTCTTTGGTGGAGGCCTACACCTTCATGAAGGGCGAGCAGGATATGATGGCTGTCTACGACACCAAGTACAAAGAGGCCTTGATGCTTCTTAAGAACCTGGGCGACGGCAAGCAGCGCGGTGACGCATACCTGGATGGTCAGGTCAAGCTCAAGGTGCAGTAATGATCAGTGCAGGACTTGTCACCAGTTTCAAAGGGCAGTTGCTGCTGGGTCAGCACGATCTGCTCAACGACGTCATCAAAATCGCCCTGTACAGCTCGTCGGCGGTTCTGGGCCCAGAGACCACCGTTTACACCAGCACCGGGGAAGTCACCAGTGCGGGGTACACGGCGGGCGGGCAGGTCTTGCTTCTTCCCGTCGTGAGCAGTGGTAATGGGACAGGTTTTGCCAGTTTTGCCGATCCAATTTGGTACGCGACGACATTTTCCGTTCGTGGCGCCCTCATCTACAATTTCACCAAGGGCAACAAAGCTATTGGCGTGTTGAACTTTGGTCTCGATCAGGTAACGCTGACCCAGGATTTCAAGATTCAATTCCCTGCCCCCAATCCAGAAACCGCGCTGATTCGCGTTACCTAAGGAGCAGAACATGCTGTCCGAAAAATCAAAAGCCGTTGATGTTGTCCAGGCTGCCCTGACTCGTCTTTCCGGGGCGCAGGACTGCGCTTCGGCCAAGGGTGTGTACGCCCTAGAATGCCGGGATGCCCAGGGCAATCTTAAATGGCAGCAAGACATTTCTAACTTGGTTGTCAACCAGGGCCTGCAGGACATGAACGCCAAGTATTTTACCGGCAGCGGCTACACTGCCACGTGGTACCTTGGTTTGTACGGCGCGGCCGCATCCAATACCCCGGCAGCCGGGGATACCATGGCTTTGCATGGGGGCTGGACTGAAATCACCCCGTATAGCAACGCTACTCGTCCTGCTTGCACTTTTGGCACTCCCACTACGGCCAACCCGTCGGTGGCCACCAACAGCGCATCCCCGGCCGCGTTCACCATCAACGCAACGGCCACTGTTGGTGGGGCGTTTTTGACCTCCAATAACACTAAAGGTGGTTCCACGGGCGTGTTGTTCTCGGCCTCTGACTTTGCGGCCCCCGGGGATCGCGTGGTGGCTTCGGGCGACACCTTGAACGTGACTTACACGTTCAGCCTCACCGCAACCTAATAGGAGCGCCTTATGGCATTCAAAATTGGTGATGTTGTTCGGCTCAAGTCGGTAGTTCCGCAGGGCCCTGTCATCCGCATGCGGATGGATGAACAAACGGGCGTCATTTCCTATCTTTTGGAATGGACGGATCAGGCTGGGCAGGTTCAACAGCGCTGGTTCACGGAATCCCAGCTAGAGGCCTAATATGGCCGAAGGCGGCTGGGGCTCGGGCACGTGGGGGGAGGCCGGTTGGGGCATGTCGGTCTACGCCCGCGCGGCCGACGAGGCAGCCTCCGCCTTGGATTCCGGCACAGCGGCAGGGACTACTTACCTTTCGTCTCTTTCTGAGAATTGCACGGCAACCGATAGCATCTCGGCCACCCAGGCATTTATTGGGGTTGTTCAAGAGACGGCGCAGGCTGTGGACAGCCCCGACGCGGCGGGCAGCATTTATGCTGCCGTGGTGCAAGCGCAGGCCAGTGCGGCGGATGCGCTTGCGACTGCTCAGATTTTCCTCACACAGGTCTCAGAAGCAGCCTCCGCCCTGGGCGATGCTGCAGCGCAACAAGTCTTTTCTGCGCAGATTTCTGAGGCGGCGCAGGCCGTGGATGAGGTTGATGGCTCTTTTGCCTACTTCTCAGGGGTCTCGGAGACTGTTCAAGCTCAAGACGAAACCAATGGGCTGAACATTCTTGGCGCTGAAGTAGTTGAAAACTCTTCGGCGTTTGATACCATGGGGGCTGATCAGGTCTTCGACACGCGGGTGTCCGAGACCGTATCGGCCCAGGACCTAACCGCTTCGCGAGCGGCGTTTATTGCGGCCCTTGTTGAAGGAGCCCTGGCAACCGATAGCATCGTGTCTTCGTTCCTTTGGAACGATATTGACGACACGCAAACCCCGAGCTGGCAATCCGTCAGCAATACGCAAGGTCCTGGGTGGGCAGGGGTGGTGGATACGCAAACCCCGAGCTGGCAATCCGTCAGCAACGCACAGAGTCCTGGGTGGGCAGGGGTGGCGGATACGCAAGCACCCAACTGGCAAGAGATTGTCACGTAAGGATTAAAAATGGCGACTTCATACACTTCTTTGCTTGGTTTGGCTCTCCCGGTCACGGGCGAGCTTCAGGGTACCTGGGGCGATACTGTCAACAACAGCATCACCTCGCTGCTCGATACAGCGATTGCGGGCACCACCACATTGAGCACTGATGGCGATGTGACGCTTTCCACCACGACGGGCGCTTCCAACCAAGCTCGACAGGCCATCCTTTTGTGTACTGGTGCTCGCACGGCGCAGCGCACCATCACTGCCCCAGCGCAGTCCAAAATCTACACCGTCATCAACGCCACCAGCGGTGGTTTTGCAGTCAAACTGGTTGGAGCAGGCCCGACCACGGGTCTGACGATTCCCGCAGGTGCATCCGCCGTGGTGGCTTGGAACGGCTCGGATTTTATTGAGGTAGGCGCCAATACGATTGGCAGTCTGATTGTCAACGGCAACCTTTCTGTCAATGGCAATACCACGCTGGGGGATGCAGCGGGCGATTCGGTGACCGTCAATGCCGGAACCACCACATTTGCTCAAGGCACCGCAAACGGTGTGGCATATCTTAACGGCAGCAAGGCTTTGACTTCGGGCAGCTTGCTGACTTTTGACGGCACCACGCTCACTGCTCCCGTCTCGGTTATAACTGCCAATAGCGTCTCCAACGCCCTGCGCATCACCCAGACCGGCACCGGCAACGCCCTGCTGGTAGAGGACTCTGCAAACCCGGATAGCACGCCGGTTGTGATTGATGCGAGCGGCGTCTTGGTTGTAGGCCACACAACGCCGCTTGTGTCCGGTTACGATGTCCAGTCAATCACGACTGACGGTGCAAGTTATGTCGCCCAGCGGTACAACGCTGGCCCTAGTGGCGTGTTTGTGCGAATGGACAAATCGCGTGGCGCTTCTATCGGTACTAACGCGATTGTCAACATCGATGATGTTATGGGCACGCTGCAATGGCGGGGCGACGACGGCACTGAGTTCATCCGCGCCGCTGAGATCACCGCAGCCGTTGACGGCACCCCCGGCGCGGGCGACATGCCCGGTCGTTTGGTCTTCAGCACCACCGCTGACGGGGCGAGCACGCTGACGGAGCGGATGCGGATTGATAGTGTTGGGACCAGCACGTTTACTGGCCAAGCAATTATTAACGCATCCGGCACATCAGATGCACTTCGCATCACCCAGACCGGCACCGGCAACGCTCTGCTGGTCGAGGACGCGGCCAACCCGGACTCGACGCCGTTTGTGGTGGATGCGAGCGGCGTTATAGTTGCAGGCTACACCACAGCAGCACTTGGGTTAAACACCGCCGCACCTATAGTGCAACTTCACAGCAGCTCCCCAAACACAGGGAATTTTGCGCTGTTCCAATACAACGCCACACCTGCAAACAGCGGTGGCTTGGTGTTTAACCGTTCAATGAGTGGTGTAGTCGGCACAAACACTACGGTTGCAAGCGGTGATTCTTTTGGGCGCATTCGTTTTGCTGGGTATGACGGAACAGCTTTTATTGAAGGCGCTCGAATTAACGCCGAAGTAGACGGCACCCCCGGAACTAACGACATGCCGGGCCGTCTGGTGTTCAGCACCACGGCTGACGGGGCGAGTACGCCGACGGAGCGGATGCGCATCACCAGTGCTGGCAAGACAGGCTTTGCTACATCGGCTCCAGCAGCAACAGTCCATGTGGCTGGTAACACCATCCTGAGCAACGTCAACGTGCTTGGTGCAAGCTACGACAGCGTGTCTTTCTCTGTTGCGGCAGAAGACACAAGCCCTACTGATGTCTTTTTTAGCCCTGACGGCAAAAAGATGTTTGTTTTGGGAGCCACTGGCGATGATGTTAACGAATACGTCCTATCGACCCCGTGGCTTGTTTCTTCTGCAACTTACCGCACAAACTTTTCTGTCTCCGCGCAAGACACCGCCCCACAGAGCCTGTTTTTTCGGGCCGATGGTCTGAAGATGTATGTGCTTGGTGCAACCAACGACACCGTTTATCAGTACTCGTTAGCAACCGCGTGGGACATTGCAACCGCAACTTACGATGGCATATCGTTTTCTGTCGCTGCGCAAGAAACGGCCCCTCTAGCGTTGACTTTCAAGCCAGATGGGTTGTCGATGTATGTGGTGGGCTCGACGAATGACATCGTGTACCAGTACACGCTTTCTACGGCGTGGAATGTAAGCACAGCGTCTTTACTTCAGAGCTTCAGTGTAACCGCCCAAGAAACTAACCCGACCGGCATTCAGTTTACCGGCGATGGTTCGCGCATGTTCGTGTTAGGTTCCACTGGAGACGACATCAACGTCTATAACCTAACCACACCGTGGGACATCAGCACCGCAGCGTTTGTCAGCGTGTTCAGTGTGGTGGGGCAAGACACATCTCCGCAAGGCTTTTACATCAGGCCTGATGGCACGAAGATGTATATTGCTGGGCAAACCAACGACACAGTATTCCAGTACACAGTACCAAGCATTGACATCCAACTGACGGGCCCGACCAGCACTAACGGCAATCTAACTGTCCAGCAAGATTTGACGGTTTACGGCAGAGTTGGGGTGGGCACTGCTAGTCCCAGTGTTTCCCTGGCCATTTCGGCCTCAGATGCTATGCTTATCCCAGCGGGCGCGACCGGGAGTCGTCCAACGGGGGTGGCTGGGTATTTGCGGTTTAACACGACCAGTAGTGAGTTCGAGGGGTACAACGGTTCAGCGTGGGCCTCGGTCGGCGGTGCTGCAATCAGTAACGACACTTCGACGGCAACGAACGTGTATCCGTTGTTTGCGAGTTCGACTTCTGGCACTGCGTCAATTGTTTACACCTCGAACGCCAAACTGCTGTACAAGCCCAGCACGGGAGAATTCAGTGCGAGTATTCCCCGCGCCAGCAACGGCATTTTTGTGAACACTCAAGCGATTGCAGCGAACTACACGATTGCTGCAACGGACAATGGCCTGAGCGCAGGCCCGGTAACTGTTAACAGCGGCATCACGGTCACGGTCTCGTCCGGCGCTGTGTGGACTGTGGTTTAAGGAGTAGATATGACGATCACAATTTCCGGCACAACCGGCCTTGCCGGTGTAGACGGCTCTGCGGCTTCTCCTGCCATTCAAGGCAACGATACCAACACCGGCATCTTCTTCCCCGCCGCAGACACGATTGCGTTTGCTGAAGGCGGCGCGGAGGTGGCGCGGTTTGATAGCTCGGGGAACTTGGGGGTTGGGACGAGTTCGCCCAGCACCTACGCAAACGGCGCAGCTCCAACTCTGGTGGTTGGAACGGGTAACAATTGGGTAGTGGCACAACCACGCACTGACGGGCCTTCTGGTGCAGGTAACGGCGTTCGGATTGCAGGCAACTACTTGACGAACCCGAAGCCCGGTGCAGCATTCTGGATTGGCGCTCAAGGTGGCGCAGGCCAGCGCGGAATGCTCGGGTTCTTCACCAAAGACACCGACGACAACACGAATGAACCAACCGAACGCGCCCGCATCGACAGCAGCGGTCGCCTGCTAATCAACCTCACTTCGTCTATTTCTTCTGCCGCTGTTTTGCAAGTCCAGCAAAACTGTTTGACGGGGGTGATGACGGAGTTCAATGACACCGACACTACGTCTACCAACAACGTTATTCGCTTTCGCAAGAACGGCACGGAAGCGGGCCGGATTGCGGTTACTACCAGCAACACCACCCAGTATTTAACTTCTTCCGACTACCGCTTAAAAGAAAACGTCCAGCCCATGACCGGGGCGCTGGCGCGAGTTGCGTTGCTCAAGCCCTGCACCTACACATGGAAATCCACGGGCGAGGCAAGCCAAGGCTTCATTGCTCACGAATTGGCGCAAGTGTGCCCGGATGCAGTCAGCGGGGAGAAGGATGCCGTGGATGAAGATGGCAACATCAAACCCCAAGGCATCGACACCAGCTTCCTAGTCGCAACCCTGACCGCCGCCATCCAAGAGCAACAAGCCCTCATCGCCGCGCTGCAAGCAGATGTCGCCGCGCTGAAAGGACAAGCATGAGCCAAGTAACTATTTCCGGCAACGCCGGTGGCACCGGCATCTTCACGATTGCCAGCCCGAACAGCAACAGCAACGTCACACTGACGCTCCCGGCTACGACGGGGACTGTTCTTGCCGCAGATGGTTCTGGCAACGTGTCTGTTTCAGGTACTGTTACCGCTACGTCTTTCTCCGGCAGTGGCGCATCCTTAACTGGTATCCCTGCTCCGTCCGCTCTTACAACCGCATCTGGCTCTGCGCCGAGCTACTCGGCCCGCGCTTGGGTGAACTTCAACGGCACCGGTACGGTGGCTATCCGGGCTTCAGGTAACGTCAGCAGCATCACGGATAACGGTACTGGCAACTACACCGTGAACTTTACGACTGCGATGTCAGATGCAAATTACTCTGTCACTGCGCTGTCGTCTAGAGATGCAAGCACTTCAAACATAATTACGCAGATTGACGGAACGACTTTTACAAGTTCCGCGTGCCGCATCCGAACTTTTGATGTGGCTAACGGCGGTCAAGATGCACTGAATGCCTGCGTCTCCGTTTTCCGTTGAAAGGTAACCATGAACTCTCGCATCATTTACCCCACCGACGATGGCGGCGTGGCTGTCATCATTCCTGCTGCCGAGTGCGGCCTGACGATTGAAGAGATCGCAGCCAAAGACGTTCCGGCTGGCAAGCCTTACCAAATCGTGGATGTCGCTGACATTCCGTCTGACCGCACCTTCCGTGGTGCTTGGGAGTACGCAGCATGATTACCATCAACCTAAACAAAGCCAAAACTATTGCTCACGATATGCGCCGTGCTGCGCGGGCGGCAGAGTTTGCACCGCTGGACATCAAGGCCACTATCCCAAGCGAGGCTGCTGCGGCTGAAGTGGCAAGGGCCGTCATCAGGGCTAAGTACGCAGGGATTCAAACAGACATGGATGCTGCGGTTGATGTCGTTGAGCTGAAAAGCATCGTGGAGGCCGCACTGTGAGCATCGTAAAAGCCAACACCTACCAAGACGCCTCTGGCGGTAGCAACGCTGTCTTCAGTGGCGTGGCCTCGCCGCCTAATAGCATGGGGTTCAGAAATCGGATTCTGAACGGAGGGATGGTTATTGACCAGAGGAATGCTGGGGCGAGTGTTGCAACAACGACTACCGCCGCAGGCGTATATACCTTGGATCGCTGGGCGTACCAAGTTAGCGCGGCGTCTAAATTTACAGTTCAGCAAAATGCTGGCTCCGTAACGCCTCCTGCTGGATTCACGAACTATTTGGGTTGCACTTCGACATCTGCTTATAGTGTTGGAACAAACGACTATTTTACAATTCAGCAAAGACTAGAGGGCTACAACACCTCTGACCTTGCGTGGGGCACTGCGAATGCTCAAACAGTCACCATTTCGTTTTGGGTTCGCAGTTCGTTGACCGGAACCTTTGGTGGCGCGGTGCGTAATAGCAGCGGTGGACGCTACTACTTGTTTAGTTACACAATCAGTGCTGCGAACACATGGGAGTACAAAACTGTCACGGTCGCTGGAGACACGACAGGGACGTATCAAACAACAAACTCAGTAGCGTTTGAGGTTTGGTGGTCTCTTGGGGCAGGTTCTGGGTTGTCCGGAACGGCGGGTTCTTGGTCAACCACCAACCAAACTCAGCCAACGGGCTCCACCTCTGTAGTCGGCACCAACGGAGCCACCTTCTACATCACCGGCGTCCAGCTTGAAGCTGGCACTGTGGCCTCGCCGTTTGAGCGCAGGGACTACGGGCGGGAACTGATGATGTGCCAGCGGTACGCATATGTTTGGGACAGTAGTGAAGGTAGTGGCTCATTTGCAAAAGTTTCAGTTGGATTTTTTTCGTCCACAACTAATTTTAAAAGTCTTACATATTTTCCGGTGAAGATGAGGGCCGCCCCAACTAGCGTAACTGCATCAGGTTCTCTGAATATGTTTGATGGGGCTTCCAACTACACAGCAACCGCTATTGCTATAGACCAAGCGCATCCATTGACCTTAATGTTGGAAGTTACCTGTTCTGGGGCGACTGCGTACAGACCGGGAACATTTCAAGCGAATAACAACAATACCGCGAAAATAATTGTGAGTGCAGAACTATGAACGACTGGAAACTTACCCCGAAAGGCAACGCTGTTTATCGCGTTAACGGCGATTTGTTTGAGTCAAAAACGCTCGATGATCCTGAGTACCTCGCGTGGCTGGCGCAGGGCAACACGCCGACCCCGGCAGACGCGCCTGCGGAGGAATAAATGAGTGATCCGCTGTCTTGGGCAACGGCATAATTTATTTGGGGTCAGCCGCTGCCCCTTCCCAGCGGCGCAATGGAGATTAAAAATGACTGAGCAAGAACGCCAAAATACCGAGATAATTCTGAAACTACCCTTGGGCGCCGTGGACGCCATGGTGAACATCATTGCGGACCGCCCCTACAAGCAAATTGCAGGACTGATCGAGTCCATCCGGGCCCAAGTCATCCCCCAGATGCCTGTTGCGACGACCCCCGAAACCGAACCCGAAGACGCTCCTGTGCAGTGACGAAAGGCAGCCATGCCCCTGAAAAAGATTCTCCTCAAGCCGGGGTTGAATCGGGAGAACACCCGATATACCACTGAAGGCGGCTGGTACGACTGCGACAAAATTCGCTTTCGCCAAGGCACGCCTGAAGTGATTGGGGGATGGCTGCGTATCTCCGCCCAGACCTTTCTAGGCATCTGCCGCTCTTTGTGGTCTTGGGTCACTCTGGCCGGAAGTTCGCTGACGGGCGTAGGCACAAACCTGAAGTTCTACATCGAACAAGGCGCCGCCTACTACGATGTCACCCCGCTTCGCAGCGCCGCAACCCTGACCAACCCCTTCACCGCCACTACCGGTAGTTCGGTAATCACGGTTCACGACGTTGCCCATGGTTCAAGCACCGGGGACTTTGTGACGTTCTACTCCGCCACCGGGCTGGGCGGCAATATCACCGCAGCGGTGCTCAATCAAGACTATAAGATCACCCTCGTTGATGTAGACAACTACACCATCACCGTCTCGGCGGTGGCCAATGCGTCTGATACGGGACAGGGCGGCACCGTATATGCTGCCTATGAGGTTCCCGTGGGGCCTGAGGTTTCTGTCCCCCTGACCGGCTGGGGCGGTGGCGGCTGGGGCTCAGGTTCTTGGGGTTTTAGCCAGCCTTCGACAGAAGGTCTGCGGTTGTGGAGCCAAAGCAATTTTGGCGAAGACTTACTGTTTGGTTACCGCACGGGGCCAATTTACTATTGGGATGCGACCAATGGCGTGTTGGGTCCTTTGGCCACGATCACCGTTGCGGTTCCTGCGGTGGTGACGACATCTATCCCCAAAGCCGATGGGGATACGGTCATTCTCACCACCGATGGTGCACTTCCCACGGGGCTTGTCCCGGGACAACTTTACTACGTGGTGGCTTCCACTGGCACTTCGTTTAGCCTGTCCTTGACCCCTGGGGGTGCGGCAATCACCACTACCTCGGCGGGCTCGGGCCTTGCTCGCCTTTCCCCGCGTGGCGTGGCCTTGACCGATATCGTGGGGGCCAACCAAGTGCCCACCACGCAAAATTTTATCTTGGTCTCGGACATTAGCCGATTTGTGTTTGCGTTTGGCGCCAACGAAATCTCCCAGACGGTGCAGGACCCGATGCTGATTCGTTGGTCGGCGCAAGAAGACTTTTTGGAGTGGGAGCCCAAGGTGACCAACCAAGCGGGCTCGGTGCGCTTGTCTCACGGCTCGTCAATCATCACCGCTATTCAGACGCGCCAGGAGATCGTAGTCTTTACCGATTCGTCCCTGTATTCACTTCAATATATTGGCCCTACATTCGTATGGGGCACCCAGATTTTGGGTGACAACATCTCGATCATTGGCCCCAACGCCACGGCGGTGGCCTCCAACGTGGTGTTTTGGATGGGGCTGGACAAGTTTTATATGTACGATGGTACGGTCAAAACCTTGCGTTGCGATCTGCGCCGCTATGTGTACAACGACATCAACCTAGCACAGGGTGCGCAGGTGGTATGCGGTACTAATGAAGGGTTTAACGAGGTCTGGTGGTTTTATTGCTCTTCCGGCAGTACAACGGTGGATAAATACGTGACCTACAACTACGCCGAAGATGTTTGGGCGTATGGAACGATGGGTCGCACGGCGTGGTTGGATGTGGGCATCAACTCTTATCCCTTGGCCGCTACGTACAGCCACAATCTTGTTTCGCACGAGTTTGGCATCAACGATGGGGAAGGTAGTACGCTGCTGCCGATCTACTCCTATATTTTGTCGTCTGAATTTGACATCGACGATGGCCACAACTTTGCATTTATCTACCGCGTACTGCCTGATTTGACATTCCGGGGGTCAACGGCGGCGTCCCCGTTGGTGACGATGACGCTGCTGACGCTGCGTAACTCCGGCTCGGGTTACACAACCCCAGGCTCAGTAGGCGGAGAAGATAACCGTCCCGTGGTGCGCACAGCCGAGTTCCCGGTTGAACAGTTCACTGGGCAGATATACACCCGAGTTCGGGGACGTCAAATATCGATGAAGATTGAGTCCAATCAACTCGACACCACGTGGCAGCTCGGTGCCCCGCGAATTGACATTCGTGCTGACGGCAGGCGCTAACTCATGACCTTTATTGTTACTTCCCAGTACGAGCTCAACCGGGTCGCGGCGCCACGGTTGCCCGATGCGCCCGTGGAGTATCAGCGGCAATATCATGATCAGTTCGCCAACGTCCTGCGCCTGTACTTCAACCGGCTGGACAACATTCTGGGGCAACTCACAGCGGCTATGGAAACAATCCCCATATCAATTAACGGCACCAACGTAGACGCCTTTGGACGACTGCGGGTTAGCCAGCCCTATACCTTGTTCGACAGCCAAAGTCGGTACGCCGCTGATAACCAGTTCAGCACCTCCACTTCTGGTACTGGCACTTCTACGTTTAACACCAATCAGTCCAGCGTCAGTATGGCTGTGACGGGTGGCGGCGTTGGCTCTGTGGTGCGGCAGTCGTTTCGCAACATGCTGTATCAGCCGGGCAAGGGCTTGCTGGTGTTGGCTACCTTTCAGATGGACAACGGCACATCTGCCAACCTTAATCAAAGTGTGGGCTACTTCAACACCCAAAACGGGGTGTTCTTCCGTCGAACCGGGGGCGTGAATGCATTTGTAATGCGCTCCAATACTTCGGGCACCCCAACCGATGCTCGTTTTGCCAATCAAGCAAACTGGAACGGCGACAAGTTGGATGGTACTGGAGCGTCAGGCTACACCCTTGATCTTAGCCACCCGCAAATTTTATGGATGGACTTCGAGTGGCTGGGCGTCGGCTCGGTGCGCTGCGGCTTCATTATTAACGGTCAATACGTTGTCTGCCACACGTTCGATACCGCCAACGTCTACGGCACGACGGTGTACATAACCACGGCAATCTTGCCGGTTCGATACGAAATTACTACCACAACAGCAGCGGTTGCCGCGACGTTGACGCAGATTTGTTCGTCGGTAGTGTCAGAGGGCGGGTTTGAGGCCACCTCAATTGAACACGTTGCAAGACGTACAACGGTGCTGGGCACCATCAACACGGCGGCTAACTTTCTCCCAGTTGTCTCGATCCGGCTGGCATCCACAGCGCTGGGTGCAGTGGTGCTTCCAAGCCGCATACAGTTTCAGCCGACAACGCTGCAAAACTACGAGATTGCATTGATCAAGAACCCGGTTCTTACTGGGGCTACTTGGGCGGCGACCGTGCCGTCGGACAGCAACGTGGAGTTTGATGTTGCAGCTACGGCGATTGCCACGGCGGGCACGATTGTCCAGACTGGGTACATTGCCAGTTCGGGCGGTGGCGGCCAAGCAGATACAACGGCTCCGACCGGGTTTAACTGGGACCAACAATTGGGGGTGTCGCTGACCAATGTCAGCGACATCTATACCTTGGGTGTCCGCACCATTTCCGGCGCTACAACCGGCGATGGGGTTGGTTCTATTTCGTTCTACGACTTGACGCAGTAATTGCCCTGTCAAAAACGAGTTCAACATGCTACGATTGAGCCACTCTCTCGCCTCTCAAAGGAGCCTTCATGGCCGCTGAAGACCAAGGCATTATGTCCCTTCCGATGGAGGGCGAGGCCACTTCCCAAAACATGCCCCAAATGCCGCTGGAAGAGTCTTATGACGCGGTACAGCAGGGCCTGCAAAACGCCTCCCCACAGGCAGCAGCGGATGTTCAGCAACTCATGGCCAGCATCATGCCGCAACTGGACCAGTTGTCGGATGAGGAGCTAGACACGCTTTTGCAGATGGTGCAGTACCTCTACGAAGGCGGCGAAGAGCAATACGCCAAGCGACTGCAGGAAGCAATCTCGTCCGGGGCCATTGACGCAGGGGATTTGCCCGACGAGTACGACCCCGAGGTGCTGTCTTCCATCGGTACGGTGCTGCTGCAAGCCGTTCGCCAACGCCAGGGGGGCATGCAGGCGGAGCAAGGCCCGATGCCCCCGGCTCAGTTCGCCCGAGGCGGTATTGCCGAGGCGGCTCGGATGGTGGCGTCCAAAGGGCGCTACGGCGACACCATGCTGGCGCATATCACCCCGGAAGAAGCAAGGTTGCTGAAAAAGCGCGGGGGCTCGGGCTCAATCAACCCCGAGACCGGGTTGCCGGAATTCTTCCTCAAGAAGCTTTTCCAAGGGGTCAAACAGGTTTTTAAAAGCGTTGCCAAGGCCGTCAAGTCGATTGTCAAGTCCCCGATTGGCAAAATCTTGTCTACTGTGGCGTTGGCCACGTTCCTTGGCCCGCTGGGCGCCTTTGCACTCCCAGTTGCTTCTGGCACTGTCACTCTTGCTAGTGGCGGCAGCCTAAAGGATGCCCTGATTTCAGGCGCCACTGCCTACTTTGGCGCTCCTGGCGGCGCGGTCTCGCAGTATATTGGCGCAGCGGGCATCACCAATGTGGCGGCTAACGCCGCTATTACTGCGGGCATTGTGGGCACCGGCGCGGGTCTGCTCACGGGCCAGAAGCTACAAGATGCGGTGAAAGCGGGTCTGACTGCGGGTGCAATTAGCGGAATCAGTACGGGCGTTCAACAGGGCTTTACCACGGGCAATGCACCGCGCACTGATCTGCCGTTGGTTGAGGATCGTGGTGACATGCTGCGCACCACGACAGGCGACCAGTTTGTTCCCGCATCGGCGGGGCAGGGAGCTCCTCTTACGCCCCGAGCCGTGGCAAGTGGGACCGCTGCTGCGGTCCCTGAATTCCGAAACGAATATGGTGATCTGTATACGCCCGATGCGACCATTCGGGCGCGCCTAGCAGGGGCAGCACAAGCGCCAACTTCTGCCGCTGCGCCGGGTGCCGCACCTGCCGCTGCGGCACCGCCTACAACCGGGCCGCTGCAAACGCCTCCGGGGGCGCCTATTGAGTCTTTTGGCCAAGCTCCCACTGTTATGGAATCCCTGACCAAAACCGCTGGAGGTATTGGCGATCTGTTCCAAGGCAAACCGGGCGCGTTTGATACGATCAAGCAAGGGGCCTCCGACCTGTTCATGCCTAAGACCTACACGGCGGCAGAACTCCAAAACTCCGATGTGTTTACAACAGCCAGGGGGGCAGGGGCCACGTATGAACAGGCGTTGAAGCGGGCTCAAGAGGCGTACAACCCCGGCATCGTGCGCCAGTACGGCCCGATGGTGGGCGCAGGCCTTGGTGTAGCGGGTTTAATGGGTGGTTTTACGCCAAAACAGCCCGCCCCTTCCGCGCTGGCTCAGCAGATGCGTGGCACTCCTGGCTTGGATTTGATAAACCGCTCGCCTAGAGATTACTTGGTGCAGGGCCTGCCCGGCCTGCAATACAGCCCCGAGGGCAACATCATAGGATCAACTCCATATCGTCCTTCGGCAACTATGGCGGATGTTAGGGTGGCCGCCTCTGATATGGGAGCTGCAATGACAGCCCCACCCATACCAAGGTATGTCCCTGATCCAAGGGCCATGGGCACTGCTCGTGACATCAGTCAGCCGGGCAACACTGCTGCCATGTACAGCAACCTAATGCCCAACATGGGCTACAACCCATATGACCCCTACGGCTACTTTGCTGCAGCCGACGGTGGTCTTGCTTCTTTGGCCAGCGGCGGGTATCCTCGCAAAACTGGAGCAATCAGTGGCCCTGGGACCGAAAAATCGGATTCCATCCCTGCGATGCTCTCTGACGGGGAATTTGTCATGACAGCCAAAGCCGTTCGCGGCATTGGCGGTGGCAGCCGCAGAGCAGGAGCGAAGAAAATGTACGCTCTAATGCATCAGCTTGAGCGCAACGCCTCGCGGGGATAACACATGGCCGAAGTCACAGAACAGATAGTCCGGGAAGCGCCGGAAATTGAGGCCTATAAACTAGGCTTACTCAAATCCGCGCAGGCGCTACAGCCCCCGGTCTTACCAAGCTATCAAGTAGCGGGGCTGTCGGCGCCCCAGCTCGCGGCCTTGCAGGCTGGACAAGCGGGTATTGGCGCTTATTTGCCGTATCTGCAAAGTGGCCAGGGCTCATTAACGGCTGGCACGGGCGCTTTGGACGAAGCGGCTGACATTTTGCGAGGAGCGGACACACGTGGCCAGTTTGCCGCAGCGCAACAGGCCTACAACCTTGCCGCCCAGCCTGCAGCTCAAATTGGCGCTTTATCAAACGTGGCAGGCTCAGGGATGGGCTATCTTGGCGCCGCTGGGCAAGATTTTGATTTTGCCCAGCAAATGGCCCAGCAGGCGAGGCAGGCGGATCTTGCTCCTTCTCAAGCACTCATGCGGGCTTCGGCAGAGCGCGCCCAGCAAGCCGGACCCGATTTTGGTCAGGCTCAAAGCCAGTTGAGAACCGGGGCAAAGCGGGCACAAGCGGCATCCGAACAGGGGATTGAGGGTCTATTGAGCGCTACGGAGGCGTTTAATCCTCGCTCGGCACGGGCCTTCATGAACCCATATCAGCAGCAAGTGATTGATGAGGCGACGCGCCAAATCAATCGCCAAGGCGATATTGCGAGGCAAAACCTGCAAGCACAGGCTGTTCGTGCCGGGGCATTTGGTGGTTCGCGTGAAGGCGTACAGCGAGCGGAGCTTGAACGCAATCTGGCTGAGACGCGCAATGCAGCCATCATTAATGCGCTGCAGCAGGGGTATGGAACCTCGCAGCAGCAGGCACAACAGGCGTTTGAGCAGCAACAGCAGCGCCAATTGTCCGCTTCTGGTCAAGGGGGTCAACTTGGGTTGGCCGCTGCAGGGCAAACTGCTCAGGTGGGCGCTCAATTGGGCTCTCTTGAAGCACAGCGCGCAGCACAGGCTTTGCAAGCTGCTCAATATGGTGGCACTGTTGGCCAACAGTTGGCTGCACAGGAGCTACAGCAAGCAGGCCTTGGTCAGGGCGCTGCGGGCCTGTATGGACAACTTGCAGGACAGCAAGCAGGGCTGGCAGGGCAGTATGCGGGGATCGCGGGTCAACAAGCCAGCATTCTGGGCCAGCAGTCGCAACTGCAACAAGCGCTGGGCCAAAACATTGGCAATCTTGCTACCCAACAGTTTGGCGTGGGGCAAAACATGGCTCAAGGCCTGGGTGCGCTGGGTTCGCAACTGGGTAATCTAGGCGTGCAGCAGGCCGCGTTGGGTCAAAGCGCTCAGCAACTGAGCCAGAACGATATCAACTTCCTGTACAACCTGGGCTCTGTCCAGCAGAAGCAGCAGCAGGCTGAACTTGATGCACTGCGGGCAACCCAGATGCAACAGGCTATGCAGCCTTACCAGCAAATAGCGTTCCAATCGGACATCTACAAGGGGGCGCCATCGACCCAGATGGCAGTGACCCAGCAACAGCAAGCCACGCCCAGCGCGTTTCAACAGGTCGCGGGCCTGGGCACGGGTATCTTGAGCACCGCCGCTGCCGCCAACGCGGCCAGCAAGCTCTTCTAAGGACGCACGATGAAAGAAGAAATCCTCAAGCGTGCCATGTTCGCCATGCCGCTGTCCAAGGAGGCCAAGAACTCCGGCATCATGGCTGGGTTCGATCTGGACGAGATGGAAGACATGCCAGAGCCTGAAGAGGCCACCGAAGAGATGCCGCAGATGGCGCGCACGCCTCAGAATCCTGAAATTCTGATGAACAACCTGCGCGGCGACTACCGCTCGGTGGATGCACGCTACATGGAGTTGGCGCAGATGGTGGGCGAAGAAGCCGCCATGGAGACGCCCCCGGAAGTGCTGGCCATGCTGCAGATGCAGCTTGGCGCCCAGCCGCCCGCACAGGGCATTGGTGCGTTGCCCCAGGCCCAGGGGATGATGCCTCCTGGCGCTATGCCCCCGGGGATGATGCCCCCAGGCATGGAGGGCGGCATGCCCCCTTTTCCGGCGGGCGGGGCTGAGCAGGCTCCGCCTACCCCGGACGGCCTCCCCCCGCTCAAGGCCGCCGCTGGCGCCTTTGTCAATCCCCTGACTCGGTTTGCCCAATTTAGCGCGGACAAGCTGGGCACGTTGGCCAGCGGAGCCAACGCCCTGGGCGGCCAGCTCATGACTCGGGGCGCACCTAATGTGTTCCCGCCGGTGTTTGAGAACCTGCGCGGCCCGGGTGGCCGTTTCATCGCCGAACAGACGATGCGGTACCCGACGCTCACGCAGCACTTGTCGACCATGATGGGCCCCACGGCAACCCGCATGATGGAGCGGGCTGGGACGATGGTTCCGCCTGCTGCAACTACTGCCGCCGGTTATGTCGGCGCATCGGGCCTGTATAAGTCGATGTTTGGCGACAAGGTCGATCCCGAGCGAGCTGCCCTTTTGAAGGCCTATGAGGATGCGTACTACCAGCGCATGGACAAGTCCATCCCGATGCCTTCTGTGGACAGGCTGACCAACGAACAGATTCAAGCTGAGATTCTGAAGATCGTTGGGCAACAAGGAACCTATGCGCCGACGCAGGATGCAAATCGTGAAGCTCAGTTAGAGCTGCAAAGAGAGGCTCGTCGGCGTGGCCCGATAACCGTGGACGTTGCCGGGCGCCCGTTGTTGGAGATGGAAAAACCGGACGCCGCTCCCGCTGTTCCGCCCCCTGCTGCCGCTACCGAAGGAGAAGCCGCTCCTGCTGCTGCCGCTGCGCCTGCTTCGGCTACCGACTTTATCCGGGCGCAGCTTGCCTCTGGCAGAACCGAGACTCCGACGGGACGGATGGAACGTATCAAGGCTGCCCGGGAGGAGTACGCGCCGCTGTATCGCGAACTGCTGGGCGACACGAAGGAAGACATGTACCGCAACGCCATGCTGATGCTGGCCGATGCGGGCTTCAAGTACGCTTCGCTCCCTGCCAAGTCCGGCACCACGCCCATTTCGCTTTTGGCCACCGCCGCACAAGGCCTGCCCCAGGGCTTCATGGCCCTGCTGGCTCAGGCCAAGGATCGCCAGCTCAAGGTCGACACTGCTGCCCTGTCGCAAGCTGTCAGCGATGTGCAGGAGCAAGACAAGTTTGCTCAGCAACTTAAGCTCAAGCTTATCGATGGCGACTACCGCCTGTTGATGGAGCGGATCAAAAACCTTGGGAAAAACGCCCCTAAGGCGGAATATCTTGGGGCGGGAATTGCAAATTATGTCGATCCCAACGGCGGGTACCTTGGCACTTCAATCATGATGGTTCCCGATGGCAAGGGCGGCCAGAAGCTGCACCCCGCAGCCGAGACCATCCTTGGTAGCCGGTACACACTGCGTCAGACCGACAACCCGTTTGTGGAGAATCGGGGCCCCGCCGCCGTGCGCGTGGCCACCACAAAAGACGAGGTCACCGCTGCTACAAAACGCCTGGATGAGGTAACAAATGGTTTGCGCATCCTTGACAACCTCGAAGGGGTCTATACACGGGCGTACGGCCCCGGCGCATGGTTTGTGGACAAAGTCAACAAACTGGTGGTGCCTGTGATTGAAAGCGCCGCCCCTAAATCAAGCACTGAGCTTGCTGCGGCAGGCACTGAAATCAGAGCGGCAGTCAACTCCCTCTCTAAAGCGTTTGCCGGGGAAGGCAGCGATGGGCGCTTGTCTAATCAGACACAGGAATGGGGACGGCAGATTCTGGGGGACTTGGACAACCCCGAAAAATTCTGGGCCTCGAAGGACCTGATGGCAAAGCGTTTGGCTACTCTTCGCACTCTCTTCTCTAACGACAGGCAGAGCCAGATTGCCACCCTTGGATTGGAATCTAATGATCTAGTCATGAAAGTTCCAAATACGGGAACGAAGATTGACCCGTTCTTGATTCCTTCTGATGTCGAGCAGCAACAGCGCCTATTTAACTTCCTGGGCAGCACGGTGGGCAAGCTACAAGACCCCCGGGCCCAGGTCTACCTGCGCCTACCTAATGGCTCGGTCCAAAGCTTTAACCCGACTCAACTGCAAGGGTTGATCAAGTAATGGCCACCATCACAAACACCCAGGGACAGCTTGTTGATCTAACGACTGGCCAGATTGTTGGCCGCGCGGAAGGTGCCCCGGTCACCACTACGGACCCCCGCAAAGGCGGCGAAGGTGCCCCCGAGCAGGTGACGCAGGGCGACGACAAGGTGCTGGGGCTGGTCAACAACCTGTCCTGGGGATTTAACGCAGGCTTGTTTTCTCTGCCCGATGCGGCGCAGCGCGTCATCGGCAAGGGCCTGGGCCTTGATGAGAATCAGGTCTTTCAATTCACGCGCTTTTTCAACCGTGGTCAAGTAGCCCCGCGCAACGTCGAAGAGCGCTACGCCCGGGCGATTGGCGAAGGCGTGGGCAACACGTTGCCCTTTACCGGCATCCTGGCTTACACGGCGGCAACGCGCCCGCTGGTGTCGGCCGCTGCGCCCGCCACCTCCTTGTTCAAGGGCATCGCGGATGACACGATCCGCATGGTCCAAAAGTCCCCTCGGTCGGCCGCTGCCATTGATATGGCGTTTGGCGCTGGCTGGGAGACGCTGCGGCAAGCGGTGGAAGAGAACGTTGCAGAGGACAACCCCAACAAGGCCCTGTACAAAGAGCTGCTGCCCTCGGCCGCCTTCATCGGCCTTCCCTTGGCTTTGTCGGGAGCGCTCAAGATCAGCCCTACCGCCCGAGCAGCCAATTGGGCCCGTGAGAAAGCCACCGGGCCGGGCGTTGCAATGGGGGATGTTGAGCGTGAAGCGATGGCCGGGGTCCCCGGACCATTCAAGCTGCCGCTGGTCAACATCATCCCCAAGACCCTGATCAAGAACGCCGAGCGCAAGCTGTCGCAGGTGTTCGGCCCGATTGCGGAGAGCCGGGAAGCGCAAGACGCTCTGAAGGCGCTGGAGACGGCCATGGCCGATCCTCGGTTTGCCAGCGCGGGGTTTGTGTTTGATGCTGCCGAAAAGACCATGTACGCGCCGCTGGTGCGCGAGAAGTTCAACCTGCTGGAGCAGCTTGGCCCCAAGGAACTCGAAGGCATCAAGCTGCGCATCAACCAGAACCAGGAAGCCTTGGACCAACTGTTTGGCAACCTTGCTCCTGCGGCACGCAAGCCCGTGCTAGAGGCCTTCCAAGCAGCGCAAAAGGATCGCCAGACGTTCTTCGAGGGCCTGCTGCGCCAGCGACAGGACATGACCGACGCGGAGATTCTTGCCGTGTCCGAGCGCCTCGGGCCCCAGAACATCGACATGCTCAACAACGAGCTGCGTGGGGTGCTGATGAGCCGCATGGAGCTGGACAACAAGATGCGCCAGAACGTGCTCTCGCGCATGGGCTTGAAACAAGCCACCGCCCCGGATGGCACACCGCTGCCCACCCGCGAAGATGGCCGGTCGCTGTTCCAGGCGCAGGACATGGAAGCGGCCGTCATGGACCTGCTCAAGAAGTACCGCCCCGAGCGGCCTTCGATGCGCGTGTCGATGCCCGAGCCCGTTCGTCTGCTGGACAACTTCGTGCAGGCTCAACTGCTGCAGCGTGCCCGGATGGAGCGCGATGCTACTCGCCAGCTTGCTGATGATGTCGTGGACTCCCAGTTGGCGGAAATGGGACGGGCGGGGATTGACCCCGAACTCATCAAAGTCGCCAAAAACAGTGTTCGACAACTGGTTGGTGCTGCCACAGAAAAAACCGCGAAAGGCAAATCCGGTAAAGGCCGTTTGGGCCTCGCCGACCTTGTCCAAGCGTCAGGTGCAAAGATTAGCCCCGACGGAACCGTCAGCGTGTCCGTCACTCCAAATACTGTTGTCAGATTTAAGCCGGAGCAGCTCAAACAGGATGCTGCCCGGATTGCTGCCGACAGCACCAAGATTGACCTGAACCTGCCCGAGGCTCTGGACTACCTCACGGCGGCTCAGCGCTTTCGCAACGACTCGGTCTCCAGCTACAACGCTGCAATGACGCGGGGTCGGACCCGCCAGACTGATGCTCAACGCATCATGGACACGGGCGATGCCGTGTTCCGGGACATCGAAGGCCTTGTGCTGAACCACTCGCCGCGCCTGAAGGGCGAGTACGACGCCATGAAGGTGATGCTGGACGACTATAAGAGCGTCTTCGACAAGACGGTCCCGTTGCTGCTGACCCAAACCAAGAAGGGCGGGACGGAGTACCTCCTGCCCAACGAGGATCTGCTGCGCAACGCCTTCCGCTCTGCAGACGGCATCCGGGACGTCTCCGCCATCCTGGGCAACGATGCACAGTCCCAGAGCCTGATGATGCGCGGCACGATTGATTGGCTGCGCAGCAAGGGCGTGGTCAACAAGGACGGCTTGGTCGACCCCAAGATGATCCGCTCGGTGCTCAACAAGAACAAGAACATCGTCGACGCCCTGCCCGAGCAGGTGCGGACCAAACTGGCCGATGAGGTCAGGCTGGCCGATGACTACGTCGCCCGCGTTGGGGAGTTGGATCAGCGCGCTGTACTGGCCAAGGACAACGAACTGGACCGCATCCTGACCAAGGCTGTGCGCCCGGGCAGCGATCCGCGCACCGTGCTCACCGATGCCCTGCGCGATCCGGCCGTCATGACCAAGCTGGTTGGCGTGGTCAGCGGGGACTCCGAGATGCTGGCGGCGCTTCGCCGCTCGGTCTACGACATCGCCACCGAAGGTGCCCAAGGCGGCGGTGCGCTCAAGACGTTCCTGGACAGCAACGAGAAGTCCCTGAAGGTCCTGTTTGGTGGCACGAACCACCTGAACGACCTCAAGACGCTGGCCGACCTGCAGCGCCGGGTGAATGCCTTTGCCAACGTCACTGGCCAGATTCCGGCGTTCGAATCCTTGGACGAAGGCCTCAAGCGCGTGTTTGGCTCCGGCGTGCAATACCTGACCACCACGATGCGTGAAGCAGCGGTGGGCCGTATCGCTCCGGAGACCGGGGCCCTGGCCCTGCTGGTGCGCCTGACCTCCTCGCTTGAGAACCAACTGTACAAGCGCATCTTCACCCGTGCGCTGGAGAGCGAAGAGTTCGCCAAGCAGATCACCCATGTCGGCACCCCCGCCGAAGGGGCGAAGGTTGTCAAGAGCTTGCAAGAGATCGGCATCGAAAAGGCCCGCATCGCCAACCCCGTGCGCCGTGCCATCCAGCAAGAGGTCAGCAGCGGCGCGCAGAGCGACCAGCCTGAGAAGATTGCCGGGATGGAAGGCCTGCCGGTTGTGACTCCCGCACCACGGACCACGGCCCGGGAGATGCTCAACCGCGTGCAGCCTCCTGCTCCGCCTACCCGTGGCACGAACTTCCGCCTGCCGACGACGCCTCAGGCCCCGCAAGGTGGTGGCATGGGCCAGATACCTCTGATGTATCCGGCGATGTTCCCCAACGACCCGATCAGTGCCCTGCTCCAACAGCGCGCAGCGGCAGTCGGCGGCCAGCCGCCCCAGCAATAAACGGAGAAGAACATGGAGATGATTGGACGACTGGTTGGCACGTTGTTCCTGGCGCGGGAATATGCGCACCGTGCGCACCTGCGTGTCACCGGCCCCGGCAGCTTTGCCAAGCACTCGGCTCTGGGCGAGTTTTATTCGGCCATCATCGAAAGCGCAGACAGCATTACCGAGGCCTACCAGGGTCGCCACGACATCATCGAGATTCCGTATCTGCCGATGATCGACGAAGAGGACCCCGTCAAGGCGTTGGAGAGCCTGCTCGATGACGTTGAGAAACTGCGCTACGACGCAGTGGATAAGAAAGACAGCGCAATTCAAAACATGATCGATGAGGCGGTCGGCACTTTCTTGAGCACGCTGTACAAGCTTCGAAAGCTGCGATAGGGGGCGCAATGATTGATCCGTTCACCGCGTTTGCCGCCGCGCAGGCTGCGGTGGCTGGTATCCAAAAGGCCATCAAATTAGGCAAGGACGTTAATGGTCTTGTCGGGGAGTTCAGCCGCTTCTTTGATGCACGGGACGCTGTCCAGAAAGCAGCCAACGACGCAGGCAAGGCGGGCAAGTCCGATACCGGGAGGGCGATGGAGATCGTCATGCAGGCCAACCAACTGCGCGAGTCCGAGGAGCAACTCAAGCACATGCTGGTCTACGGCGGATACCCAGAACTCTGGGAGATGATGCTCAAAGAGCGGATGAAGATCAAGCAGGCCCGTGAGAAGGCCGAGCGCGAAGCCAAGATCGCCCGCAAAAAGCTAGTGGCCGAGCGCCTGTTGATGGCTCAGATCATCGGCGGGGCCATCTGTGTCGTCATCATCGGCACCATCATCATCTTCATCGTTAAGCAGGCCATGTCGTGAGCGAAGAGAAGGTCAATCCCAACAGCCTGATCGAGAAAATCCTCGGCTATGTGGATTCGCCTTTTAAGCTGTTTGCCATCCTGTTGATGGCCGTTTTCACGTTCGTGGGGTACTTTGTTTGGCAAAACCAAGCCTTCTTGATCGGGGCCTACAAGGAGCAGCAAAAGCTCCCTAGCATTGCTGAAGACCGGGTAGAGGATGCGGCAGCACATTTGTTTCGGAACACCGACGCCGTGGTGGTCGCCATCTTCAAGGTCAACCCCATGTTTGGGACCAGAATTTTGCACCGCGCCTACACCAAAGACGGCAGGGACAAGACCCACGAGGGTCTGGATGTGGGGCTCTTTACGGCCAACGCAGCCAACAACCGAGATGTCGTGGCGCTGATGGCAAGCGAGGTTCCCTGCGGCCCGTACAAGACCGCTCAGTCTGAGATTGGCCTGTGGTACATGGAGAAGGGCATGACCTTTGGCTGCCGTATTAGCGTGCCGCCTGAGCAGGGAAAATTTGTCGGCCAAATCACCGTGGGGTGGAAGGAAGAGCCCCCGGATGTGGATCAGTACCGGGTTCTTTTGCAGATCGCAGCAACCATGTTGGCAAGGAGTAAAAAGTAAATGGAATGGCTTAAACAGATCGCGCCCACTATCGCCACAGCGATGGGTGGCCCCCTGGCCGGTATGGCCGTCTCAGCTATCTCTAAGGCCATCGGCGTGGAGCCTGAGAAGGTCGGG
>Ga0315901_10001186_pt1 | contig 37682 bp, 39 predicted proteins | sample LakEriMetagenome_10_FD_203761 | JGI IMG/M metagenome (GOLD analysis project Ga0315901, IMG submission 203761) | Freshwater fungal communities from buoy surface, Lake Erie, Ohio, United States - Buoy 2 MA116 | ecosystem: Environmental > Aquatic > Freshwater > Lake | place: USA: Lake Erie, Ohio...
ACGGCATGGGCGCCCAGCGCTTCGCCCGGGAAACGGGCGTCAGCCAGGCCGAGGCCAAGGACTTCCTGAGCAAATACAAACAGCGCTACCCGAAGGTGTTCGCCTTCCTGGAGCTGCAGGAGCGGCTGGCCCTGAGCCAGGGCTACGTGGAGACGATCCTGGGGCGCCGACGTCCCTTCGCCTTCGATCCAGGTGGCCTGGGCAGGCTGCTGGGCAAGGATCCGCTGGAGATCGATCTCGAGACCGCCCGCCGCGGCGGCATGGAGGCCCAGCAGCTGCGGGCGGCGGCCAACGCCCCGATCCAGGGCTCCAGCGCCGACATCATCAAGCTGGCCATGGTGCAGCTCCACCGGCGCCTGGGCGAGGGCGGCCTGCCGGCACGGCTGCTGCTGCAGGTGCACGACGAACTGGTGCTGGAGGCGGCCCCCGAAGCCCTCGACGCCGTGCTCCGCCTCACCCGCGACACGATGGAGCAGGCCGTCACGCTCAGCGTGCCCCTGGTGGTGGAAACGGGCGTCGGCGCCAACTGGATGGACGCCAAGTAGGGCCAGGGCCCAATCGGCAGCCAAGCCGAGATCGAAACCAGAGATCGAACCCAGTGTCAGCGGCGCACGCCGTAGAGCAGCCGCCCGATCCACTCCCGCAGGGCCCGGCTGCTGCTGTCGAGCCCCCCGGCCGACGGCAGATAGCGCAGGGGATCGGCCAGCGGCTGGCCCGCCCAGCGCCCCGTGGCCTGGAAGTCCACCGGCAGCGGCAGCACGCGCAGGCCCTGGCGCTCGAACAGCCGCTGGGCGCGGGCCATGTGGAAGGCCGAGGTCACCAGCACCACGGCGCTGCCTGGAGGCAGCTGGGCGGCGATCTCCTGCGCCTCCTCGGCGGTGTTGCGCACCCGGGCGGTGCTGCGCAGATCCGCCGGCGGCAGGCCGAGGGCGATCGCCTGCTGGCGCAACACATCCCCTTCCGGAGGCAGTTCGGGCATGGTGGGCCACCAACCGCCAGTGAAGACCAGCAGTGGACTCTGGCCCCGCCGGCGCAGCTCCTGATAGGCCTCGATACCGGCAAAGAAGCGATCGGCATCGCCCCACTCACTCAACCGGGCCGGACCCGGCGCCGGATGGCGCCCGCCCCCCAGCACCACCACCGCCGCCAAGGGCAGGCGGGGCGCAGCCGCCAGCACCGCGGCCGCCGTCTGCCGCCGGTGCGGCCACTCCAGGCTGCGCCAGAGCCCTTCGGCCGTGAGCGGGGTGGCGAACAGCCAGAGAATCAGCAGGGCGGCCCGGGGCGGCCAGCGCCCTGGGCGGAGGACGCCATAGAGGAGCAGCAGCAGCGCCAGGCCCAGGGGCAGCACCAGCAGGGGCAGCAGCTTGCTCAGCAGGAACATGGCGGTCAGAACAGGGGGTGTGGTGGTGCAGGCGCCTGCGGCGGGCAGATCGGCCGTGCCAATCCTGGGCTGTGCGGCTGCCGCGGGGGCACCCGTCCGGCCCGCTGTGGCACGATCCAGATCCAGCCAGCCGGCACCCGTGACCCTCCAGCTCAGCAACACCCTCACCAGGAGCGTGGAGGAGTTCCGGCCCCTCGAGCCCGGCAAGGTGAGCATCTACTGCTGCGGGGTCACGGTCTACGACCTCTGTCACCTGGGCCATGCCCGCAGTTACATCAACTGGGACGTGCTGCGCCGCTACCTGATCTGGAGCGGCTACGCGGTGACGTTCGTGCAGAACTACACCGACATCGACGACAAGATCCTGGGCCGCGCCGCCGAGGAGGGCAGCTCGATGGAGGCGGTGAGCGAGCGCAACATCGAGGCCTTCGTGGCCGACATGGCCCGGCTGAACATCCTGCCGGCCGACCGGATGCCACGGGCCACCCAGAGTCTGGAGGCGATCCGCGCCCTGATTCAGGAGCTGGAGGCCAGAGGGGCCGCCTATTCAGCGGATGGCGATGTGTATTTCGCCGTGATGAAGCACGCCGGCTACGGCAAGCTCTCCGGCCGCGATCTGGCCGAACAGCAGGACAACGCCTCCGGCCGCGTGGCCAGCGAGGAAGAGGCCCGCAAGCAGCACCCCTTCGACTTCGCCCTGTGGAAGGGGGCCAAGCCCGGAGAGCCCTGTTTTGAATCCCCCTGGGGCCCCGGCCGGCCGGGCTGGCACATCGAGTGTTCGGCGATGGTGCGCGAGGAGCTGGGCGACACGATCGACATCCACCTGGGCGGCGCCGACCTGGTGTTTCCCCACCACGAGAACGAGATCGCCCAGTCCGAAGCGGCAACGGGCTGCGAGCTGGCCCGCGTCTGGCTGCACAACGGCATGGTGAATGTGGGCGGCGAGAAGATGAGCAAGTCGCTCGGCAACTTCACCACCATTCGCGCCCTGCTGGATTCAGGCGTCTCGCCGATGACGCTGCGGCTGTTCGTGCTCCAGGCCCACTACCGCAAGCCCCTGGATTTCACCGCCGAGGCCCTGGAGGCGGCCGCCGCGGGCTGGAGGGGCCTCAACGCCGCCCTGGAACTGACCAACCGAGTGACCCATGCGGCCGTTGCCGATCGCGACCCACGCCCTGCCGACGTGCAAACCCCTGCCCGGCGGGCCAGCGATCCGGCCGGGCTCCCTGCCGACCTGGCCGCCGCCCGGGCACGCTTCGTGGCGGCCATGGACGACGACCTCAACACCGCGGCCGCCCTGGCGGTGCTCTTCGAGCTCGCCCGCCCCCTGCGGGGCCTGGCCAACCGGCTGGAGCGCGGCGATCCAGCCGCGGCCGAGGAGGTCCAGGTGCCCGCCCTGGGCGCCCAGGGGGCTCTGCTACAGGAACTCGCGGCGGTGCTGGGTCTCAGGCTCGAGCCCCAGCAGCCCCCGGCCCTGGATCGGGCAGGTGGGCCCAGCGAGAGCGAGATCGAGGCCCTGATCGCCCAGCGCCAGGCCGCCAAGGCCAAGCGCGACTTCGCCACGGCCGACCGGATCCGCAGCCAGCTCAAGGAGCAGGGCATCGAGCTGATCGACAGGCCCGGCGGCGTCAGCGAATGGCTGCGGAGCTGAGCCAGGGCCCGGCCTCAGCAGGGCCCTGGCTCAGCCTCCAGGCCGCTGCTGGTCCTTCATCGTGCGCTCGATCCGGCGGATCCGAGCCAGGGTGAAGGTCCACACCTCCAGCTGGAAGCTGCGCTCGCGGTCACCGGACGCCACGGCATCGCGGCACTCCTGCACCAGCGACTCCAGATCGTCGCCCCGTTCAAAGGCTTCCCAGAGCTGGCGCTCCAGCCGGGCCCGCTCGATGAAATTCCAGCGTTGAAAGATGCTCATGGCGGCATCTTCGCGCAGACGGAGTGCCCAAGCTCAGCCCGCCCAGTGGCGCAGCAGATCAGTGAGCGACACCACCAGGCCCAGACCGATCGCCGGCGGAGAGATCCAGCGCAGGGCCCAGAGCAGGGCCCGCACCTGGCGCGGATCACTGCCCGCCTGCAGCAGGTCGGTGCGGTAGCGGCCCGGCACCTGCCAGCCCAGTAACAGGGCCATCGCCAGGCCACCTGCCAGCAGGAGCACGCCGCCGAACAGAGCATCCATCCGCTCCAGCACCCCCACATCCAGGGCCGAGGGCAGGCCGAGCACGGCGATCAGCGCCACACAGAGCCACACGGCCCGGCGGCGGCTCCAGCCCAGCCGGTCCATCAGTGAACTGGCCGGCACCTCCAGCAGCGACACCGAGGAGGTGATCGCAGCGATGTAGGCCAGCGCGAAGAACAGCACCGCCACCAGCCGGCCGGCGCCCCCCAGGGAGGCCAGGCCGGTGGGCAAGGCGATGAACAGGGCACCCACCGTGCTGCCGCTCACCACATCCCCCAATCCGAAGCTGGCCACCACCGGGAAGGTCACGCAGCCGGCCATCAGGCCCACGGCCGTGTCCATGCCCACCACAGCGGCGGCCTCACCGGGGATGCCGCTGCGCCGGTCGAGATAGGCGGCGTAGGCCAGGATCGCTCCGATGCCGGTGCCGATCGAGAAGAAGGCCTGGGTGAAGGCGTTGCGGATCGTGGCTGGATCCAGCAGCTTGCCGGCGTCCCAGCGCAGCAGGAAGGTGGCGTAACCCTGGCGTGCCTCCGGCAGAGCGGCCGCCCACAGGGCCAGGGCCAGCAACAGGAGAAACAGCAGCGGCATGCCCCAGCGGCTGAGCCGCTCGATGCCGCCGCGGATCCCGGCCGCCACCACCAGGCCTGTGAGACCGAGGCTGACCAGGTGGCCGAGCAGCGCATCGCCACCGCTGCTGATCGTGGCGAAGTAGGCCTGGGCTGCGCCGATATCGGCGGGCAGGGGGCTGAGCAGGGCGTGCAGCAGGCTGCGGCCCGTCCAGCCCATCAGCACGGCGTAGTACGAGAGGATCCCCATCGCTGCGGCCAGGAACAGCCAGCCCAGGGGCTGCCAGCGGCGCCCACCGGCGGTGAACGGGGCCAGCAGGGGGGCATGGCCGGTGCTGCGGCCCAGCACCATCTCGGCCACCAGCACCGGCAGACACACCAGCAGCACGATCAGCAGATAGAGCAGCACGAAGGCCGCCCCGCCCCCCTGGGAGGCTCGGTAGGCGAAGCCCCAGAGATTGCCCAGGCCCACGGCGCTGCCCGCCGCCGCCAGCACAAAGCCCAGACCCGACCCCCAGCGCTCCGGTGGCTGGCCGCGCCCCCGTTGAGAGATGCTGCTGATCAAGGGCATGGCTGCGGCGTCAGAGATCGGCCCAGTTTCCGGCACACCGCAAGCGCAGGGGCCGGCCCGTGATCGGATGCAGCAGCCGCAGGCCGGCGGCATGGAGCTGCAGGCGGCTCACCGGTGGACCGCCTGGGCAGCAGGTGTGCGCGTAGAGCGGATCCCCCAGCACGGGATGGCCCAGCCAGGCCAGGTGCACCCGCAGCTGGTGGGAGCGGCCGGTGTGGGGCTGCAGCACCAGGGTGCACCAGCCCAAACCGCGGCTGCAGGGCCGATCAGGCCCACCCGGCCCAGGGCACCGGTGCACCTGAAGCAATCGGTCGAGGCGGCGCCAGCGGCTGAGGGCCGGCTTGCCCCCGCGGGCAAGGGGCACCACGCCGTAGCGGGGCGGCCGGGTGGCGATGCGCCCCAGCGGTTGCTCGATCCAGCCGCGCCGTGCGGCCGGCACCCCGTGCACCCGGGCCAGGTAGGTCTTGCGCACCCGCCGCTCGGCGAAGGCCGCACTCAGCCGGCGGTGGCTCTCGGCATCACGGGCCAGCAGGATCAGGCCGGAGGTGTCGCGATCAAGGCGGTGCACCAGCCTGGCCTCCGGCCAACAGCGCTGGGCGCGGCTGATCAGGGAGTCGGCCAGCTGGGGCCCCAGGCCGGGCTGGCTGAGCAAACCGGACGGTTTGGCCAGGGCCAGCAGCCAGGGATCACTCCAGAGCAGCTGTGGCTCAAAGCGGGGATCGATCGGTGGGTTGCGATCCCGGACTGGGAGGTCTTCAGCCACCCATCTCCGCCACGCCCGCCCGCTGCTGCAGCCACTCCAGCCCCACCACCAGTGCCACACCCACCGCCCCCAGCAGGAGGGCCGCCAGCAGGGCACCACCATCGGGGGGAGCCGCCAGGGCATCGCGCAGCACCACGAGCTTGCCCTTGGCGTTGGTGGTGCTCTCCAGCACGGTGCGGAACGGCCAGATCTTCCAGAGCGAGCCGGCCATCACCCCCACCAGCAGGGCCACGGTCTGGCCATGCCAGCGCTCCAGCAGCCAGCGCAGCAGCCGCACGAAGGCCGCCAGACCGATGGCGCAGCCCAGGGCAAAAGGCACCAGAGTGGCGAGATCCAGGGCCTTCACTGCCTCCATCACGTGCTGGTACTGGCCCAGCACCAGCAACAGGAACGAACCGGAGATCCCGGGCAGGATCATCGCCATGATCGCCACCGCCCCGCTCCAGAAAATGGTGAAGGGGTCGTGGGGCATGGTCACCGGCACCCGAGTGACGAACACCAGGGCGGCTGCCGCGCCCAGGGCCATCGCCACCAGGCCACTCGCGCCCCAGTGGGCGTGGCGGGCGATCAGCACGATCGAGCCCACGATCAGCCCGAAGAAGAAGGCGAACAGCCACACCGGATGGGCGTCATAGAGCCAGGTGATCGGTCTCACCAGCAGCAGCACCGAGCCGGCGATCCCGGCCAGCAGCGGCACCAGAAAACCCAGGTGCACCCGGGCCATTGCCTCGCCCCAGCGCCGCTGGGCGAGCAGGCGCAGCAGCTGGAGGTCAAAGCCTGCCACCGCCTCCAGCAGCCGGCCGTAGATGCCCATGATGAAGGCCATTGAGCCGCCGCTCACCCCGGGCACCACATCGGCGGCGCCCATGGCCAGGCCGCAGCCGAGCACGTAGGGCCAGCCGGGCGTGGGGGAGTGGCGAGGGGCGTCTGCCATGACAGGAGGCCTGTTGTTGAGGGGCATCCTGCCGGGCGGAGGCGCCCGGTGGGACACTGGTGCCCCTGCAATCTGGAGCCCCGCCGTGAAAGCCCTCTCCGTGCTCGGCTCCACAGGCTCAATCGGCACGCAGACGCTGGAGCTGGCCGAGGAGTTTCCCGATCGCTTCCGGGTTGTGGCCCTCACCGCCGGTAACAACCTCGACCTGCTGATCCAGCAGATCCAGCGCCACGCCCCCGAAGTGGTGGCGCTGGCCGATCCCGCCCGCGTCGCCGAGCTGCGCGAGCGCCTGGGCGCCCTGGAGCCCGGCGCCCGTCCGGCCCGTCTGCCTGAGCTGCTGGGCGGCAATGAAGGCCTGGAGGCCGCCGCCGCCTGGCCCAGCGCCGATCTGGTGGTCACCGGCATCGTGGGCTGCGCCGGCCTGCTGCCCACCCTGGCCGCCATCCGCGCCGGCAAGGATCTGGCCCTGGCCAACAAGGAGACCCTGATCGCCGCCGGCCCGGTGGTGCTGCCCGAGCTGGAGAAGAGCGGCTCGCGCCTGCTGCCGGCCGATTCCGAGCACTCCGCCATCTTCCAGTGCCTGCAGGGCACCCCCTACGCCGAAACGGCGCGCCTCTCCACCGGCACCCCCACGCCGGGCCTGCGCCGCATCCAGCTCACCGCCAGCGGCGGCGCCTTCCGCGACTGGGACCCCGCCGATCTGCCCAAGGCCACCGTGGCTGACGCCACCAGCCACCCCAACTGGAGCATGGGCCGCAAGATCACGGTGGATTCGGCCTCCCTGATGAACAAGGGCCTGGAGGTGATCGAGGCCCACTACCTGTTCGGCCTCGATTACGACGATATCGAGATCGTGATCCACCCCCAGTCGATCATCCACTCGATGGTGGAGCTGGCCGATTCCTCGGTGCTGGCCCAGCTCGGCTGGCCCGACATGAAACTGCCGATCCTCTACTGCCTCAGCTGGCCCGAGCGGCTCGCCACCCCCTGGCGCCGGCTCGATCTCACCGAAGTGGGGCAGCTCACCTTCCGCAAGCCCGACCCGGCCCGCTACCCCTGCATGGAGCTGGCTTACGCGGCGGGGCGTGCCGGCGGCACGATGCCGGCGGTGATGAACGCCGCCAATGAGCAGGCCGTGGCCCTCTTCCTCGACGAGCAGATCCACTTCCTGGAGATTCCCAAGCTGATCGACGGGGTGTGCGAGCGCCACAAAGCCGACCTCACGACCAATCCCTCCCTGGACGACGTGCTGGCCGTGGACGCCTGGAGCCGTGAGGCTGTGCGCGAGGCTGCAGCCCGGCTGAACGCCACGGTTCACGCCCAGGCTCCGGCGGCGCTGCCGGCCTGAGCCAGTCGCCGATGGATTCGCCACCTTCCCCCCTGCCATCCCCCCAAGCCACCGCCGCCGGGCCGATCCCGGTGAGCCATCACCTGCTCCTCTGCGCCACCCCCAGCAAGGCCCTCTGCTGCCCCGATCCCGCCATCGGCGCCGCCAGCTGGGACGCGCTCAAGCGTCTGGTGCGTGAGCTGGGGCTGGAAGACCCCGCCCGCCCCGGTGGCATCGTTCTGCGCAGCAAGGCCGATTGCCTGCGCATCTGCACGGACGGCCCCGTGCTGCTGATCTGGCCCGATGGGGTGGTTTACGGCGGCGTGACGCCGGAGCGGATCGAGCGAATCCTGCGCGAGCATCTGTTGGCAGGGTGCCCCATTCCTGGCTGGATTGTGCGTGAATACAGCCTCCGTGAAAGCTCCGAGCGACGCTCGGCACATGATGGGCCCCATGGCAGGATCCCGAAAGGGCCCAACGAGATCGGTCGATGGTGATGCTGCGTTCACTGCTGGAGATCCCTGCCAATCATCGATCTCTGTTTGGCGAATCGGAGGTCATTGCACCTGAGCCGCTGATCATTGAGGAGGGAGCAACCGTCATCCCACGCCACTTCAATATTCCCGAGAGCAAGGACTGGGCCATCCGCTTCAGCCAGGGAGTATTTAATGCCAATGGCGATCATATTGAGGCCTTGAGCGACATGCGGGGCAACCGCAAGCTCTTCTTCCCGGCTGCGCGCCTTGAAGAGGCCGTTGGCTACCAACCAGCCAATGTTAAAGGGCGCAAGTTCATGCTCTATGGAGGCACCCTCTTCGAACATTTTGGCGACATGCTTGTTGACACATGCCGTGCCTATCAACTGCTGCGTCTTTTTCGCCACAGCAAGGAACCAATCTGGTTTCATTACGCAGCACCACGATCAGCCCGCAGCTTTCGCGCCGCCACCATTGAACAATGGCTGCAATGCCTCGGACTCGCCGAGCGCTTTCGGCTGATCCGCCGGCCCATGCGAGCCAAACGACTGGTGTCATGCCCTCAGATCTACCGTGACCTGAAATTCATCAGCGAGGACTATGCGCCTGCAGCGAGAGCTGCACTGCAGCCAAAATTGCGTCGCCAACTGGCGGCGCTCGCCCCCGAGGGCAAGCGCATTGCCTACCTTTCGAGGCACAAACTAGCAAACGGAACCAGCAAGTTTATTCAGGAAGGTGAACTGGTCGAACAGCTTCGAACCATCTCAAGAGTTGACATCATCTACCCTGAGGAACTGAATTTTGAAGAGAAGCTCTCCCTATGGCGAAGCCATTCCTACATCGTCGGCTTTCCCCAGGGCTGCATGATGCTCAAGCCATTTGTCCCTTGTGAAGAACCAGGGCGAATTGCAGGCATGATCTTTCTAGTGGCGGGGCCAAAGTGCCTGCCAAGCAACTGGCTGAGCGTGGAAAAAGTCTGCCGATTCGGCGATTTTTACCTCGACTGCCACGGCCACCCCCAGCAAGACCCCGACCCCAACACCTCTGGCTTCACCCGGGCCAACTCCATCGATGTGCCCCGAATTGTGAAATCCATTCGTGAATTGGCGGCCTCGCTGTCCTAACTGTCATGGGCAGGCTCAGATCAGCAATGCCAATGGGCAGCTGTTGAGCGTGCCTTGAACCAGCCCGCCACCCAGATGTCGGCCCAGCTGGCCTTCCCCGCCTGTGCCCCCCGATCGACGGCGTGAAATCCGTTGTGGCCACCATGGCTGGGCAGGCAGAGATCGAGCCATGGCGGAGTCTTCGCCTGCAGAGTCAGAACGGAGGCAGCGGGCACCCACGGATCATCCAGGGCGTGGACCAGCAAGGTGGGCGGAAGGCAAGCACCGTTGAGCAGCGCCATCAACGGTGAAGCCTGGCGGTAGTAGTGGTCCACCGTGGGATGGCCCCAGCGCGGTGCGGTCACGACCGCATCGAACTGGCGGATCGAACGCAGCTTGCGCAACGGCACAGCGAAAGTCTGGGGCTGACGATCGGCCAGAGTCTGGCGGATCAAGCCCCGCAGCAGGACCTTCTGGTAAAGGCGGTTGCGTGGCGCGTCGATCTGCCTGGCGCAGGCATCCAGATCGAGGGGGCTGCTGACGCAGGCCAGGGCGTCGAGGCCATCCGGCTGCTCCAGCAAAGCGTTGAGCAGCACCGTTCCGCCCAGGGAGAGCCCCGCACCCAGCAGGGGCAATCCGGCCGCCCGCAGTCTCGCTGCCGCCAGCACCGGCAGCAGGTCACGGTTACAGGCCGCCGCGTAGGTGCCCGTGGCCAGTCCCCGGGCTTCGCCGGCACCGCGCAGGTTGAGGCGCCACACCCCAAAGCCCTGCTCCTGCAGGATCAGCGCCAGACGCCGCACCCCCGGCCTGCCGCTGCACCCCCCCAACCCATGCACCAACAGCACCCAGGCCCGGGGCTCAGATTTCACAGGCCGGTCTTCCAGAAGCAGCAGACTGCCACCGGTGGGGAGAGAAACGGTCCAGGGCCTGCCCCGATCGGCGGGCAGCCGGTCGGGATGCACGGTGTCACGGATGGTCTGCAGGTCCGGCCCGATCCAGGGCCAGCGCTGCCGAAAAGGCGGGGGCGGCCCATGCGGTGAGGGTTGCATGCCGGCCTTCAGCGGGCCCTCAAGCGGCGCTGCGCAGTTCGGTTACCAGAGACTGAAGCACCGCCTTGGCATCGCCGAACACCATGGCTGTCTGGGGCAACTCGAACAGGGCGTTGCGGATGCCCGCGTAACCGGCTCCCAGGGAACGCTTCACCACGAACACCTGGCGGGAGCGGTCCACCTCGAGCACGGGCATGCCGTAGAGAGGGCTGGCGGGGTCGTTCTTGGCGTCCGGATTCACCACATCATTGGCCCCCAGCACGATCACCACGTCGGTGCGCGGAAATTCGGGGTTGATGGTGTCCATCTCGGCCAGCTGCTCGTAGGGCACATCGGCCTCAGCCAGCAGCACGTTCATGTGGCCCGGCATGCGGCCGGCCACGGGGTGAATGGCGTAGCTCACCTCCGCCCCCTTGGCCTCGAGAAGCTTGGCCAGCTCGCGCAGGGCATGCTGGGCCTGGGCCACGGCCAGGCCGTAGCCAGGCACGAACACCACGCGCTCGGCCCCCTCCAGGGCGAGGGCGCATTCCTCGGCGCTGCAGCTGGTGATGCGGGTGTAGCCGGCCTCATCGCCGCCACCGCCCACGTGGCCGCCTGCCGAGGCACCCAGGGCACCGCCGAAGAGCACGTTCAGCAGCGAGCGATTCATCGCCGTGCACATCACCTGGGTGAGGATCAGGCCGGCCGCCCCCACCATGGCGCCCGCCACGATCAGCAGCGGACTGCCCACCACAAAGCCGGCCGCCGCCGCCGCCACCCCCGAGTAGCTGTTCAGCAGGGAGATCACCACGGGCATGTCAGCCCCTCCGATCGAGAGGGTGACGCCGATGCCAAGCAGGGTGGACGCGCCAACCAGGATCCAGAGGGCCTCTCCGGCCGGATTCCCGGGCAGCGCGATCGCCGCCACAAGCGCCGCCACGGCCAGGGCGATGTTGAGGCCATGGCGCACCTGTCCCTGGGTCCAGCCAGGGGTGCCGATCCACCCCTGCAGCTTGCCCATTGCCACCACGGAACCACTGAACGTGATCGCGCCTACGAACACCGACACCACGATCGAGATCGCCTCAACCAGACCACCGGGCTCCTGGAACAGGGCCACCCCCAGGGCCACGAGCAGGGACGCCATGCCTCCACAACCGTTGAACAGGGCCACCGTCTCAGGCATCGCCGTCATCGGCACGCGCTGGGCTGTGAGCAGGCCAGCCAGGCCACCGAGGGCGGTGCCGATGGCAATCCACAGCCAGGCTGCAGCGGTAAGCGGCGACTGAATCAGCAGGCCGAGCACGGCCAGGCCCATGGCCAGGGCAGCCAGGCCATTGGCGGAGCGGGCTGAGCGAACCTTGGAGAGTCCCTTGAGCCCCAGCGCCAGCAGCAGCACGGCCAGCAGATCAATCGCCCAGCCAAGGGCCACGTCAACAGTCATCAGGAGTCGTTCCGGGAAGGGGATTTGGCGGGCTTGCGGGAGAACATCGCCAGCATCCGGTCGGTGACCAGGAAACCTCCCACCACGTTGAAGAGAGCAAAAGCCAGGGACGTCGAGCCGAGCACCAGCAGGGCGGTGTTGCCATCGGCCTGAAGGATCAGGGTGAGCGAGGCGAGCACGGTGATGCCACTGATGGCATTGGCTCCGCTCATCAGCGGCGTGTGCAGGGTGGGCGGCACCTTGCCGATCAACTCGAGCCCCAGCAGGCTGCCCAGCAGCAGCACCCAGAGGGCCTGATTGAGGTCGTTCATGCCGCCACCTCCAGCACCTTCTCGGCGGCCTCGCCCAGCACGTCGGTGCGCAGGCAGTCGCCGGCATGGGTGAACAGGCAACCCTGCACGATCGGATCCTCCTGGTTCAGTCCGATTCCCTCCTCTGTGGCCGGAGGAGTATCCAGAAGGTGCTCCAGAAGGGCCGCCAGATTGCGGGCATAGAGGGCGCTGGCGTGCTGGGCCACGCTGCAGGGCAGGGCATCGGCGCCGATCAGGATCACCCCCTGGCGCTCCACCGTCTGGCCGGGGACGGTGCCCGCGCAGTTGCCCCCCTGGGCCACCGCCAGATCCACCACCACCGAGCCAGGACGCAGGTGGTCGAGCATCGCCTCGCTGATCAGGCGCGGGGCCGGCCGGCCGGGCACCTGGGCCGTGCAGATCACCATGTCGGCCAGGGCCAGCTGTTCGCAGAGCTGCTGGCGCTGGGCCTCCAGGAAGGCCTCGCTGGCCGCCTGGGCATAGCCCCCCTGCTCGGCCGGGGCGGGCACCTGCTCCGGAGGCGCCAGGAAGCGACCCCCCAGGGATTCCACCTGCTCGCGGGCCGCCGGACGCACATCACTCACCGTGACCACCGCCCCCAGCCGCCGGGCCGTGGCCACCGCCTGCAGCCCGGCCACACCGGCCCCCAGGATCAGGGCCCGGGCCGGCTGGATCGTGCCGGCCGCGGTCATCAGCATGGGCACGTAGCGGTTGAGGGCTGATGCGGCCAGCAGCACCGCCTTGTAGCCGGCGATGTTGGCCTGGGAGGAGAGCACATCCATGGTCTGGGCCCGGCTGATGCGGGGCAGCAGCTCAAGGGCCAGGGCCGAAACGCGCCGGCTGTTGAGCAGCCTGGCCAGGGGATGGGCTCCGTAGGGTGCCAGCAGACCGATCAGCACGGCGCCGCTCTGGAGCTCCTCCAGCTGCTCCTCTGCGGGGGGATGGACGCAGAGCACCGCATCCGCCTCGGCCCAGGCGCCGTGATCGGCAGGCAGCAGTTCGGCGCCCGCTTCGGCGTAGGCCTGATCGGAGAAGCCCGCAGCGGCCCCGGCGGCGGTCTCCACGCGGACCCGCAGACCACGGGCGCAGAAGCGCTGCACCGTTTCGGGACTGGCAGCCACCCGGGTTTCACCCGCACGACTCTCCCTGGGAATGAGCAACTGGGTCAACGACGGCACAGTCGTACTCAGACCATTTGGGGGCCGACCCGCCCATGGCGGCAACCTTTTCGGTTCATTTGTGGGGATGGACCCACAAACGGGCAGCCGGGAGCACCGGTGCCGCAACCAACAGCCGGCGGGGCGGCTCTGGTCAGAACAGTGGCAGCAACTCCTGCTCCAGACATCTGGCCAGCCCCCTGGCCCCACGCCGGCGCAGCTGGCGGGCCCGCAGGATGAGCGGATCGATATCGCAGTCATGCCGCCAGCAGCGACTGAGATGCCGGCGCACCCCTGCGGCGGGGTCATCCCCGCGGCCGTCGCCGCGGCGCAAGCGCACATCGTCGGGATGGGCCATGCGAAGAGGGGCCGAAAGCCCGGAATCAGGCCCGAAGTTAGGCAGGCCTGCCCCGCCGCCCATAGGCCAGATCACTCATCTGACCGGCCTGTTGCCGGGACCTGATCCCACAATGGCCTCCATGGATCCCTCGCCCGCCCCTCTTTCCTTTCAGCTCGGCGGGCGGCCCCGCTCCGGCGGGGGGGCTGCAGCTCCTGAGGAGGTGCAGCCCCGCCAGTGGCAACGCCAGTTGATCCAACTGCTGCGGGCGCGCCTGGTGCAGGAACGGCCAGGCGGCCAGGACGTGCTGATCCACGCTGGACCTGGTGCGGGCAAGACCCTGGGAGCCCTGCTGGGCTTTCGCCAGCTGCAGCGCGAAGGCCGGCTGCAGCGGTTCGTGGTGTTCTGCCACCGCACCTCGATCGGGCTGCAGTGGCACCAGGCGGCGAACCGGGTTGGGCTGAGGCTGCTCAACTGGGAGGCGGTGCGGAGCGAAAGCCCGGCCGCCGCCACTCCTGCGGCTGGGGATGGGGGCAATACGCCCTGGGATGGACTGTTGCTGAGCTACCAGTGCGCCGCCCGCAATCGACGGCTCCTTGAACACCAGGGGCTCTGGGGCACTGCCTTCAGCTGGCTGGCGATCGCCGATGAGGTGCACCATCTCGGCCTGGATCCGGAGGAACCCGAGGCCGCCGCCTGGGGCCACGCCTTCAGCAGCCTCACCGCCTCAGCCGCCCTACGCCTCGGGCTCACGGGCACGCCGTTCCGGGCCGACAACCTGGCCTTCTGCGCGGCCCGCAGGGAGCGGCTGCGGCAGGGTGCGGAGATCGTGGAGCGGATCGTGCCGGATCTCTGTGTGGAGCCGCGGCAACTGATCAGGGCCGGCGATGTGCGTCCCCTGGAATTCCGCTTCCAGGATGGTTGGGTGGACCACGGCCGCCCCGCCGCCGACGGCGAAGGCAGCGGCGACAGCGAGACCTCCCCCCTGTCGGCGGAGAACCGCGAGAGCTGGCGGGCCCGCAACCTGCGGCGGGCCATCCGCCTCGGCGACGGCAGCAGCATCGCCCTGCGGCTGCTGCTGGGGGCGCGGCGCCGGCTGGAGCAGCTGCGGCAGCAGCAGCATCCCGGTGCCGGCGGCCTGGTGATCGCCCGGGATATCGCCCACGCCGAACAGATCAGCGCCCTGCTGCGGGAGCAGGGTGACGCCGTGCATCTGGTGCATTCCCAGGATCCCGGTGCCGCCGAGCGGCTGTCCGCCTTCCGCACCGGGCAGGCCGACTGGCTGGTGAGCATCGACATGTGCGCCGAGGGGTTCGACGCGCCGCGGGTGCGGGTGGTGGCCTACCTCACCACTGTGGTGACCCGCAGCCGCTTCGTGCAGGCGATCACCCGGGCGGTGCGCATGGACGGGAACAGGGCCAGGGAGGAACCGGTCCCGCGCCTGGCGTCCTATGTGTACGCGCCGGCCGACCCCCTGCTGATCCAATACGCCCGCAGCTGGTCCTTGAGTGAGCCCTACCTGCTGAGCTGCAGGCAGGCCAGCTTGCCCGGTCCGGGACCCGGGCTGGCGGCGCTAGGAGCCCATCCCCTGCAGGCCATCGATGAGCGGGCCGGGACCTTGCTGCGGGTGCGGGGCCCGGAATTACCCCGTTTCGTCCAGCCCCCATCGGCTCGGCAGAAATCGGCACGACAGGAAAAAGAATCCGCCTGAACCCACCAATGAATCCTTCAATTATACCAGACCGAAAGAGTTGCGCTTTTGGTTAGAGCAACTGATCGTCAGCGCCATGCCTGCAATCCCGCGGCAATCGGGCGATTTGCGAACAACTGCTCCCCGGAGAAGGGCTGAACGGCGCAGATGGGCACAGAAAGTTTGCGACGTTGTGTCAACCAATACCCCAGATTCAGGCGCTCCCCGGCAGCGTGGTGCCACCAACGGGGGCAGCGGATCATGGACGCCGCAGTGAATCGCAGACTGACCGTTGCCGTGAGCTGGGCCCTGGCGCGCAGGGCCACCCTCGACGCGCTTGAGCACTATGAGGAGAGCTACGCCCTCACGGAGGAATTTCGTGAATGGCTGGTCTGCCTGGAGGATCACCCCCACCTGCTGGAGCCGAGCGTGCTGATGGTGCCCCGCAACCTTGCCGACCTGCACCCGGGCTCGGGCAGCAGCCATGGGTCGAACCCAGAAACTGACGGACTGCTGGAGATCTGAACGACGCCAGGCCCAGCGATCCATTAGCGTTAAGTCATAGTTGATCCGCCTTAGCCGTGGTTGCAGCGCCTCCCGTTCCCGAGCGTCCGGCCATTGAAAACCTAGTGATCGTGGGCTCGGGCCCCGCCGGCTACACCGCCGCCATCTATGCCGCCCGCGCCAACCTCAACCCCCTGCTGATCACCGGCTTTCAGGACGGCGGCATCCCGGGCGGCCAGCTGATGACCACCACCCACGTGGAGAACTTCCCCGGCTTCCCGGACGGGATCCTGGGTCCGGAGCTGATGGACAAGATGAAGGCCCAGGCCGAGCGCTGGGGCACCACCCTGGTGCTGGCCGACGCCACGGAGATCGATCTGTCACAGCGACCCTTCCGGATCAGCGCCGACGGTGTCACCTACCTGGCCCAGAGCGTGATCCTGGCCACCGGCGCCAGCGCCAACCGCCTCGGCCTGCCCCAGGAGGAGCGCTTCTGGAGCAGCGGCATCAGCGCCTGCGCCATCTGCGATGGCGCCACCCCCCAGTTCCGCAACCAGGCCGTGGCCGTGGTGGGCGGCGGCGACTCGGCCTGCGAAGAGGCCGTGTACCTCACCAAATACGGCGACCACGTGCACCTGATCGTGCGCTCCGGCCAGCTGCGCGCCAGCAAGGCGATGGCCGACCGGGTGCTGGCGAATCCGGCCATCACCGTGCACTGGAACCGCCAGGTGGCCGATTGCAGCGGCAGCGACTGGCTGGAGGCGATCAGCCTGCGCGACGTCGTCAGCGGCGCCACGGAGGAGCTGGCGGTGAAGGGCCTGTTCTATGCCATCGGTCACACCCCCAACACCCGTCTGGTGCGCGGGCAGCTGGACGTGGACAGCCACGGCTACCTGGTGACCAAGCCCGGCCGGCCGGAAACCAGCATCGAGGGCGTGTTCGCCGCCGGCGATGTGGCCGACGCTGAATGGCGCCAGGGCATCACCGCCGCCGGCAGCGGCTGCCAGGCCGCCCTGGCCGCCGAGCGCTGGCTGAGCCACCACAACCTGGCAGTGGAGGTGAAGCGCGAATCGGTGGAGCCCCAGGCAGTGGGCGAACCGAAGCGCACCGCCGAGAGCGACGAGGCCAACTACAGCCCCGATGCTCTCTGGCAGAAGGGGAGTTACGCCCTGCGCAAGCTCTATCACGACAGCAGCAAGCCCCTGTTGGTGGTCTACACCTCCCCCACCTGCGGCCCCTGCCACGTGCTCAAGCCCCAGCTCAAGCGCGTGCTGGAGGAGCTCGGCGGCGCTGCCCAGGGCGTGGAGATCGACCTTGAAGCCGATCAGGCGATCGCCCAGCAGGCCGGTGTCACCGGCACCCCCACCGTGCAGCTGTTCTTTAACAAAGAGCTCAAACAGCAGTTCAAGGGCGTGAAGCAGCGCAGCGAATTCAAGGCCGCGATCGAAGCGCTGCTGGGCGTGCCTGCCTAGCGGCGACGGGGGCCGCCGGGTCGGTTCCCGCCGGGACGGGGACCGGCAGCGCCGGCGTTGCGCTCCCGGTAGGTGATGCGGCCTCGGGTGAGGTCGTAGGGGCTGATCTCCACCAACACCTTGTCGCCGGCGAGCAGCTTGATGCGGAACTTGGTGAGCTTGCCGGCCGCACGGCAGAGGCACTGGTGACCGGCAGGCTGCTCCAGGGTCACCAGGTAGAACCCGTTGCCCTGTTCCTTTTCGATCACACCAGAGGTCTCAATCATGCAGGGGGCTCAAACCGGTACAAAGTGATCATTCATTCTAAGCGTCGCCCTGGCCCCGCCCCCCTCCGCCCTCCTGACAACGGCACTGGCCCAGTGGCGATAGGGTCGAGTCCCTCTGATCCTGTCCCTGATGGTGCTGCCTCCCCTGTCGATCGACCTCGGCCTGCTGCTGATCTCGATCGGCGTGGTGAACCTCTGGAAGGCACGCCAGTCCTGACCGGCATCCGCCTCTGACCACCCTCCTCTTCCACAAGCCCTACGGGGTACTGAGCCAGTTCACCCCGGAAGCGGGCAGCCGCTGGGGGTGCCTGGCCGATTACATCGACTGGCCGGGGGTGTACGCCGCCGGCCGTCTGGACGCCGATAGCGAAGGGCTGCTGCTGCTCACCGACCAGGGGCGCCTGCAGCAGCGTCTCACCGATCCGGCCTTCGGCCACTGGCGCCGCTACTGGGTGCAGGTGGAGGGCGATCTGAGCAAAGCGAATCCAGATGCAGGCGCAGCCGTCGAGCGGTTGCGATCGGGGGTGATGGTGCAGGGGAGGACCAGCCTCCCGGCCCGGGCCAGGCTCCTGGCTGGAGCCGAGGTGGAGGCCGCCGTGCTGCCTGAACGCCAACCGCCCATCCGCCAGCGGCTGCAGGTCCCCACCAGCTGGATGGAACTGGAGCTGCGGGAGGGCCGCAACCGCCAGGTGCGGCGCATGACCGCGGCCATTGGCTACCCCACCCTGCGGCTGATCCGCATGGGGATCGACCTGATGGACAACCTGCCGCCCCTCAATCTCAGGGGCCTGGAACCCGGTCGTTGGCGACCTGCGACCGCCGAGGAGGATGGGCGGCTGCGCCAGCTGCTGTGTGGGCCTGTCCCCGGCCGGGGCGGCCGGGCCGGTGGGGGGAAATCAGGCCAGGGGGGCGCCGGCGGATAAGGGGGCCTGGCCCCCTCATCCCAGGCCGTCACGCAACTCACGCACCGTCTGCAGCTGGCCGTAGTAGTAATTGGCGCGGGCCCGGCGGTCCGGGTCCTCCAGGCTGTCGAGGGCATCAAAGCCGAGGGTCTGCCAGAGCTCGTGGCCACAGGCCCGGTTGAGCTCATCGCAGGCCTCACTCTCCAGATTGGCCAGGCGACGCTGAAAGTTCTTGATCTGGGCAACCGACATCAACAGCACTCCCGGAAACGCAAGCTACGACTCATAGTACAGATGCACCAGAAGGAGTGACTCGGCTGGCTTGATTGGGCTGACCCGCTCTGGGAAGCCTGCTGCTCAGAAGGGCAGTTTCTTCTTGGCATCCTTGTCGAGGTCGGCCTCCATCTCCCGCAGGCGCTTGAGGATCGTGTCGTAATACTCCCGCAAGTAGTCCTCCAGGCTGGTGGTGTCCGCCGGATCCAGGCCGAAGGCGGCATAGCTCTCTTCCATCGGCGCATCCAGACGCCCACCGCCGCTGATCACCCGGTCGAAAGCCAGTCGCTCGGCCACATTCAGGCTGGCCTCGAAGAAGCTTGTCACCGCACGCATCAGTTGCAACAGGACCGGCGGCACCCGGAACAGACGGGCGTCCTTGCCGGTGTAGCGCTCACAGAGCTGGGTGATCTCGCCCGTGGTCCAGGCCCGGGGGCCCACCACCGGGAAGGCCCGACGCACGGTTTCCGGGCGCTCCAGGGCCGCCACCGCGAAGCGTGCCATGTCCTGGGTGTTCATGTAGGCGATCGCCGTGGGCGTGCCGCTCACCCACACCGTCTGGCTCTCCAGCACGGGGATGGCGAACTGACTGATCAGGCCCTGCATGAAGGCCACCCCGCGCAGGATCGTGTAGTCGAGGTCGGAGGCCTCCAGCCACTGCTCGGCGCAGGCCTTGATGTCCATCAGCGGCACGTCGCGGTGGCTGCTGGCCGCCAGCAGCGACACGAACACCAGCCGCTTCACCCCGGCCCGCTGGCAGGCGCTGAACAGGTTCTGCTTGCCGGTCCAGTCAATCTCGTAGGCACTGCCTGGATCGGTGGCCCGGGCTGTGGCCGCATCGATCACGGCCTCCTGGCCCTCGAGGGCGTAGTCGATGCTGTCGGGTTCGAGCAGGTCGCCGCGGGTGAGCTCGCAGCCCCACTCCTGCAGGAAGGCCGCCTTGCGCGGCGAACGCACCATGCAACGCACCTGGTGGCCGGCGTCAAGGGCCTGACGGGCGATCTGACGACCGAGGGTGCCCGTGGCGCCGACGACCAGAACCTGCATGTTCAACCCTCAAGCGCGCCTGAGCCTAGGGGTGCGCTCGCCTCCGGCGAGAGCGGGGGAGCCGGGCGGCAAGGGCTGAAGCGGCTCAGTCCTCGTCGGCGAACTTGAGCAGGAGGGCACCGCCCAGCAGGCCCACGGGAATCAGCACCCAGAACAGGGCTGCGATACCGAAGATCTCGGAGGCCATGGGCTGGGGCGGATGGAGGGCACTCCTATTTAGCAGCAGCCGCCCGGGCCATGGCCAGCAGCTCGCCCCAGGGGGCATCGCTGCGGATCTGGGCAGGCATCACACCGCTGGCCGTGGCCTGGTGTCCCCCCCGGCGCAGGGCCGCCTGCAGCCGTTCCAACCGGGGCGGGCCGCCCCCCAGACGACGGCCGATCTCGGCCAGGGGCCAGCAGCGGGCAGGCTCACCGCGGTCGGCCTGCAAGGCGGCCAGCAGGCGGGCGGCCGGCGCCGCCAGGCTGGCCGGCGACTCCTGCGCCCTGCGCCCCATGGCCTCAAGCGTGGGCGGATGCTGCAGCGGCCCGGTCCACAGGGGCCCGCTCACCGCCAGCGGCGGCGCCTGCTCCGCACCGCAGAGGCAGGCTGACCAGCCCCGCAGCCGCAGCAGCGACTGCACCTGCTGGTCGCCGCAGCCATGGCAGTGGGCCAGCAGGCCCAGCTGGCCCTCCTCGCCGGGGGCGGGGCGGCGGCGCAGACGCACGGCCGTGCGGAAGGTGCGGCCCTCACTGAAGCTGAACAGGGGCTCCACCCCGCGGCCCAGAATCCAGGCGGCCCGGGCCACTGCGCCCAACTGCAGCCGCAGGGCCAGCTCCCAGCTGGCCGGATGGGCCCGGGCCGCCGCCCCCAGCCGGCGGATCGCCGCCACCCGGTCGTGGCCCGTGGGCGAGCGGCCATCGGTGCTGGCCAGGTAGAGCACGCCCTCGAAGGCCACCGCCTCCAGGGCCAGGGGCAGCAGGGCCACCGGCGCCCCGAAGGCGTCGAGATCCACCAGCTCAAAGCGCCGCTCGCGCAGCAGACAGGCCGCCAGCAGCTTCTGGGCGGTGCAAGAGCTGAGCTGCAGGGCGCAGGCGCCCTGGCGCAGGGGGGCCAGGTTGGCGCGCAGCAGCGGCAGCCGATCGGGATCGGCGTCGTTGGCCCACACCGACTCCGCCCCCGCCTCCAGGCCATAGCGCAGGGCACGGATGCCACAGCCCGCCATCCCGTCCAGCACCCGCAGCGGCCCAGCCGCCGCCAGCTCGCGGGCCAGCAGCACGCCCAGGTCGCGGGACGGCCGCGATTCCGGGCGAAAGAAGCCGTCGCCGGGCTGCAGGCGGGCCCACCCTTCGCAATAGTGAGCGGCAGAACTGGAAGCGGGAGGAATCAGTTGCACAGCAGCCACGGCCAGCCTGGCAAGGCAAGTACCGGCTGGGGTCGCCACGGCCAGTGGATCTGGCGCGGCCAGAGCTGCCACTGGCGCCGGCTCGGCGACCCCAGCCACCCCCCCCTGCTGCTGGTGCATGGCTTCGGGGCAGCCAGCGGCCACTGGCGCCGCAATGCCGCCGTGCTGGCGGCGGCCGGCTGGTGCGTGTACGGCATCGACCTGATCGGCTTCGGGGCCTCCAGTCAGCCGGCCCTGCGGCTGGACAACCGGTTGTGGGCGCGCCAGCTGCAGGACTTCCTGGCCCAGGTGGTGGGCCAGCCGGCCGTGCTGGTGGGCCACTCCCTGGGGGGTCTGGTGGCCCTCAGCTGCGCCGTGTTCTTTCCCTGCTGGGTGCGGGCGGTGGTGGCGGCCCCCCTGCCCGATCCGACCCTGCTCAGCGACCTGAAGGGCCAGGCCCCGCGCCGGGGCCCCCTGCGCCGGCGGCTGAAGCGCTGGCTTGTGCGGCTGCTCTGCCGGCTGTTGCCCCTGGAGCTGCTGGTGCCGCTGCTGGCCCACTCCCCCCTGCTCGACCTGGGCATCCAGAGCGCCTATGCCACCCCCGTGATCGGCGATCAGGAGCTGCACAGGGTGATCGCCAGGCCGGCCCGGCGACCAGGAGCAGTGCGGGCCCTGCGGGCGATGAGCATCGCCATGGCCCTGCGGCCCCACGGCGCCACGGCACCGGCCCTGCTGCGACGGCTGCGGCGGCCGCTGCTGTTGATCTGGGGCAGTCGCGACCAGCTGGTCCCCCTGCGGGTGGCCCAGCTGGCCCTCAGCCACAGGCCCGGGCTGCCCCTGCGGGTGCTGGAGCGCTGCGGCCACTGCCCCCACGACGAGGCTGCCGAGGCCTTCAACCTCACCCTGCTGCAGTGGCTGGCTGAACTGCCCCCGGCCCAGTCCCCTTCGCTGGCCCGGTAATTTGGCTGAATTGCCCATCCAGCCCTGTCCGCAGCCATGAAGCACACCCTCTCGGTGTTGGTGGAAGACGAATCCGGGGCCCTCAGCCGCATCGCCGGCCTGTTTGCCCGGCGGGGCTTCAACATCGAGAGCCTGGCCGTGGGCCCGGCTGAGAAGAGCGGCGTGTCTCGGCTCACGATGGTGGTGGAGGGCGACGACCGCACCCTCGGCCAGATGACCAGGCAGCTCGACAAGCTGGTGAACGTGCTCGGAGTGATCGACCTCTCCACGATCCCCGCCGTGGAGCGCGAGCTGATGCTGCTCAAGGTGGCCGCCCCACCCCGCCAGCGCAGCGAGATCCTCGAACTGGTGCAGGTGTTCCGCGCCAAGGTGGTGGACGTGGCCGACGAGGCCCTGACCCTGGAGGTGGTGGGCGACCCCGGCAAGCTTGTGGCCCTGGAGCAGGTGATGGAGCCCTACGGGATCCTGGAGATCGCCCGCACCGGCCGGGTGGCCCTGGAGCGTGCCTCCGGCGTGAACACCGCCTGGCTGAAGGTCACCGCCTCAGACAAGCGGGTGCCCGCCTAGCCGGCCCCGGGATCAGGAGCCGGCTGCGGCCGCTGCGCCGCCCTTCACCAGCTTGCCGCCTTCCACCACGGTGGCTCGGATGATCCGATCGCCCTGCTCGATGCGGTCGACCACCTCCATCCCCGCGCTCACCCTTCCGAACACGGCATAGCGACCATCCAGCTCGGGCAGGGCCTGCAGGGCCACGTAGAACTGGGCGCTGGCCGAATTGGGATCGGCAGAGCGGGCCATGGCCAGGGCGCCGCGCTGGTGCACCAATGCCAGCTGGCGGCTGATCTCCGGGGCGGTGAGTTCCCGGCCGTAGGTGGGGGACTGGTCCTGCTTGAGGCGGAGCTCCAGGGGAATCAGGCGGGCCTCGCCGTTTTCGATGAAGCTGCCCTGGCCGTACTGGCTGGTGGGAGTCATCGGGTTGGCGCTGAGGGGGTCACCGCCCTGCACCACGAAGGGCGAGGGCTGGCGCACCACCCGGTGAAACGCCGTGCCGTTGTAGGCCCCCTTCTGCACCAGATCCACGAAGTTGCCGGCGGTGAGGGGGGCGGCAGCGCCGTCGAGCTGAAAGCGCACCTCCCCCTTGCTGGTCTGCATCGCCACGGTGGCGCTGCCGCTGAGACAGGGGGTACTGGCGGTGGCGCAGCCCACCGGACGCGAGGCGTTGCCCTCGGCGGCGCAGCCGGTGATCACACCGCTGGCCACCAGACAGAGGCCGCCCAGCAGGAGGGATCGCAGCCAGAGAGGTCGGCTCATACGCCCTCCAGGGGCACGCCCAGGAAGCGCGCCAACTGGGCACCGGAGAGCTCCAGATCGACCAGGGGCATGGGCTCGCCCACCCTGGTGAGCGGCAGGTCCCGCCGGCCCTGCACCTTGAGAGCCAGCCTGCGGCGCGGGTTGAGCCCGTCGCGCACCTCCACCTTCACCGCCTGGATGTCCCGCAGGGGAATCGCCACGTCGATGCGCTGGCGGAAGCCACGCCGGGAGATGGTGGCCTGACCGGCGGCCCGGTCAAAGCGGTTGCTGCCGCTGCCCACATCGATGCCGATCACCGCCCACAGGTAGGCGGAGAGCAACAGGGCAGCAACGCCATAGAGACCCATCACCAGGCCCTGGGGCACCCAGTCGAGCTCGGCGGGATGGCCCACCGGCAGCAGGTCGCGCTGCAGATAACTCGACAGGCTGGTGAGCAGAAAACCCACACCACCCAGGCTCACCATCAAGGCCACCAGCAGGTTGGAGGGCCGGCGTGAGCCGAGCACGGGCTGCTCCAGCAGGTCGTCGGACGGGGGCATCCAGCTCCTGAAAACGTGGAAGGGCCATCTTGGCGCCCGGCGCTCGCGCTGCGGGTGGCGGGGGCGGAGCAGGAGGCGCCGAGGGGCTGCGAAAACCAAGATCAGGCAAGCGATTTCAGCCCGTTGCAAAGCACCTCGCGCTGCCTGGAAACATTGTTACCATCGCCCGGTATTCCGCTCTTTCCATGACGATCGCTGCAGGACGCTTGCCGCAGCGGGGATGGTTCGACGTCCTCGATGACTGGCTCAAGCGCGACCGCTTCGTTTTTGTCGGCTGGTCCGGTCTGCTGCTGTTCCCCACCGCCTACCTGGCGCTGGGCGGCTGGCTCACCGGCACCACCTTCGCCACTTCCTGGTACACCCACGGCATTGCCAGCTCCTACCTGGAGGGCTGCAACTTCCTCACCGCCGCCGTCAGCACCCCCGCTGACGCCATGGGCCACAGCCTGCTGCTGCTCTGGGGCCCCGAGGCCCAGGGCGACTTCGTGCGCTGGATCCAGCTCGGCGGCCTCTGGCCCTTCGTGGCCCTGCACGGCGCCTTCGCCCTGATCGGCTTCATGCTGCGTCAGTTCGAGATCGCCCGCCTGGTGGGCATCCGCCCCTACAACGCCATCGCCTTCTCCGGCCCGATCGCGGTGTTCGTCAGCGTCTTCCTGATGTACCCCCTCGGCCAGAGCAGCTGGTTCTTTGCACCCAGCTTCGGCGTGGCCGCCATCTTCCGCTTCCTGCTCTTCCTGCAGGGCTTCCACAACTGGACCCTCAACCCCTTCCACATGATGGGAGTGGCCGGGATCCTGGGCGGTGCCCTGCTCTGCGCCATCCACGGCGCCACGGTGGAGAACACCCTGTTCGAGGACGGCGAGCAGTCGAACACCTTCAAGGCGTTCGAGCCCACCCAGGAAGAAGAGACCTACTCGATGGTCACGGCCAACCGCTTCTGGAGCCAGATCTTCGGGATCGCTTTCTCCAACAAGCGCTGGCTGCACTTCTTCATGCTGTTCGTGCCGGTGATGGGTCTGTGGACCAGCAGCATCGGCATCATCGGCCTGGCCCTCAACCTGCGCGCCTACGACTTCGTGTCGCAGGAGATCCGCGCCGCTGAGGACCCCGAATTCGAGACCTTCTACACCAAGAACATCCTGCTGAATGAAGGTCTGCGTGCCTGGATGGCACCGGCTGACCAGCCGCATGAAAACTTCGTCTTCCCAGAGGAAGTTCTTCCCCGCGGCAACGCTCTCTGATCAAACCTTCCAAGCCCGATCGGCCCATCCTCCAGTTGGCCTTCAAGCGCCCCGGTCGGGGCGCTTTTTTTATGGCCCCACTGCGGCGCCGGCGATCCGCTGCCAGAAGCTGCGCTCTGCAGCCTCCTGTCTGGCATTGGCTTCCCGCAGGAAAGGAGCGAGAGCAGCCAGGTGCAACAGCCAGTGGTTCAGGGCGCTCAGTGGCCAGCGCAGGGGCCGCTCGAAGTCCACGAACAGCACCACCCGGTAGCCGTCGGTGTCGTTCCACACCTGGTGGTTGTAGGTGTCGTCGAACACCAGGCAGCGGCCTTCCTGCCAGGTGTGAATCTGATCGGCGATGCGGATGCGGCATCGCTGCCGCGGTTCCGGCACCATCAGGGCCAGGTGCAGGCGCAGCACCCCGGCCCAGGCCCCCCGGTGCGGCGGGATCTGCTTGTGCGGCGACAGGATCGAGAAGAAGGCGGTGGTGCAGCCGGGTATGGCGCCCAGCACCCGCATCGTTTCCGGGCAGCGGCGGGCGTTCTCCGTGCAGTTCATGCCCACGCCCTTGAGAAAGAAGGTCTTCCAGTTGTCGTCTTTCTGGATGCTGCCCACCTCCCGCAGGATGTCCTGGAAGTTGGGCATGGCCTCCCGGTAGGCCATCACCCCATCCAGCTCACGGCGCACGGCCTGCCAGTCGGCTTCCACCTCGCCGATCCAGCCGAACTGGTCCGCTGCAAACACCGGCCGATCCCCGTGCAGCGCAAAGAGACACACCAGGCTTTCCAGCGCGCCGTGGATCCAGCGGCGGATCCGGGCCCTGCTGCTGCGGGCGGGAAAGGTCCAGTGCCGCCTGGCCAGATCCTGCTGGCGGCCGTCGGGACGGACTCGGGGTGCACCGGGGGGCAAGGGCCTGCTGTCTGCGATCTCTGCTGAGCGTATGCAGGCCCCAGACGGGCGGTCCGGCGCCGCCACCCCTAGGATCTGGTCGTTCTGTCAGCAGTGACGTGGAATCCGGTCCAGTGCCGGCCTCCGAACACGTCGCCGGCTGGCTTTATCCCCACAGGAGGAGGTGTCCATGCAATCCAGTTGTTTCACCAAGGGTCTGCTGATCGCGGAGAACGCCGGCTGATTTCGGCACCTCAACCCTGATCAAACGGTTCCGCGCTCAATGCGGACCCGGTGAGAGCCCCCGATGGTCTGGATCTCCACCCGGAGACCTGGCCAGCGGGGGCATCGCTTTGGCACCCTCCCGATCTACCCCGGGTTCGCCCGCTGATCGCGAGCTCCAGTGCACGTCGACACGGGCCATTGTGCGCTCTGGCACAGGGCGGCTGGAGCTTCGAGTGATAGTCCCTGAAACTGTGTTCCGGCGCATTGCGCCCATCCGTGTGAGGAACACCCCCATGAAACTCTTCCAGCAACTGCTGGTGGCTCCTGCGGCCCTTGGCCTGCTGGCCCCTGTGGCCGCCACCGCCGCCGAAGTCAACATGACCGGCGTCAACCAGTACTCCACCGAGGAGCAGGTCACCAGCGTCTCCCAGTTCTCGGACGTCCGTCCCACCGACTGGGCTTACCAGGCTCTGTCCAACCTGGTGGAGCGCTACGGCTGCGTGGCCGGTTACCCCGACGGCACCTTCAAGGGTCGCCAGGCCATGACCCGCTATGAGGCGGCCGCCCTGCTCAACGCCTGTCTCGACCGCGTCACCGAAGTGACCGACGAGCTCAAGCGCCTGATGGCCGAGTTCGAGAAGGAACTGGCCGTGCTCAAGGGCCGCGTGGATGGCCTCGAGGCCAAGGTGAAAGAACTGGAAGCCAATCAGTTCTCCACCACCACCAAGCTGAGTGGTATCGCCACCATGACTCTGGGCGGTGCTGGTAACACCACCGCAGGTGACAAGGTCACCTCCAACTATGACGTTCGCCTGATCTTCGACACCAGCTTCACCGGCGAAGATCTGCTGCGCACCACCCTGCGTGCGGGTAACTTTGCCAGCTCCCCGTTTGGTTTCCGCGGCAACCCTCTAGCTGGGATGGAAGTGGCTTTTGAAGAGCCCTCCGGAGCCAATTCTGTTGGTATCAACCGACTGTTCTACCAGTTCCCCGTTGCCGACGGCTTCAAGGTCACCTTCGGTGCAAGGGTTCGTCAGGACGACATGCTGGCCATCTGGCCCAGCGTGTACCCCGGTGATTCCATCCTTGATGTGTTCACCTACGCCGGTTCTTCGAACACCTATCCCCTCACCCTCGGTGCTGGTGCTGGTGTGTCCTGGACATCCGGTGGCTTCAGCCTGAGTGCTCTCTACCTGTCCCGTGGCGATCTGGCCAGCGATTCCACAGAGGGTCTGGGACAAGGCATCACCACCACCGTTCAGGCCGGCTACACCGGTGAGAACTGGGGAGCTGCCCTGGCCTACACCTACAACGACGCTGACACCGCCAACACCTTCCAGTTTGCGAGTCGTCTTCCTGGCGCACTCTCGGGCGAAAGCAACAACATCGGCCTGGCTGGTTACTGGCAGCCTGCAGACAATGGCTGGATTCCCTCGATCAGTGCCGGTGTCGGCTATGCCGACTTCCAGCGCAGCGCCTGGAGCTGGTACACCGGCCTGCAGTGGAGCGACATGTTCCTGGAGGGCAACGCCCTTGGCTTCGCCATCGGCTCCAACGGCTACGACGGTGGTGGATCTAACCACGACCCCGGCATCGGTCTGGAGCTCTGGTACAAGTTCCAGGTCACCGACAACATCAGCGTCACTCCTGCCTTCTTCTGGGTGGAGAACGATGTGAGGGGTAGCAGCGACATCCTCGGTGGTGTCGTCAAGACCACCTTCAAGTTCTGATTCGTCGGCACGGATACCCTGGCTGTTTTTCGGAGCAGCCAGGTTTCTTCGCTATTCCCTCAGATCAGCTCACTCCCCACACCTCCGCATTGCGGAAACCCCGGCTCTGGCCGGGGTTTTTTGATGCGTTGTTCTTCTAGCCTGGTGTCCTTGCCGCGGTTCCTGACTGGTTTGTCCTTCCCCTGTCCGGATTCCGTCCCCACCGATCCCTATCAGGTGCTGGGGGTGAATCCTCAGGCCAGCCATGGGGAGATCAAGGCGGCTTACCGGGCCCTGGTGAAGCGCCACCACCCCGATGCCGGTGGCGACGCGGCCACCATGCTCGCCGTGAATGCTGCCTGGGAGGTGCTCGGCGATCGCCAGCAGCGCCATCGCTTGGATCAGATGCGGGGCGATGATCCATGGCGGGGTCCCTCCCCCGGGCCCCCCGGGCGTTCTGTGCCCAAAGCGGCCACCAAGGCCGCCGCAGCCAGTGATGAGGAGGTGGCCCACTGGCTTCAGCAGGTCTATGGGCCGGTGGATCGCTTGCTGGGCCAGGTGGTGAATCCCTTCCCCGCCCAGTTGCGGGCCCTGGCCGCTGATCCTTACGACGACACCCTGATGGAGGCCTTCTGCGGATTCCTGGAGCAGTCCCAGACCCGCCTGGCGCGGGCGGAGACGCTCTACCGCTCCCTGGCCTCTCCGCCTGGGGCGCAGGATCTCAGCCTCGATCTCTACCACACCCTCAGCCAGGTCAAGGATGCCCTCCTCGACCTGGAGCGCTTCACGATGGGCTATGTGGATTCCTACCTGCGCGACGGGCGGGAGCTGCTGCGCCAGGCCCGCAGCCGGCGCAGCCAGCTCCAGCAGCGCTGCCGCCAGCTGCGAGCCTGAGGGCGCCCCGCTCAGGCTCAGCCAGGGAAGGGCTCCAGCTGGTCGAGCCGCAGCCACACATCCGGCACCGGTCGGCGCCAGCGCAGCTGGGCGTAGTCGCCCTTCAGCTGCAGCACTTCGCCGGGGCCTTCAAAGATGTAGTCGGGAGCCTGGGCATCGCTGGCCCCGGCTTCGATGCTGTCCTGGAAGCGCTGGCGGTTCACCCGCACCAGGCTGCCTTTCTTCGGCGGCGATGCGGCGGCAGTGCTGGGGGCGTCTGGAGCCATGGCGGACGGCAACGGTTGGCAGGAGTGTGGCCAGGCTAGGGCGCCCTGATCGGCCGAGGGTTCTAGCCTCCAGCAATCTCGGGGTGATCTGGGCGTGCGGCTGTTGCTTCTGGGCTGTTCCGGATTCGTGGGCCGCGAGCTGGTGCCCTTCCTGCTGGAACTGGGTCACCACCTCACCGTGGTGAGCCGTCAGGCCGATCCCTTCCCTGCCCTCAGCGGCGATCGACTGGCCTGGTTGCAGCTCGATCCCTCCATGGCCGACAGCTGGAGGCAGGAGGGCCTGCTTCAGGCCTTGGCGGCGGCGGAGGGGGTGGTGAACCTGGCGGGCGAGCCGATCGCCGAGAAGCGCTGGACTGCCGCTCAGCGCCAGCTGCTGCTCCGCAGCCGGTTGGACACCACGGCCCAGCTGGTCCAGGCCATGGCCCAGCTCGACACCCCGCCGGCGGTGTTGGTGAACGCCTCGGCCGTGGGCTTCTACGGCACCAGCGAAACCGGCAGCTTCAGCGAATCAAGCCCCCCGGGCAGCGACCTGCTGGCTGAGATCTGTCAGCGCTGGGAGGAGGCCGCATCCCGCCGGCCCGCTTCCTGTCGGCTGGTGATCCTGCGCATCGGCATCGTGCTGGGGCCGGACGGTGGCGCCTTGAGCAAGATGCTGCCGGTGTTCCGCATGGGTTTCGGGGGGCCCCTGGGCAATGGCCGCCAATGGATGAGCTGGATCCATCGCCACGACCTCTGCCGTCTGATCGGCCGCGCCCTGGAGGATCCGGCGATGGCCGGGGTCTACAACGCCGTGGCCCCCCATCCGGTCACGATGGCTGGCTTCACGGCCGAGCTGGGGCGCACCCTGGGCCGGCCCAGCCTGCTGCCCGTGCCGGGCCCGGTGCTGCAGGTGCTGCTGGGGGATGGCGCCAAGGTGGTGCTGGAGGGCCAGCGGGTGGAACCGCAGCGGCTGCACGAGCTGGGATTCCAGTTTCAGTACCCCGACCTCAGCGCTGCCCTCGCCGCTGCCACCAGCCCAGGGCGCCGCTGACCAGGGCGGCGGCCATCAGCAGGCCGATCGCCGGCGTGAACAGGGGCTCCCACAGCCGCTGGAACAGGTTGAGCGGAGCTTCGATCTTCTGGCTGTGACACAACACGGCCACCACAAACCACAAGGCCCCGGCAATCACCAGGAACACGTCGATCACCAGCAGCAGATCGATCACTCCCTTCAAGCGCTGCGGGAGCGGCAGGCTCTGGGCGTCGGCCTCAGCCATCGAGCCAGGCCCGCACTTTCTCCATCGCGGCCCAGCCCGGCCGGCGGCGCAGGCCGTCGGCCATCGACTCCTGCAGTTCACCGGCCAGTTCTGGCGCCATCACCAGCACCCGCTGCACGATCTCGATGTGCTCACGCACGCCCTTGGCCCCGGTCTCCAGCATCGCCAGGCTCAGATTCACCCGGGCCTGGGGGTCCTGGGGGTTGAGCTTCACGGCCATGCGTGCGGCCCGCAGGGCCTCCAGCGGCTGCCCGTCCAGGAGCTGCAGCCAGGCCAGACAGGTCCAGCCGGCCGACTGGCGGGGGGCCTGCTGGGTGATGGCCAGGAAGTCGGCGATCAGCGCGCCGGCCGGGGCACCGGCGTTGTAGCGGCTGATGGCCTGATCAAACAACGAGCCTTCGCCCCCTTCGGCACTGGCATCGCCGGGGCTGCTGGAGAGGTTGCCCGCTGGGGCAGTGGTGGTGGCGGTGCTAGTGGCTGCGCTGTCGGTCACGGCGTGCGGAGGGGAAGCTGGATCGTGCCCTCAGATTGCCATCCGGTCCGGGCTCACACCGCAAATGAGCTGCCGCAGCCGCAGGTCTGGGAGGCGTTGGGGTTGGAGAAGTTGAAGCCGCCGCCGATCAGGGCGCTGGAGAAGTCCAGCTGCATCCCGTAGATGTACAGGAGGCTCTTGGGGTCGCTCACCACGGTGAAGCTGGCGGCGCCGTCCGGTTCGTAGATGTAGCGCTCGTCGTCATCGCGGATCTCGGCGGCGTCGATGAAATCCATCGTGTAGCTCATGCCGCTGCAGCCCCCGGAGCGCACGCCCACCCGCAACACCTTGCCGTCCCCCTGCTGGGGGATCAGGGCGGCCAGCTGCTTCATCGCGGCTTCGGTGATCAGGATGCCCTTGCCATCGCGGCCGGTGTGGGTGGGGGCCGGGGAGAGGGTGTCGATGCTCATGGCCGTGGGGATGGGCGAACGCGCCTGCTGGCACCACTGTATGGAGCCCGCTGCGGGGTTGCCTGATCCCTGCGGGACTGCCTGCGAGCCCCTGCCGGCAGGGCCGGCTCCATAGAGTCGTGCCCATTCAGTGGGAGCAAGCAGGGTGCGCGTCGCCATCGTTGGAGCTGGACTGGCCGGACTGGCGGCGGCGGTGGACCTGGTCGACGCCGGTCACCAGGTGGATCTGTATGAGGCCAGGCCCTTCATGGGCGGCAAGGTGGGCAGCTGGGTGGATGAGGGCGGCAACCACATTGAGATGGGGCTGCATGTGTTCTTCTTTAACTACGCCAACCTCTTTGCCCTGCTGCGCAAGGTGGGGGCCTTTGAAAACCTGCTGCCCAAGGACCACACCCACCTGTTCGTGAACACGGGCGGCGATCTGCGCGAGCTCGACTTCCGCTTCGCCCTCGGGGCCCCCTTCAACGGCCTCAAGGCCTTCTTCACCACCCCCCAGCTCGACTGGATCGACAAGTTGCGCAACGCCCTGGCCCTGGGCACCAGCCCGATCGTGCGTGGCCTGGTGGACTACGAGGGGGCGATGAAGACGATCCGGGCCCTGGATCGCATCAGCTTCCAGCAGTGGTTCGTGAGCCACGGCGGCAGCGAGCAGAGCATCAGGCGGATGTGGAATCCGATCGCCTACGCCCTCGGCTTCATCGACTGCGAGGCGATCTCGGCCCGCTGCATGCTCACCATCTTCATGATGTTTGCAGCGAAAACCGAGGCCTCCAAGCTCAACCTGCTCAAGGGCTCCCCGCACCGCTGGCTCACTGGCCCGATCCTCGACTACATCACCCAGCGCGGCGGCCGGCTGCACCTGCGCCATCGCGTCAGCGAGGTGCTGTTCGAGGAGGGCGCCCCCGGAGACGATGGCCAGACCGCCACCCGGGTGAGCGGCCTCAAACTCGGCACTCCCGAGGGCGAGATCACCGTGCAGGCCGACACCTACCTGGCCGCCTGCGATGTGCCTGGCATCCAGCGGATGGTCCCGGCGGCCTGGCGCCGCTGGCCCCTGTTCGACAACATCTACAAACTCGAAGCGGTGCCGGTGGCCACCGTGCAGCTGCGCTACGACGGCTGGGTCACCGAGCTGGGCGATAGCCCGGCTGCCGCCGCCGCCCGCGTCGATGTGCACCAGCCCACCGGCCTCGACAACCTGCTCTACACGGCCGACGCCGACTTCAGCTGCTTCGCCGATCTGGCCCTGGCCAGCCCGGTCGACTACCGCAAGGAGGGCCTGGGCTCGCTGCTGCAGTGCGTGCTCACCCCCGGCGATCCCTGGATCCCGAAGAAAACCGAGGAGATCGTGGCCCACACCGATGCCCAGGTGCGCAAGCTGTTCCCCTCGGCTGCCGGCCTCACGCTGGTGTGGAGCAACGTGGTGAAGCTGGCCCAGTCGCTCTACCGCGAGGCGCCGGGAATGGAGCCCTACCGGCCGGATCAGCGCACGCCGGTGGCCAACTTCTTCCTGGCCGGCAGCTACACCAAGCAGGACTACATCGATTCGATGGAGGGCGCCACCATGAGTGGCCGGCTGGCGGCGGCTGCCATCCTGGGCAGGCAGGCCCAGCTCGCCAGCAACGCCGCGGTCGCTGATCCGGTTTCCCTCTCTTCCTCCTGAACACCATGGGCCGTTGGCTCGAGCACAGCGTCACCTCTGAGATCAACGCCCCCGTGGAGCAGGTGTGGGCGGTGTGGAGCGACCTGGAGGCCATGCCGCGCTGGATGCGCTGGATCGAGTCGGTGGTCACCGAACCCGGCAACCCCGATCTCACCGACTGGACCCTGGCGGCCCAGGGCTTTCGCTTTCATTGGAAGGCCCGCATCACCCAGCGGGTGGAGGCCCAGCAGCTCCACTGGGAATCGGTGGGCGGACTGCCTACCAAAGGCGCCGTGCGCTTCTATCCCCAGGCCGATGGCCGCACCGCCGTGAAGCTCAGCGTCAGCTACGAGCTGCCGGGGGTCTTGGCACCGTTGATGGAACCCAGCATTCTGGGAGGCATTGTGACCAAGGAGCTGCAGGCCAACCTTGACCGCTTTCGTGACCTGGTTGAAGACATTCATCGCTAGGCCAGGCAGCGCTGGCTCAGGCAGGGCTAGGACTGGCTTACCTGGGGCCGCCCCCCTGGCGCTGGCCCTGCTGGCGTCGGGCTGTGGTCTGATCGGCCGCTCCCCCAAGGCGGAGCTGCCCCCAGGTCCACCGCCCGAGCCCGCTGAGGCGGAGGCTGCGCCCCCCCCCCTGGCTGGCCTCACGCCCTTGCCCACTGCCAATGCGTTGCTGGCTTCCGTCGCGATCGGACGGGAGGATCCCCTTGCCCCCCAGGCGCCCGTACCCAGGAGTGCTGGATCGGCATCCCGGCCGCCGGGAGCCCAGACGCCCCCCGGGACCGCCAAGCCGCAGTCTGCAGGTTCTCAAGGTTCCGCTGGGGGGGCATCACCAGCCACCCGTCCGGCAGCACCAGTCCGGCTGCAGCTACCCGACAACTTCCGCTTCAGCGGCGTGCTGCGGGCTGGCTCCACCCCCCAGGCCTTCGTGGAGGTTGGCGATCAGAGCGGGCCGGTCTGCCCCGGGGCCGATGGGTCCTGCCCCGCATCGGGCCTGCCCACGGTGCTCCCCAGGGGCTGGGGCGTGGCCGCCATCGATGTGGAGCGTGGCCTCCTCACCCTGCGCAAGGGCAGCCGTACGGTCACGACCCAGCTCTGAGCGGGCGGTCTCGCAGGATCTCCCTGCAGGCCTGAAGCAGTCCGTCGAGGTCGAAGGGGTTGGCTTCAGCATCCACCCGTCCCAGCTCCTGGCGGCAGCGCTCACTGGTCTGGGGCCCGATCGACACGATGGCCAGCCCCTCCAGTTTGCAGTGCCAGTCGTCGCCGAAGGCCTCCCGCAGCAGCCGGGCTGTATGGCTCACGGTCTTGCCACTGCTGAAGGTGATGGCATCGAGCCGACCCTGCTCCAGGGCCGCCAGCGTGGCGCTGGGCAGACCCCGGGGGCAGCGGGTCTCGTAGGCGGGCACCTCCACCGCGCGGGAGCCAGCGGCGGCGAAAGCCTCGGCCAGCAGGGTGCGCCCACCGCTCTGCACCCGTGGCAGCAGCAGCCGCAACCCCCAGCCGGATACCGGGAAGTGCTCCACCAGGCTGTCGGCCACGAAGGCGGGCGGGACAAAGTCGGCCGGAGCACCCAGCTCCTCCAGCCGCTGGGCCGTTTTCCGGCCCACGGCGGCCAGGTGCACCCCTGCCGGCCTGCGCGCCAGGCTGCTGCCGCGTCGCCGCAACCGCTGCTCCACGGCCTCCACGCCGTTGCTGCTGGAGAACACCAGCCAGTGGAAGTCCGCCAGCTCCTCGAGGGCATCGTCCAGGGGGCCCCAGCTGTCCGGGGCGGTCACCACCAGTGCCGGCAGGTCCAGCACCTCAGCTCCGGCGGCGGTGAACAGCGCCCGGGCCGCCCCCAGCTGGTGCTCAGCCCGGGTGATCGCCACCCGGCGACCGCTCAGGGGTGGGGGCTCTGGCAGGGGATGGCTGGTCATGGAGCGCTGGCGGAGCGGCGGGGCGGATGGCAGCTGCAGGCGGGTCGGCCTGGGGCGGGGGATGGATCAGCTGTCGAGCTTCACCAGGGCCTCCACCTGCTGGCGCAGGGCCCGGGCCTCGGCGGCCAGGCCCTGGCGCTCCAACAGCAGGATGGCCTGGCGGAAGCCGGCGCGGGCACCACCGATATCTCCAGCCAGCAGCAGGGCCGCAGCCAGATTGCGGTGCAGGTCGGCCTGCTCCGGCTCGAGGCTGAGGGCCTGCCGATAGGCGGCGATGGCCGCCCCCAGCTGCCCCCGGCGCCGCTCCACCAGCCCCAGGCTGGCCCAGCCGAGGGCCAGCTCCGGCGCGGCCGCGCTGGCCTGGCTGCAGAGGTCGGCCGCCTCTGCAAGGAGCTGCTGCTGCTCCGCGGCAGGGGCGGGCTCGGCCGCCTGCTCCAGCAGCAGCCCCGCCAGGTTGAGCCCCGCCGCCAGGGTGACCCGGGGCGCCAGGGGCAGGGCCAGTGCCTGGCGGTAGAGGCTGGCGGCCAGGGCAGGGTCGGCGGGCGCTTCGGCCAGGGCCAGGTGCAGCAGCAGTTCAAAGCGTTCCGCCAGGGCTTCGGCGCCGCAGTTCTCCAGACCAAGGCGCAGCAGGGCCCGGCCCCGCTCCAGCTCCCCTGTGCTCACCAGCAGGCTGCCCAGCTTGGCGCAGGCGTAGGGGTTGCCCGGGTGGTGCTCCAGGTCGGCTTCCATCGCCCGGCGCAGCCGGGCCGCCTTGTCACTGGCCTGCAGCAGCTCCGGCCGGTAGCCGTCGTGGCCCAGGGCGGGGATGGCGCAATCGGCGATCCGCCAGTGCGGTGCCCGCCGCAGCAGGGCCAGCACGCTGTCATCGATCATCGCGTGATAGGGCCGGCTCCAGCGGATGGCCGGGTGGCGGCGAAACAGACGGCTCACCCGCGAGTAGGGCGACTGGCGGGCCCCCCGTTCCAGGCGCAGCAGGTTCACCACCAGCAGATCCGGCTGGGCCATCAGCCGCCTCAGGGGCTGGCGGGCCTCCGCCAGCAGCTGCTCATCGGCATCGAGCACCAGCACCCACTCCCCGTGCACGAGGTCGAGGGCCGCATTGCGGGCCGGGGCGAAGTCGCCGGGCCAGTCCAGGTGGTGCACCACCGCGCCGCAGCGTTCGGCGATCGCCACGGTGCCATCGTTGGAGCCGGTGTCGACGATCACCATCTCGTCCACGAAATCGGCCACTGAGGCCAGGCAACGCTCCAGCCGTTCGGCCTCGTTGCGCACGATCATCGAGAGGCTGAGCTGCATCGGGCTGCCCCTAGTCGGTGAACTCAGTGGGTACGGCATTTGCTTCCGCACTTCGGCCCAGACCCAGGGCCCCCAGCACGGCTTGCTGGGCCAGGGGCATCTGGCCGGGGCAGTAGGCCGCCGGTGTTTGCGGCGGGAGCGTGCGGCGCAGGCTGTCCCAGAGGTAGGGGCTGCCGTAGACCGCCAGCCCAGCCAGCCGTCCGGCCCGCTGCAGCTGCCCGAGGGCCGCCGCCCAGGGTTCACCATCACCGGCAGTGCCGCGGAAGGGGTTGCCGCGCACGAACAGCTGCACCAGCACCGGCCCGGTCCCCAGTCGATCCAGTTGCAGGGGAGCCAGGGGGTCGGACGACCAGAGGATGGGGGTTTCAGCCGCCATCAGCCGGGGCTGGAAGCCCGCGGCCTCCGGCAGGCCCAGGGCGGGCGCCGTGGCAGGCAGAAAGGGGGCCTGCAGGGCATGGTCCAGCCGCAGCAGATTCACCCCCTTGTCCCCCCGGCGGCCCAGCCGGCCACCCTGGTGTTCGAGGGTGGCGCTCACCAGCTCCCGGCACAGGTCCAGATCGGCGCTGGCGGCCCTCTCCGGATCGGGAGGTGCCGCCGCACAGCGGCCAAGGGCCCGCTGGCGGCGCGCGGCGCTGGCTTCCAGCTGCGCCAGCGGCAGCCGGCCCGTGTCCACCGCCGCTGTGATCGCCGCGATGGCCAGCCGGGCATCCGCGGGCATCAGCACCAGGTCGGCCCCGGCCTCCAGGGCCAGCACGGCCGCTTCCCCAGCCCCATACTGGCCGGCAATGGCCTCCATCACCAGGGCATCGGTCACCACCAGCCCCTCGAAGCCCAGCTGCTCACGCAGCAGCTGGTAAAGCACGGCCCGCGAGAGGGTGGCCGGCCGCTCCGGATCGAGGGCCGGCAGGGTGAGGTGGCCGGTCATCACCGCCTCCACGCCGGCGGCGATGGCCTGGCGGAAGGGGGGCAGTTCCACCTGCTCCAGCCGCTCGCGGCTGTGGGGCAGCAGGGGCAGTTCCAGGTGGGAGTCGCTGGTGGTGTCGCCGTGGCCCGGGAAGTGCTTGGCGCAGCCGAGCACGCCGGTGGCCTGCAGGCCCCGCAGGAAGGCCGCTGCCAGGGCTCCGGCGCTGGCCGGATCCTCCCCCCAGGCGCGCACGTTGATCACCGGGTTGGCCGGGTTGTTGTTCACGTCGCACACTGGCCCCAGCACCCAGTTGAGCCCCACGGCCCGGGAATCCAGGCCACAGCAACGGCCATAGCGCTCGGCCAGGGCGCGGGCCCGCTCGGGCTCCCGGCCGTGCAGGCGGCCGAGGGCAAGGGGCGGTACCAGCCAGCTGGCCCCCTCGAAGCGCTGCCCCACCCCCTCCTCCACGTCGGCGCAGAGCAGCAGGGGCTGGCTGGCCCAGGCCTGCAGCTGGCGGGTGCGCAGGGCCAGTTCGGCGGCGCTTCCACCCAGCAGGATCACGCCGCCCACCCCCAGGGCCAGCAGCTCCTGCAGTTCGCCATTGGCCAGTTCCCACTGGG
>Ga0315901_10001187_pt1 | contig 37668 bp, 34 predicted proteins | sample LakEriMetagenome_10_FD_203761 | JGI IMG/M metagenome (GOLD analysis project Ga0315901, IMG submission 203761) | Freshwater fungal communities from buoy surface, Lake Erie, Ohio, United States - Buoy 2 MA116 | ecosystem: Environmental > Aquatic > Freshwater > Lake | place: USA: Lake Erie, Ohio...
CATCTGCTTCAAGTGCAGCAGCAAGTGCCACAGCAGTTGTATCAGAGCCACCTCTACCTAAAGTAGTTATGTCATTTGTATCTTGTGAGACTCCTTGAAAGCCTGCAACAATTGCAATCGCACCTTCTTTTAGTGCCTCTTGAATTCTGCCTGGTGTCACATCAATAACTCTGGCCTTACCATGTGTTGATGTTGTAATAATTCCAGCTTGTGAACCAGTAAATGATCTTGCTTCATGTCCTAAATTTGAGATAGCCATAGCAAGCAGTGCCATAGAGATTCGCTCACCTGCTGTTAACAACATATCTAACTCACGCCCATTTGGAAGTGGGGATACTTGATTAGCTAAATCAATTAATTCATCAGTGGTATCACCCATGGCGGAGACCACAACTACTACTTGATGGCCGCTTTTCTTGGTGGCAACAATGCGGCTAGCAACCCGCTTTAGCCCTTCAGCATCGGCAACGGAGGAGCCACCAAACTTCTGCACGATTAAACCCATGGCTTAAGTGTGAAGGATGGGCTTAGATTTTTGGGAATTATCTCAAATATTAAGACGCTTACTCATCTTAAATAATGAGATAAATTAGTTATCGTAGGATCTGCGCCCCTCAAAAGCTCTGCCAAGGGTAATTTCATCGGCATATTCAAGATCTCCACCTACTGGAAGGCCAGAGGCAAGGCGGGAGACCTTGATCCCTAAAGGCTTGATCAATCTAGTCAAATAAGTAGCTGTTGCCTCTCCTTCAAGATTTGGATCGGTAGCAATGATTACTTCACTAATTGTAGTTTCGGCTAATCTGGTCATTAACTCTTTAATTCTTAAGTTCTCAGGTCCCACACCATCAATTGGTGAGATTGCACCACCTAGCACATGGTAGCTGCCTTTAAACTCTCTGGTTTTTTCAATAGCTAAGACATCTTTACTCTCTTCCACAACACAAATAGATGTTTTATCTCTTCTTGGATCCCGACAAATCTTGCAAAGCTCCTCCTCTGAGACATTGCCACATATAGAGCAAAACTTAACTCGCTCCTTCACTGTTTTTAACACTTCAGCAAGACGGGTTACATCTACTCGATCTGATTGAATAATATGAAAAGCAATACGTTGGGCACTCTTTGGGCCAACACCAGGAAGACGACCTAGCTCATCAATTAAATCTTGAATTATTCCTTCATACATAAAGTATCAACTAAAGTAAAACTTAGTCAGACTCCTTAATAACCTTAGCGCCTAATTTACTAGCCAATAAGTCGGCACCAGAGAGCATATTGGCATCTGTTGGATCCTCATCACTTCTTACCATTGTGGTGGTGGCAACTGAAGAATCAACTGTTGCAAGTATTTTTCTTCTAACCCCTGCAACCTCTTCAAAGGCATCAGATAAGATCACATCGCTCTCTGATCTCACAAATGAATCCCGTGCTCCAGCGTTGACAATTCCAATGCTTATACTTTCATCATCTACGGAAAGTATCTGAACACTTGTTGCCAGTAATGACCAAGTTAAGCGCCGCTTGCCCTTAACATTTTCAATTACCTGTGGCCATAATCTGCGCAAGGTAGCAATATCTGCGACACCACTTGGCTTGTGGTTAGTAGGTTTGCTTTCAGCCTTTACTGGTTCTGAATTGCTTTGCGCAATTGGTTTGGACTCGACCTTTAGTTCGGCTTTAACAGTTTTTTGAACCGGCTCACTCTTTGTAGCTTTAGCCTCAACAGTTGGTGCTGCATTTGTTACCCCGCGCTCTAATTTTTCAAGTCGAGCAGAAACAGCTGCATCATTTGCTTGCGGCGGCAGCATCATCTGTCCACAAACTAACTCCAGAATAAATCTAGGTGGTGTTGCTCCTCGCATCTGAGTTAATCCATTGGCAAGTAGATCTGCTGATCTAATTAAATTTGCAATACCGATTAACTTAGCTTGAGTTCGCATTCGATCTAATTGATCAATTGGAATCTGAACTAGTACTTGGGAGTTATTTTCATCAACTGCGCCAACAATAACTAAATCCCGCAGGCGCTCAAGTAAATCTTGCGCAAATCTTTTTGGATCCTGTCCTGATTCAACTACCCGGTCAACTGTATTAAACAGGGAAGCAGAATCAGATGCAGCCAGTGAATCAATTGCTTCATCCAATAAAGCTGAGTCGGTGTAACCAAGGAGTGCCACCGCGATCTCATAGGTAACACCATCGCTACCAGCACCAGCTAGTAATTGACCAAGGATTGATTGAGCATCTCTAACTGACCCACCGGAAGCTCTAACAACTAATTGAATAACTCCTTTTGCCACTTTAATGCCTTCAGATTCACAGACTTTTTCTAGGTGGGTTGAAAGAATTGACGGTGGAACTAGCCTAAATGGATAGTGATGAGTTCTTGATCTAATTGTTGAAATCAACTTTTCTGGCTCAGTTGTGGCAAAGATGAATAAAACATGTGCTGGTGGCTCTTCAACGACTTTAAGTAATGCGTTTGCTGCTCCGGGCCCTAATTGGTGAGCCTCATCAATAACATAAATCTTGTAACGAGATTGAACTGGCGCGAAAAAAGCTTTATCTCTTAAATCTCTTGCATCATCTACTAATCCGTGAGTTGCAGCATCTAATTCAATTACATCAAGTGAGCCTGGGCCATTTGCAACTAAATCCTTACAAGATTGACATGCTCCACATGGGTTTGGTGTTGGACCTTTTTCACAATTTAAAGATCTAGCCATAATTCTGGCACTAGATGTTTTACCGCATCCCCTTGGTCCGCTAAACAAATATGCGTGGTGAATTTGTCCTGAAGTTAAAGCATTACTTAGTGGCGTTGTTACATGCTCTTGACCAATAACATCTGCAAAAACTGAGGGGCGGTACTTGCGATATAGAGCTAATGACATTTATCGCCTCCGTTGCTTAAGATGTTAAAAACTCTTGCTAAAAAATAGGATCCCCCGTACACCCACTAGAGCGCACCTACCCTTGCTGCATTCCTGCCCTGGGGGAGTTCGGCACGTTAATGCCGCACGGGGGATCTAAGGGTAAATCTTAGTCATCACCACCGATACCCTTAAGCCTTGTAAGTAATAATGGAGGATTCGCATAGCGGCCGAGTGCGCACGCTTGGAAAGCGTGTGTAGGGCAACCTACCGAGGGTTCAAATCCCTCATCCTCCGCGGGCTGACTATTATTTTTATATCAAATCCGAGTGGCTCAAAAAATTATCGAATTTTAAAAAGTGGCTCAAGTGGTTTGTTTTTAAGTCGTCTAGCTAGGGTTTCATCCGCGATACTTTTCGAAATGTCAAACAATACTTCTGAATAAATCTCAAGCAATTTTTTTATGTGTCGCTCCTTAAGACTTAGCGATACATTATGTGATGATAGAACTAACACTCCTTTATTTAACATTTCTTGCATAAAAAAGGATTTTATAGTTTTTGAATCAAACTGATTAATTGAATTCCAATTAAGAAATTTCCATGCAGGATGCCCAGACAAATTTAACACCTGGTCAAGTTTATACTCTAAAATCATTTTTTCTAATCCGGATGCAATCTCTGTACCGATTTGACTTAAACGATAAGTCACATCATGTTTGATATGCAAATTAATAACAGTTTTAGCAGCAGCGAGTGATAGTAATTCTCCACCAAAAGTACCAGAGAAAAAGATTTTTTCCATTTCTAACATAATTTCTTTGCGTCCTGTTACCACAGATAATGGATAGCCGTTTGCTATACCTTTTCCAAGAGTAGTTAGATCTGGGATGACGTTAAAAACTTGTTGCGCACCACCTGTTGAAAGTCTGAATCCTGTGATAGTTTCGTCAAAGATAAGTATAGCTCCGTATTTTGCTGTTACGGCTTTAACATTTTCTAAAAAATTATTTCTTGGATACTCCGAACTCATCGGTTCTAATATGACCGCACCAATTTTGTCAGGTCTATGCTTAAAAATTGTTTCTAATGAATCGATATCGTTGTAGATGAACTTATGAGTCAGATCGGATACTTGCCTTGGTACCCCTTTGCTCATTGATGTCGCACCTATGTACCAGTCGTGCCATCCGTGATAGCCGCAAAATGCAATTTCGTCTCGGCCCGTAAATGACCTTGCCAAACGAATTGCAGCACTAGTTGCGTCAGTCCCATTTTTTGCAAAACGCACCATCTCGGCTGATGGCACAGTTGAAATTATCAATTCAGCCACCTCGGTCTCCAATATTCCAGGCAAAGTAAATAACGTACCTTTTTTTAGTTGCCTACGAACAGCACTAGTTATTTTCTTGTTGCTATGCCCAATTGTGATTGCAGCCAAAGAATTCACTAAATCCAAATAACGATTACCATCTATATCCCATGCGTATGGCCCCTTTGCCCGGCTAATAAAAAGGGGTGAAGATCCAACTGGGTATTGAGTTTTCGACTTACTAAATGTTTGTGAACCGAGTGGTATCGATAATTCGGCTCTATTTAAGAAATTAGTGGATTTTTGATACTTAAATTCACCCATTTGATAACCTTACACTAGTTTGGTCTATTTCTCCCTAAAGAAATATTTCTAAAACTTGCAGGAATCTTATTATCTAACCGCGGATTCTCTTCAATGATCCTTAACACATCTGAAATGCGTATATCAACTTCTCTTCCTTGGAAATACGAAAATATCCTCTGAATAAACTCAAGATCTTCCAAGTAATCTACTGTCCACCTAAATTTGCTTAAATTTACTGAACTAGAAAAATTACCTAACTTGAAAACTTCTGGTCGAGAATATATGCCTAAAGTAACATGTTCTCTCTCTTCTGGGGTCAAATTTAATGCCGAAATTCGCCTTAAAATATTTGAATTAAATATTTCAATATCCAATCCATCTGGAAACGTTTCCTCAAGCGCATTAGATAAGTAGTCCAATTTTTGTTCCAAAAACTGATCGATCATATCATCGATGAGTTCAGGCATTACAAGAGGGCAATCAGCTGTGATTCTGATAATTGAATCGCTACTAAACTTGATTGAAGCTTCTAAAAATCGTTTTAACACATCATTTGCTGAACCTCTGAATACATTGACGCTTAATGATCTCAAATGTTCGTTTAATACGTCGTTTGAGTCGGTGTCAGGTATGACAACAACTAAGTTATCAACTTTATTCGCTTTCTTGATCCTTGAGATTTGTAATTCAATCATTGGTATCCCATTTATGGGTAACAACACCTTGTTCGGCAAACGACTTGAGTCCATCCTCGCCTGTAGAAACACAGTATTATTCATCATCAATCCAATTTCTTGGATCCACTTTATTTTGATCAAGGACTTTTGTTGAAAAACTCTTCACTGATACAGGCAATGCAATTTCACTTAATATTTCCTTATACTGAGCAAAATTCTTTACACCTACTACTAATCCAGAGCCCCAGGGTATGGATCGTGCATAATCTAAGCAATACTTTAACTTTGAAATCTCATTCTCCTCGCAAAATATGCTCAAATCATCAAATACCTCTTTGACAGATTTCAAAGATGTTGGCAATAGATCTGAATCAGATAGTACCGTTCCTTGCAAAAAAATAGATCGTATAAAAATCTCATTGCCATTCTTTATTAAATCCAGTAATTTTTGATTATCAAAATTACGTCTATCAACAACATTCTCGGGTAGTTGAAAATGTAGAAAATTCTCATACCTTTCTTTAAACTCTAAGAGCTCTCTCGACTCATAGCATGATATTCCTAAGTTAGATGTGAGCCCAATTTCTTTACAATATTGAAAAGCTTTTAGAATTTCTTCCGAATTATAAGAATTCAGTATGTTTGAATTATGAACTAAAACGCTATAGAAATTTTCTTGTTGAACTCTGTCAAGTGAATCCTTAAATTTGTTTACAACTGAATCAAAAGTGTCTTGGGTATGCAAAAATATTTTTGTTATAACCCTATTACCCAAGTTAAATGGGGCATATTTCCCTATCAAAAACTCTGAATTCTCGTATGAGCTGGCCGTATCAATGAATATTTCTGGGTTTTCGATCACATCAGCAAAAAACTTCTTTAATTCAGTTTCTGGAAATCTGCTCGATAATTTTTCTGTACCATATTGTACTCCAAAATTTGCAGTCCCAAATATTATTTTTTTACTAGGATAATTCTGGTAGGTGTCGAAATCTGGATTGCTTTTAATTTAAATCTCCATCCCAATGTACTTAGTTTCTAAAAACTCTTCAATTCCAGCAAAGCCGCCTTCTCGTCCTAAACCTGACTGCTTAAAGCCGCCAAATGGTGCAGCTGGATCTGATATAACTCCTTTATTAATTGCCACCATTCCAGAGTCTAAAGATTCTGCCACCTTCATCGCTCGTTTTAAATCAGATGAATAAACATAGGCAATTAAACCAAACTCTGTGACGTTAGCTAGTTCTATTGCTTGCTCATCTGAGTTTGTAACAACAATTGGTGCTACTGGTCCAAAGATTTCCTGATTTATAATTGGATTATCATTTTTAACAGATAAAACAGTTGCAGGATAAAAAGCACCAGCTCCTGTTGGAGATTTTCCACCCGTCTTAACTTCACCACCTGCAGCTACAGATGAATCAACAAGTTCTGCAATTTTATTGCGCTCTTTAACCGAAACACTTGCACCTAGTTGGGCACCAGATGATGTGCCAGCTGCCATCTTTAAGCCACCCATTGCTTTAGCTAGTTTTTCAGTGAATTCATCTACTGCCTCTTTGGCAACATAAAATCTATTTGCAGCGGTGCAAGCAGCGCCACCATTTCTCATTTTGGCAAGGAGTGCCCCACTTACCGCTTCATCAACATTGGCATCTGATAAAACTAAGAAGGGGGCGTTTCCACCTAACTCCATGGAACATCTAATAACTCGATCAGCTGCCTCTTTTAACAGCACTCGACCAACCTCAGTTGATCCGGTGAAAGATAAGTTAACAACCCTTGGATCCTTTAAAATCTTCGCAATCGCAGGCCCTGTTGGGGATGGCAAAATTAAATTAACCACTCCTGCTGGAACCCCTGCGCGCTCTAAGATTTCAATGATCGCTAAGGCTGTTAGAGGAGTCTCACCTGCTGGTTTTAAAATGACTGTGCATCCAGCAGCCAGTGCCGGTCCAATCTTTCTAGTCGCCATCGCAGCTGGAAAATTCCAAGGCGTGATTAAAAGCGAAACACCAATTGGTTGCTTTGTAACAATAATTCTTTTATCTCCACTTGGAGAGGTTCTAAACTCACCATTTATCCGGACCGCTTCCTCTGAAAACCATCTAAAAAACTCAGCTGCGTATAAAACCTCACCCTTAGCATCACTTAATACTTTGCCATTCTCCCTAGAGATAATCTCAGCCAGCCGATCAGCTTCTGCCCCCATAATTTCAAATGCTTTACGCAAAATTTCACCACGAACACGGGGGGCAGTTTTTGCCCAACCTTTAAAGGCGCGGTGGGCTGCATCTACTGCCTGGATGCATTGCTCTTCAGATGAGATTTGCACATTTGCAATTACTGATTCATTAGATGGATCTGTTACTGGCATAGTTGATACGCCATTAACCCACTTGCCATCAATATAGAGCTGGGTATAAAGTTGCATAAAGATAAGCATACGCTCACTCTTTAACGCTTAAAAATCAAGAAATAAACAGGCGTATACTTACCTCTCTAGAACTTCTAATTGGAGTGTGTTTTCAACAGTGCCTAAATCTTGGAGTGATAACGCACCAGCGCCAAAGGTGCTCAAAGAGCATGCTCACCTGAAGGATCCATTTTTATATCGGGTAAAAAACCGCTTACTAGGTAAGCCAATCAACCGCCACTCACTGCATGAGCAGCGCTTATCAAAAAAGCATGCCTATGGGGTCCTATCCTCTGATTGCATCTCAAGCTCTGCCTACGGCGGCGAGCAGATACTTGTTGCATTAATCCCAGCCTTTGGCTTAGCTGCCTTCACCATCTTTACCCCAATAATTGGCGTGATCCTAATAATGTTACTAATCATAACTTTTTCCTATCGGGATGTAATTAACACCTACACCAGAGCTGGTGGGGCATATGTTGTGGCAAGAGAAAACTTTGGCAAGTTGATCTCACAGATTGCAGCAATTGAGTTGATATTTGGATACATAATTACTGTTGCAATTCAAACCGCAGCCGGTGTAGCTGCAATCATTTCAGCCCTTCCTGAGTTAAGTGATTACAAGGTTGCACTTACTATTTTTGTTATAACTCTGCTTACCTACATAAATTTACGTGGCATAAAAGATGCTGGGCTGATCTTTGTACTTCCTTCATACCTCTTCTTAGTTGGCATGTTTACCGTCTTTATCTTTGGCCTCTACCGCAGTTTTAATGGAACTCTCCCTAAGTATCCAACTGATTCACCTGGGCTTTTGCCACTGGGCGAGCCACAAGGTCTATTAAGTCTTGCAGCTATCTTATTGATTTTAAAAGCCTTTGCCAATGGCAGTGCATCTTTGACTGGGCTTGAAGCAATCTCAGATTCAGTTGCTTTATTTAAAGAGCCTGAACATAACAATGCTAGAAAAACTCTAATGTTGATGAGTGCCACCTTGGGTACATTAATTGTTGGTATCGCCTGGCTTGCACACCAGGTAGTTGCAGTTCCTTACGCCTCTGGCACACCAACTGTTATCTCATTAGTTGCCCAAGCATCCCTAGGGGATTCTTTATTTGGGGAGAGCTTTTATTACTTTGTTCAAGCTGCCACTACTTTTATTTTATTTGCTGGCGCCAACACCTGCTTTAATGCTTTTCCAAATATGGTCAATATCGTGGCAAATGATGGCTTTTTGCCAAAGCAGTTAACAAAACGTGGCCACCGGCTCGCTTTTTCAAATGGAATTATCTTTATCTCAAGCTTTGCAATTATCTTAGTTATCGCCTCAAAGGCGAGTATTACTACTTTGGCTGCAATCTATGCTCTTGCAGTGTTTATTGGCTTTGCCTTAACCGGCTTTGGAATGGCTAAGAAAAACCGAAGTAATAAAGGCAAGTACTACCTGCACCTAACTACTGGTGTTATTGCAATTACCACCGTGTTGTTACTTTCGGTTCTAAAGTTTGCTGATGGCACTTGGTTGGTAGTTATTGGAACACCTATTGTTGCTGCCATCATGCTTAGATTTAACCAACGGTATGGCCAGGAGAATCAGGCGATGATTCTTTCAAGTAAGGATTCAAGGGCAACCTCAATTACCCGACATGATGTAACAGTTTTGGTAGATCGAATAGATATTGCAACAGTAGGGGCAATTAGATATGCCAGAAGTTTAAAGCCTAGAAATATCAATGCGGTGCACTTTGTAATTGATGATAAGCGGGCGGAGGAGTTAAATAGAAGCTGGCGAGAAAACCCAGCATTTGCCGATGTCTCACTTGAGTTAATTGATTGTCCAGATCGAAGGTTGGTTAACTCTGTAGTTGATTACGCACAAGCTGTTACTGCTGCAGGAGATGTTGAGTTAACACTATTACTTCCCCGCAGGGCTTACTCAAAGTTTTTAGGCCGCTTGCTTCATGATCAAACTGCAGAATCTATTGCTGGCCCAATCTCACAGATTCCTCGTGTTGTGGCCACAATTATTCCCTTTGACGTTCAAAAGATTATTGCAGGACAGGAAAGCTTCACCAACTCAACTACTTTTCAAATGCCAGTTACAGCCGAACCAAAGCGGGTGCAAAGCACCTTCACCAAACCACCAATTACTTCAGCGAGTAAATCAAATGAGCCGGTAAGTCATTACGCTGAAAATATCACTCCAATTGGAAATATCACCTGGCGAAAACGTGCTCACGTGCAGGGAAGGGTTAGTGCTATTAAGTCTGCCCCATCTGGTTCATCCCCACTAGTTGAGGTTGAGGTGTGGGATGAAAGTGGTGGGGTTACATTGCAATTTTTAGGAAGGCGCGAGATCTCAGGTCTTGATGTTGGATCACAATTAAAAGCTGAAGGTATGGTGGGTGAAGATAATGGTCAATTCATTATCTTAAATCCCTCATATGAACTTTACAAATAGTGAATTCTTGTATTGAAGCGATTGAAATTCTAATTCTTAAGCGCAGCAACGAATTTAGAATCTACTTCTAAATTTAAATTTTGAAAAACTGCAACTACGGTATCAATTCCTACGAGTCTGATTATTTCGAACGGTCCCATTGGAAATTTACATGCTTGTTTCATTAACTTATCCACATCTGCTTTCGATGTCCCAAAATCAATATGAAGTCTAACTGATTTATACAATAGGGGAAACAAGAGTGAATTTACAACAAATCCATCAATATCTGGAACCTCAACATAATCAACACCGAGTTGAACCAAAAGTTCTAATAATATGTTCTTTTCTCGGTCGTTGATGTTTTCAGCAAAAACAACTTCTGCAATCTTTGTGGCAGAAATAGGGTTAGAGAAATGTATGATATGGAGTCTATCTGGACTAACTAAATGAGGGCGCAATTTACCTAAACTTATCGTTGAAGTACAAGATGCGATTGGGCTAGAGACTAATTTTGATATTTGATTAATGAGATTTACCTTTAAATCAAATATTTCTGGTAAGCATTCGAATATAACTTTACATTCATTCAAATCATCAAATGAATTGGTGAAGACTATTCTTTGGGAATTAACTTTATTGTGAATAATTTTTTCCCAACCAGGATACCTGGCAGTAAAAGCAAATTTAGCTTTATCAATGTCTCTTGCAACAACAACTACTTTTTCGGTTTCCGATAACAATTTAGTAAGTTGAATACCCATTTTCCCGGCACCAATAACGCCTAGCATCAAGTAATCACTGTCATCGCTAAATGTTTAAAGGTTAAGTAGCTCATGGTGAAAAATCTCGCTACAAAAGTTCTTCATCAATTTTAGACAAGATCACTTCCAGGGAAGTTTCTGTTGGAAAAACTTCATTCACACCAATAGATTTTAACTTGATTTCATCTGCTTTTGATATAATCCCACCAGCAAATATTGAAACTTTAGAACTACTAGAAGTTTTCCAGAGTTCTAAGAAGTCTTCGATTAATTCTAAATGTGATCCAGATAAAATTGAAAAGCCAATTGCATCAACATCCTCTTGTACTCCAATCTGCACAATATGTACTGGTAATTTATGCAGTCCTGAGTAGATGACTTGATAACCAGAATCTTTTAGCATGTTTATGATTACCTTGACGCCTCGATCATGTCCATCTAACCCAAGTTTTGCAACTAATATTCGTTTATAACTACGCTCTATATTTTTGTTACTCACTTTCAATTCCGACTTTAAGCTTTTCACTAAGATTTTCAAAAACTTCCCGGATCCCCTCGCCATCGATTGAACTACCACGCATAATGCGCGGCGATTTTTCTCGTTGCTTCTTGGTTAGCTCAAGGTACTCTTTGATAGCGATTTCGACTTTATTCGTATCCTGAGTATCATTTTTATTTATGAAGTATATATCAGCTATCTCGTGTGCTGATGATTTATACTGTTGTATCCAGTCAACGTCCTCATTCGAAGGTATAAATATTACATTGTCTACATATTTTTTGATTTCATCATCATTTTGACTTATGCCAATCGTTTCTAATAAAATAAAATCAAATCCAATTATTCTCATGCATTGGATAACTTTTCCTACAAATTCAGGAATATTGCTAACAGAGTTTAGGGTTGATAGAGACCTTATATATACTTTTTTTTCGAGACAATCAGGGCTGATTCGGATCCGGTCACCAAGAAAAGTACCCTTTGTAAGTTTGGATGATGGATCTATTAAAATGATACCCACAGAATGGTTTGATTGAATTATGTATGAAGTCAGCTTATTAATAAAAGATGATTTACCAACACCTGCTCCACCGGTAATTCCCACCGTTATACAGTTTCTATTTTTGCTTGCGTTGTCTTCAAAGAATTGATGAGGGATAGAAATACCTTTTTCCAGAGAACTAATAATTTTAGCTATCGAATAATGATTTTCTACAGTACATGAATTTGGATTTTTAATAAATATATCTATGGATTGACTATTCTTCACCTTGATATCATAATACCTTGAGTTAAAGTCAACAAACATCCCAGATCTATCATTAAAGGAGTGTGCGAGTCTATGAAAGATCGAGATGGATTTTTAAATGATACAAATTCCTCTCCAGCCGGTGAGTTTCCATACACATCAGGTATCTACCCTAATATGTATCAAACAAAACCATGGACAATCAGACAGTACTCTGGTTTTGGAACAGCAGAAGACGCTAATCAGAATTTTAAAAAATTAATCTTGGCTGGGAATGCGGGTATTTCAATTGCCTTTGATTTACCAACACAAATGGGTTTGAATCCCCTGTCGCCATTGGCAAAGCATGAATATGGCAAGGTTGGTGTTTCTATTAACACCTTGAATGACATGCGTACTCTCCTGGACGGAATTGACTTAAGTAAAATCTCCACTTCAATGACGATTAATTCGACAGCAGGAATAATCCTATTGATGTATGAATTAGTCGCAAGTGAGAGAGGTTTTCCAAAAGACCAATTGTCTGGCACTATTCAGAACGATATATTGAAGGAGTTTATTACACGTTCTACTCATATTTTCCCCATTCGTCACTCAATACGCTTTACAAATGACATATTTGAGTATTGCTTTAAGGAAATGCCCCAATGGAATCCAATTTCAGTTTCAGGTTATCATTTTTCAGAGGCGGGTGCGTCAGCAGTGCAGGAGTTGGCATTTACAATATCCAATGCGATTTTTTATCTTGAGGGGGCAATCGCTAAAGGACTACCCGCAAACGAAATAGCTCGCAGATTCACTTTTTTTTTCGCAGCAAAGACAAATATGTTGGAGGAAGTTGCTAAGTTTAGAGCAGCTAGATCCATTTGGGCTAAGGTGTTGAAGGAGAAGTTTTCGATAACTGACGTTTCTTCATTGAAAATGAGAATTCATGCCCAAACGGCTGGTAGCCAATTAACTTCTAAAGGTTTAGAAAACAATTTTACAAGAGTTACTATTCAAGCACTTGCTGCTATATTTGGTGGAGTACAATCGTTGCATACTAATTCTTATAATGAGGCAATTTCATTGCCTACAGAAAACTCATCAAAATTAGCGATAAATTCTCAATACATTATTCTTGAGGAAACAGACTTAACTAGTGTGGTGGATCCATTTAGGGGTTCATACGCGATTGAGAGTTTAACTCTATCCATAGAATCTCAAGTTAATACCCTGTTACATGCTATTGATAATCGAGGGGGTGTATTGGCCTGTATTGAGTCAAATTTTCAGAGATCCTTAATAGAGCATGAAGCTTATTTGGTGGCCAAGAGCATCTCAGAGGGGCAAACTAAAATCGTGGGTATAAACTCTGGAGTTGCAACTGAAGATGATTCGCTCTCGAACAGTTCTGATTTTATGAATAAAGGTCCGTATGTAAAAAAGGATTTCGTCGAGAATTTCTCAAATATTGATGGTGACACTTTTCAAGAGTTAATCAATTCGGCAATAGGAGAAACTAACATAATGTATCCAATTAAAAAGTTATTGGTTAAGAACATTTCTATGAGTCAAATTGTTGATGTACTCAAATCACAGTGGGGTTGTTTTCAAAATTAGCTCAAATATTCCACTCCATAATTGCAACTCCCCATACCCATCCTGCACCAATGGCTGCAAAGCAAACTAAATCTCCAGATTTTATCTTAGACATTTGCGAAGAATCATAGAACACTGATGGAATAGATGCGCTTGCTGTATTAGCACGCTCAGATAAATTTCTATAGATTCGACCTTCAGTTAAATTCAATTTGCTTTCAATTTTATCAAGAACTACTTTGCTCGGCTGATGTGTAAAAAAATATGAAATATCTGAAACTTTGATTGATAATTTCTTACACAAAGTTTCAACAGCATTTGGTAACATTTCTGAGGCCATTCTGTTCACGGCTTTAGAATCCATCATGAATTTTTCAGTTGTATTTGGCGTGTGGAAATCTGTCCAGTTTTTCCCATCGGCATAAATCTCTGCCGCAAAAATTGATTCCCTATTAGATTTTCTAATAATCATTGCTGCTGCTGCATCGCCAAAAAAAACAGAGTCTCTTTTATCAAAATCAGTAATTTTTGAAAACTGGTCTGCCCCAATAAGTAGGAAATTCCCACCTCCAGAGCTTTCTGCCAAAGATGCCAAGATGCCTAAACCATAAATATAGCCTGCGCAAACTGCCTGGAGATCAAATGCAGGGCATTCAACATTGGCTCCTATTGCGCCATGAACTATTGCAGCCATTGAAGGATTTATAAAATCTGGGGTGGAAGTTGCCACAATAATACAGTTGATATCTTGAGGCTTTAAATTTGCAGAAATGAGTGCGTTGATCGCTGACTCAATACATAGATCGATCAGTTTTTCCTCACCAGATATGTGCATGCGCGATTTAATCCCGAGTGTTTTTTCCACCCACTCTGCGGTGCTAGGCCATATTTCCCTATTCAAAATTGATTTTGAAGGGACACTTAAACTAGAACCAACTACAGATAGTCCGTTTGATCTAATCAGCATTATTTAAGGTTTGTCTTTGAGATTCAATAAATTGCTTTTCCTTTTCTAACAAATTTTTTGATCTATCTTTAATGCGAATAGCTGGTATTCCAACATATACACCCCAGGGATCTATTGATTTATTCACTAAAGTCATTGCCCCAATTGCACATCCTTCACCCACTATTACGTTTGGAAAAATCACACTCCCAACTCCCACTATGGAATGTTTTGAAATTTTAACAGGCCCGTGGGATACATTTCTAAACTCCATTGGAATGGTGGGGTTAGTTAAGCCAATTCCTAAAAAATCATCCATGCTAGAAAAAATATGACAATTAGCGGCAATTCCAACGAAATCTTCTATAATTATAGGCGATAACGAAGCGGTAATTGAGCAGTGGACAGTTATATGAACATTCATGCCAATTGTTATTTCACCAGATAAAGCACAAAAATCATCTATACGTGAATTGTTTGAGATTGAGATTTGTTCTGTTTTATACAAAGTTGCAGATTTACTTATCAAAACATTATTGCCCAATTTTTTGAAATTAAATCTGTGTAAATCTTTTTTTTCATAAAACATTATTTGGTGTCCATTTCATCTATTATAATATCATAAATTAGTTTTCCTACTCTTTGAACTCCCTTAATATCCAATTCAGTTGTAGATGAAACACCCTGAAATTTACAGCGCTTGATGTCACTTAGGTTGAGGCATTCTTCTAGCCCATCAATAATTTCAAATTCGTAAGACTGATTTAGATAAAGTGCAAATTCAAGTTCTAAATCACTCTGAGGCCATGCCAGAATCTTCTTTTGAAGATAAATTGCTTCAACTAAAGTTGTTCCTGCATTAGTGATTAAATAAGAGGATGACCGCAGGAGTTCATAAAAATTGGTTGGATTCTTAATTACATATGCCTCATGCCCACCTTTATATACCGAATGCTCACCTAATACTATTTTGACATTTAAACTTTGGTACTGACTCAGAATTTTTCTACGTATTTCTAAGGCTTTATCCAACGTGTCACCAGCTCCTAAAGAAATCACAGCATCAAATTTTTGCTCAGTGCTTCTTGAGAATCTTTTTTTTATCTCAGGTCTTAGAATCAAATATTTCATGCCAGTAAACAAAGTCTTTTTTGCACTAAACTGTCTTGACTTGAATGCAAATGGCACAATATTATATTCAACTTCTAATTCTCCGCTGTATTCATAACCAATTCGTACTAAATTTATTTTAGAAAGAAAAGCCAAGTTGTGGTTAAACTTCTCAGGTACATCAAGAATTATTAAAGTTTTTTCACTTATCTGAGTTACATAATTTCTCAGACTTTCTATCTCTTGGAACATTGTAACTTTATATCTTAGATTAGTTATTATCTTTGCAAGAGCTGCCATTCTAATAGCATGGCTTCCACCAATTATGGCTGACGCAGGTGCAAATATAATTATTTCCAAATTAACTAAAGTCCTTTAGTGTAACTCGTTCACCTTTTCTAATATCTCTCACTAACTTCTTGCCGCTAATTGAATCCAGGAATTCTGGGGATAAACTATGTCCTGGCCTAACTATTTTGAAATCTGACTTGGATACAACTTGGCCAGCTACTAGATCGCGTAGTGGATATATTGATCTTTGCTTTGGATTTGATTCAAACTCATTAGAATTTCTATAAACTGATTCACCTAATATTTTTTCAGATTCACGAATTTCATTGCAGTAGTCCGAGAAGTTATTCTCAGTTGCCGAAAAAAAACCATCAATTACGTCATTACTTGAATTTAAAGTTATATGCTTTTCAATAACTTTTGCACCTAGTGCAGTTGCTATAATCGCAGCTTTACTGTCAATTGTATGATCGCTAAATCCAACTACAACGTTATATTTTTTCCTTAAAGTGTTTAAGAGAATTAGATTTGAATTTGTGGCACTGGCCGGGTACTCAGACTCACATTGCATAACGACGATTTCGGCTTTCGAAATACTTCTAAATTTCGCAAGCGCTTTTTCGAGCTGTGATTCGCTCGCAGTCCCCAAGGAAATTAAAATAGATTTTTCGGTTTTCGCTATAGTTTCAATCAATGGTAGATGATTTATTTCAGGTGACGCAAGTTTATAAAATGGACAATCTAGGGTTTCTAAGAAATCCACATCTGATTCGCTAAACGGAGAACTAAATGGTATCAATCCTTGAGATTTTGCGTGAGTAAACAATTCTTTATGCCACTCCCGTGGAGTGTAAGATTTCGAATACAACTTATAGAAGCTACCAAAACGCTCCCAAGGGCTACCCGCAGGAAGCAGAAAATCTTCTTCCTGACTATCCATGGAAATAGAATCTGCCGTATAAGTTTGAAATTTAACAGCATTTGCACCTGACCGAGATGCAATATCAATAATTTTTTTGGCAGTTTCAATATTTCCTTCATGGTTTGCTGACACCTCAGCGACAACTGAAAGGGGCGAGTTTTTGTCAAAATTCTCTAAATAGGTTACGTATTTTATCATTATAGTGCTCAACTATATCAGGGTAAGGCTTTAAAAGTAGGGTGCCTTAAATTATCTGGTCGGTAAATTTGAAACATTGTCGATACTTTGGTCGTTCTCTTCCAGGCGCATCTCATGAAAAAAAGATTTTAAAATTTGTCGCGAATCTTCAGCTAATACTCCACTTAAAACCTCCGGCCTATAGATAGCTCTTGTATCTCGAAGTAAATCCCAAACTGATCCAACAGCTCCATACTTTTCATCAAATGAGCCAAAAACTAATCTTTTGATTCTGCTTTGCGCAATCGCTCCAGCACACATCCCACATGGTTCAAGTGTTACCACCATTGTTAGATCATCTAATCGGTAATTGCCAATTTTACTTGCGGCATTTCTGATCGCAACAATCTCAGCATGGGCGGTTGGATCATTATCTTGCTCCCTTAAGTTTGCACCAATCCCAATTATGGTTCCTGCATCATCAACTATTAAAGCGCCAACTGGCACATCACCTTTAATTGCAGCTTCTTTGGCAAGTGAAATTGCCTCTTGCATTAAGGATTTGTAATCCACTAATTACTTTCTATAACCTGATTAAATTGTTCACCAAAACCTAATCTGCTAGCAATTGCCTCTAATTGCTCATCTGGATATAGCTCAGAGTCATCTAGGATGGTTAAAAGCTCCATCTCACTGACTCCTAAATCATTTAGCAGATCTAAATCCCCTCCAGGTTGGGCCTCATCATCCTCCTCTGGAAACTCAAGATCTAGTACTTCAATTAACTCAGCAGCAACCTCATAATCTAAGGCGTAGGTAACATCTGAGATCATCATCTGCATTTGATCACCCAGTGCTCTTGCAATAATTACAAACTCATCCTCAATTGCAATTAATGCAATCGCCCCACCATTGGTTTGTTGAGCTTTTAGTGAATCAATAATTGTGCCAATATCTCTTGTTGAGATTAATCGGGTGGCATCCCATCTGCCATCTTCATGCCAGGCGATGATTCCAAAATCTACTGACATTTAGATCACACCCTTTCGCCAACTTTATGCTCAAAAACTGCCCTTCGTATTCTCCCTTTATTCTGCGCTAATTGGTAGTAGGGCTTACTCCTTGTAGAGTAATTATGTGAAAATCCATATTGCAGACCACCCGCTGATTACACACAAGCTAACGGTGCTGCGGGATGAAAAAACTGATTCACCAACCTTTAGGCGTCTAACGGAGGAGATTGTCACCCTCCTTGCATATGAGGCAATGCGTGAGGTTAAAACGCAAGCAGTAACTGTTAAAACACCCGTTGCTATGGCGCAAGGTGCTCACCTGACAAAACCAAAACCTGTAGTGGTGCCAATACTTAGAGCAGGCCTTGGCATGTTAGAAGGATTTTCTAGATTAATTCCAACGGCTGAGATTGGTTTTCTTGGAATGGTGCGGGATGAAAAAACTTTAAAGGCAACAACTTATGCAAATAGATTGCCTGAAGATTTAAAGGGACGTCAGTGTTACATATTAGATCCAATGCTTGCTACCGGTGGCACATTGGTTTCAGCCATTGAGTTCCTAGCTCAAAAGGGTGCAACTGATATAACTGCAATTTGTATCTTGGCAGCTCCTGAAGGTATTGCAGTGTTAGAAAAAGCATTTACATCCAGTGCTTTGCAGTTGAAACTTGTTACTGGTGCGTTAGATGAGCGATTAAATGAGAAAGGCTACATAGTTCCAGGATTAGGTGATGCTGGTGATCGTTTATATGGTGTTGTTTAAATGGCAAGCACATCCCCAGGTTATGGAATCACAATCCGTGTTGATGGCCCTGCATCTGCCCAACCAGTCTCTGAGATAACCCAGGCGATCCTGGCAGCAGGGGCTTCCATTACCGCACTTGATGTTGTTGAATCAGTCTTAGATCGGGTGGTAATTGATGTTACATGTGACGCGGTTGATGCCGAACATGCAGAGGCAATCACCGCTGCATTATCAGAAAATAAAAATTTGAATGTTCGAAAGGTTTCAGACCGCACATTCCTACTTCACCTAGGTGGAAAGATAGAGATTGCCTCCAAAGTTCCACTTAAAACCCGTGATGATCTATCCCGTGCTTACACACCTGGGGTCGCGCGAATTTCACAGGCAATTGCAAAGGATCCATCTGATTTAAGAAGATTAACAATTAAGCGAAATACAGTTGCAGTTGTAACTGATGGCTCTGCTGTTTTAGGCCTTGGAAATATTGGACCTGGGGCCGCACTCCCAGTGATGGAAGGCAAGGCAGCTCTATTTAAAAGATTTGCCGATGTTGATGCCTGGCCAGTCTGCCTTGATACTCAAGATGTTGATGAGATTGTTAGAACAGTTCAAATCATCGCACCCGTTTATGGCGGGATTAACTTAGAGGATATTTCAGCTCCTCGTTGTTTTGAAATTGAGGCACGTCTTCGTGATCTTCTTGATATTCCAGTTTTTCATGATGATCAACATGGAACTGCAATTGTCGTCCTTGCTGCCTTAACAAATGCATTAAAAATAGTTAAAAAGGATTTGAAATCGACAAAGATTGTGTTGAGTGGGGTGGGAGCTGCAGGAACAGCGGTTGCAAGATTGCTAGTTGCAAAGGGTGCTAAGAACATAATTGGTTTTGATAAGGATGGTTTAGTTTTTGAAGATAAAGGGGACGAAGATCCAATGCGTAAGTGGTTTGTTACAAACTGTTCACCTGGTTCCTTTAGAGGAGATATCCACGCGGCAATGAAAGATGCTGATGTGTTTATTGGGGTCAGTGCGCCAAATGTATTAAATGAGGCTGATATTAAATCTATGGCAAAGGGTGCGATCGTATTTGCACTGGCCAATCCAGATCCTGAGATTGATCCCGCATTAGCAAGAAAGCATGCTGCAGTAGTTGCAACAGGAAGAAGTGACCAGCCAAATCAGATCAATAATGTTTTAGCTTTTCCTGGCATCTTTAGAGGATTACTTGATGCTCACATTACAAAAATTACCGACAAGATGTTGGTACTAGCAGCAGAAGCTATTGCATCCTGTGTAAGCGATGAGCAGTTAAATGCTAATTTTATTGTGCCAAGTGTTTTTGATTTAAATGTTGTGCAAAAAGTAGCAGCTGCTGTGAAAAGGTCAGTTTAAATCAATGCTTAGCTATGCCGCATCATTTGATGAACAATTATCCCCAGTTGCACCCTTTCTTTTTTATGTAGTAATTGCTGGAATGATATTTGTTGAAACTGGCTTACTAATTGGCTTCTTTCTGCCAGGTGATTCGCTGCTATTTAGCGCCGGGTTAGTTGCAGCAGCAAGGAATGATATAAATATTGCATTTTTGATCTTTGCTATCTTTTTGGCTGCCTTTATTGGGGATCAGGTTGGTTATGTGATCGGCCGAAAGGTTGGCAGGCCATACCTTGAAAAACATAAGTCAAAACGAATGATGCGCATGCTGGAGCGAAGTGAGCGGTTTTATGAAAGATATGGCTGGTGGTCGGTTGTAATTGCAAGGTATATCCCATGGGTGAGAACCTTTGTGCCACCAATTGCTGGAACTGTAAAGATGAATTACTACAAGTTTTTATCTGCAAACGCACTGGGCGCACTTTTGTGGGGAGTTGGAATTACTCTAGCTGGTTATTACTCTGGCTCAATTCCTTGGGTTAGAGATATCTCCTATGGTCTTGCTGCATTTTTCATCTCAGCATCCTTAATTGCAGCACTTCGTAATTACCTACGAGATAGACGAGATTGACCATTTGCAACAACACCTAGGTAGGTGAGAGCAATACCAATAATCAAAAATGGAGAGATAACAGTTCCAGGGGTAGGAAAAAATAAATCAATCAGTAGTGAACCAATCAACATTCCGCCAACACTAAATAGGGTGAACTCAAGAACTCCAAGGTGTTGAACAATGTGGGATGAGAGTGCAATATAAATTACCCCAATTGAGCCGCCTAAAAACATCCACCAAGGGGCTGTTTGAAAATTAAGAATTGAGTGATCAGTAAAGAGTGATCTAAGTAGTAATAGAAACAGCAAGAAGCTTGTTCCAGTAATAAAATTTAACCAGGAGGTGGCAAAACTTTTATTTGAGTGTGAATTAATCCGGCCATTTAAAGCCCGCTGCACCCCAACCCAGCCGCCGGCAAAAAAGGCTAGCCCAAGAGCTGCTATTGAAAAATCACTCATCTCAAATCGATCCCAGGCAGATACACACACAGCAAAGACAGTAATAACTGCAGCGATTACTCGTCTTTTAGTGATCAATGATTTTGCTCCACCACTTAGCGCCAATTTATCTACCCAAAGTGAGATACCAGTTTGGCCAGCAAGGGATGCAACTGTAAATAGTGCAACACCAGCTATTGGCACAACATATGTTTGCATTGCGACAAAGGAGGCACCTAATGCCCCAGCTGCCAGTGTCCAAGGCGGCATTTTGCTCTCTTTAACAGCTTTAAATATCTGGCTAAACCCAGCTCTTACATCTTTTCTAAATATGGCAATTGCGGTTACAAAAAGTAATCCGGTAGAAAAGGAGACCACTGCTGCCTCAAGTGAGTCACCCATTTTTTCAGAGAGTGCGCCATTTACTCTAGATTGAACAGCGATTAAGACTCCTGAGGTAGCAGAGAGTAGCTCTAGACCAACAATTCTTTCACCCTTTTTAATATCAACTCATTCCTTCAAGATTTTTACTACTTGAAGGTAAGAGTAGCGAAGTTATGGCAGTGAAGGAGCAGAGCCAAGCGTGATGTTATAGGTTCTAGTAGAACCTGCGGCATCAACTACAACTGCTACTTGATCTCCTGGTGCCTTACTTCTAATTCGAACAATTGCAGTGACGGCGTCATTTACCTTAAAGCCATTGATGCTTCTAACAATTGTGCCAACAGTTAGCCCAGCTTTATCTGCAGCACTATCTGGAGTTATATTGTTGATTCGAAGGCCAGGCCCAGTAAAGGCAGGATCAAATGAGACCCCTAAAAATGGTTTAGTGGATTTACCAGTTGCAATTAACTCATCTGCTATCCGCTTTGCTTGATTAAAGGGGATTGAAAAACCTAAGCCAATGTTGCCACTTGCTCCAAAGGCTGAACCTAAGGTGGCGATTGCAGAGTTAACACCGACAGCTCTGCCTTGTGAATCAACTAATGGACCACCTGAGTTACCAGGATTAATCGCAGCATCAGTTTGGATTGCATCCATAAAGCTTTCAGCATTACTTGATCCGGTAGTTACTGGGCGATTTAAGGCTGAGACTATTCCGCTAGTTACAGTTCCAGATAATCCAAGGGGTGACCCAAAGGCAACTACCGCGTCCCCAATTGCAATAGATGATGAATCACCGATTGGAATCTCAGGAAGATTACCTTTCTTAATTGAGATTACAGCAAGATCATACTCAGAGTTTCTGCCAACAATGCTTGCTGGATAAATATCACCATTGTTTAACTCAACCTCAATCTTGCCGGTAGTTGCTGCACTTTCAATCACATGGTTATTTGTTATGACATAGGAAAGAGATGAGGTTGATTTATATATTGAACCAGAGCCAGATCCTGAGCCAAGGGTGGTTGTAACCTTAATTGAGACAACTGAGGCAGATACTAATTGGGCAATGCTTTTCACATTTGCACCAGTGGCGCCAATATCAATAGAGCTTCGACCCTTTGGGCAGCTGCCATTGGTGGAGGCGAAGAGTGCCTTGGTTTTGTTATCAATACAGGCTTTAACCACTGGCACAGTTGGGTTGTTTGCAACTGCCAAGCCACCAACACTTACTGCGCCAATTAAAAATCCAAGAATAAGTTTGTTAAATCCGCTTTTCATAACCCCCCGATTGTTTATTGCCAAATACTAGGATGAAATCCTGTAAATTACCTTAGAGATTTCTGATCATTGCCTAGATCTTCAAAGCTCATATTTCGCACCTCTTTATTTAAAAATGAGAGGGTAATTGCAACAACTGTAACTCCAGCCAATATATAGAGGAAGTTTTCAATTCCAAAAAGGGCAGATAAGGGAGCTGCAATCGCCAATCCAATTGGTCTAAACATCATCGATCCCATGGCATCAAAGGATGCAACTCGGGAGAGTGCCTCACGCGGAACCTTCTTTTGCATTGCGGTATTCCAAAATGTTCCCCATAGATCAAGTGTTATGCCAAACAAAAATGCGGCAAATGCGATTACAAATAGTGATTGTGGCTTTGCCATAGTGAAGATATAAAAGGTGAGGGTAAAGGATGAAAGTTGCAAAAAGCGCAGTGGATACCTTGGCTTTATCTTTAAGGCAATTATTGAACCAACTATTAATCCAACTGACTCTGCTGTAATAACCAAAGACCAAGATTTAGCGCCATTAAAATGTTCAAGGGCGATTAATGGCCCTAAGACATTTTCTGCTGCTGCCCAACACATAACCAAAAAAGACCAGGATAAAACTAAGACCACAATCCACTTGAAGGAGATAAATACCTGCCAGCCATGGCGAAGGTCAGCTAATACTGTGTTTTCACTATGAACTGCCCTTGGTGTTAAGTGCCTAAAGCTATAGATCATTACCCCTGAGATCATAAAAGAAGCAGCATCAATTGTTAAGGTGACAGCTGCGCCATACTGATCAATTAAGATTCCAGCACACGCTGCGCCAATTATTAAGCCACTATTTGTTAGTAGTTGATTTAGAGCATTTCCTTTTTGTAATCCTTCACTTGGCACAACTGCCGGAATGATTCCAGAAAATGCTGGCCAAAATATTCCCCAAAACACACCATACGCGCCATTCACAAGTAGTAGCACTGCAACTGGTACATCACCTATTGCAAAGTACCAAGCCTGAATTAGTAGTACAGCACCTGCTAGAAAGTCAGTAAGCCCAACCATTCTCGCCCTGCCATACTTATCAGCAATCACGCCACCAAAAGGTGCTACAAGTAAGAAGATAACTGTGGTGGTTCCTAGAACTAAACCAAGTAAGTTAGCTGAACCATTGGGCAGAGCTAATATGCCAAAAGCTAATGCGATTGGCCCCATGCCATTGCCAAAGTTTGAGATAAAACGAGCAACAAATAATCTTTTTACATAAGGCCTAGCTAAAACCTGTCTGGTATCCAATTTACTTAATTACTTCACTAAAGGTAGTAATTGAATCCAAAAACTCGATATCAGGAGTTACCCCTATGCCATCTCCTGTCGGAACAGTTAAATAACCATCATCCATCACAAATGGTGTTGTTATATCCTGCTTAAAGTAGCGAGCAGAGGCTGATGTATCTCCTGGTAATGTAAAACCAGGCAGTGCAGCAAGTGCCAAATTGGCGGCTCTACCAATACCGGTCTCTAGCATTCCACCGCACCAAACTGGAATCTTACTTTTTACACACATATCATGAATCTTCACCGACTCTAAGTAACCGCCAACTCTTCCTGGTTTTATATTGATAACAGTTGTAGCTTTTAGAGCTAGCGCATCTTGAGCAGATTGCAAAGAGATAATTGATTCATCAAGGCAGATTGGCGTCTTAACCTCTTTAGCAAGGAGAGTGTGCCCCAAAATGTCATGCTCATCCAATGGTTGCTCAATTAACAACAAGTTAAATTCATCCAGCTTTGCTAAGTATTTGCCATCATCTCTTGAATAAGCTTGGTTTGCATCAACTTGTAATGGAATCTCTGGCCAAATCTCTCGGATAGTTTTAACCGCTTCTATATCCCAACCTGGTTCAATCTTTAACTTAATTCTTCGATACCCTGCATCCACATATGATTTAACCTCTTCGACTAGAGCATCTAGAGTGTTTGCGATTCCAACAGATACACCACATTCAACCTTACTTTTAGTAGCACCAAGGTATGCGGCAAGTGATCTTTTCTCATCTCTTAATTGCGCGTCCAATATTGCAGTTTCAAGTGATGCCTTTGCCATCTGCCCGCCCAGGAAAGGTTTTAAATTGGTGGCAACCTCTTCTGCTTTAAAATCTCCAGCTTTGTTCAATGCTGGAAGTAAAAATCTCTTTATTAGATCAATGCAGGCGTATGTGTACTCAGGTGAGTAGAGCGGCTCAGACATTGCAACACATTCTGCCCAACCAGTTGTGCCATTCTCATTTACCACCTTCACCATTAAAACCTGGCGTGAGGTTTGAGTGCCAAATGAGGTTCTAAATGGCCGTACTAGCGGTAGTTGAATAATTCTTAACTCTGTCTCTTTTATCCTCATATCCGCACAACATATTCATTACTTGCTGAAAAGCCAATTACTTTGCCATTTTTCTCAAAAGCAGTCAGGAATTGATCTCTTACCTGCCTGCGCCATTTCATGCTCTCACTTTGATTCTTAGACCTAAGCGCAACAATGTCCTCTGGAATTTCAATCAAAATATCATCAGGTTTTGAGTGAGTAATTAACTCTCTTGCCTTTGGTGCATCTATATCTGTTCTCCATGAAACCATAAAACGATCTGATTCATCCCCAGCATTTAACGCATCTGGCATCGCTCCATAAAAATTGGGATAGTAGGCAGAAATATCAACTCCAAGCTTTACTATATTTAACTTCGCATTTCGTCTTACCAATGGGTCAAAGGTCCATGAAAGATTCGGGTAGTTGTTTCTCTTTGCCCAATTCCATTGATCAATTTTTAAAGCATAACCAACACCTTTGTCTCGAAACTCTGGCAAGACTGCGGTCATGTGTGAATGAAGATGCAAACCGACATTTGTCGCAGGGAATGCAAATGCTGCGCCCACAATTTTGTTATCAATAAATGCACCGGAAAGGTATGAACCACTATGAACCATTGCCTGCAAAAGATTTGGTGTTATTTCAGTTCCAGCATCCATTGACCATGTTATGTCAAAGATTTTACGGCCAAAATTCTGGTCTTGAAGATTATCTAACTCTCGTACTTGAATTGAATTACTCACTTGGCAATCTTATTGGTGCGCCCGCAGGGATTCGAATCCCGAACCTTCTGATCTGTAAAGCCTAGGTCTAGCGGTGGTAGAGGAACTGAGTAGTGTAAAGAGGTCAGGCAAATGGCAATCAGTTAAGGTTGGATGGTCAGGCCCGTTATTCCCTCTGCAGCACTAGTACTTAAAATCTTATTATTTAACTACTCCTTTTTTGTTGGAAAAACCTTGCTATAAGCAAAAAGAACAGATACTAATATAGTATTTGTTTATGCTAGATATCAGCCAAAACCTTTCGAGTTTGGATTTAAGTATATCGGAGGCTGAGTTTATTATAGTTGGCTCGGGTTTATTTGGGCTAACTATAGCTGAAAGAATTGCTAACGAATTAAACCAAAAAGTTTTGATTATAGAAAAACGAACTGAAATAGGCGGAAATGCATTTAGTTATTTTGATTCTACGACTGGAATAGAGGTTCATAAATACGGCTCACACCTTTTTCACACTTCGAATGAAAAAGTTTGGCAATATGTAAATCGATTTACAGAATTCACGCAATATAAGCACCAAGTTATAATCAGTTCACAAGGTGAGAGTTTTTCACTGCCAATAAATCTACATACTATCTCTCAAATAAACAGAGCAGATTTAACTCCTGATCAGGCCATGAATTGGGTTGTTTCTGAGCAAAAAATCCTAAAAGAAAAGCATGAAAATAGTTTTGAAGCAGAAGCCATAAGTAAGATTGGAATGACACTTTATAAAAGATTTTTTGAAGGTTATACACAGAAACAATGGCAAACAAAAGCTGCAGACCTACCTTCTGAGATTTTTTCTAGATTGCCAGTAAGGTTTAATTACAACTCAAATTATTTCACTGATAAGTATCAAGGCTTACCACTCAATGGTTACGAAGAATTTTTCAAATCCATGATAAAGAATGATTACATTAAAATTGCAAGAGGTGTAGACTATTTGAAAATCAAATCTAAAATTCCGAAAAATAAAAAAATTATTTATACAGGTCCAATTGACGCATTTTTTGATTACCAATTTGGGGCTTTAGGTTGGCGAACGATAGATTTAAAACTAAAAAAATTTGGGATAAAAGATTTTCAAGGATGTTCTGTAAAAAATTTTGCAGATGTGGGGATTCCATATACAAGAATTCACGAGTTTAAACATTTACATCCTGAGCGAGAGCACATATACAATTCCGCTCATACATTGGTTGCATATGAATTTAGTCGCTTTGCTACGCCAGAAGATGAACCATTTTATCCAATAAATACAAAAGAGAATGCATTAATTCTTGAGAAATACCGGAGTCTTGCAAAACTTGAAAGTAATGTTTATTTTGGTGGACGGTTAGGGACGTATAAATATCTAGATATGCACATGGCTATCGCAAGTGCGCTAACAATGTTCGAGAATAATTTTGCTGTAAATTGATTTAATGAAAAACTACGATTTTGTGTTGGTTATGCCAGTATATAACGAGGAAGATGGTATATATACATTCTTAAAATCTATTATTGATAAATTTGGAAATAAATGTTTGATAATAGTAATAGATGATAAATCTAAGGATGAAACTGTTAAGAAAATAGAATCTTTAGAAGATAAGGAATCACTAATTCTTGTTAAACTTCCTAAGAATTTAGGACATGGTGGAGCTTTTGTTCATGGCATGAAATTAAGTTTGCAATACCCTATTAAAATAGTTATAACAGCTGACGGGGATGGTCAGACAACTCCACAATTGATCCAGTCAATGTTTGATTCAATCCAATTAAATCCAGAATGCGTAGTAGAGTTGATAAGATTGAATAGACTAGATGGGAAGATACGAAAGATAATTAGTTTCGCTACTAGAATTTTAGTATTCTTTAAGTCTGGTGAATTCCCTAATGATGCAAATACGCCATTCCGTGCCTACGGCCAAAATACTTTGGATACGTTACTAAAACATCTTCCTCAAAATACTCTGGTTCCAAACTTATGGATTTCGATTTTAACTAGGCGTAAGAACATACAAACAATTAAACTTAAGGCGTTATCTCAGCCAAGAGCAGGCATCACCAAAATAGGTAGCACCTGGGATGGCGGAAAATATAGAAAGTACAAAAAATTGATTATTTTTTCAAGCAAAGCAGCATTTGAATTTATGAAATATAAATGATTAAAACTGAAAAAATCAATAAACGTACAAATGTATTGGTTGTCTTTTTTTTTACATCAATTTTACTATTGTCCTATTATTCACCAGGGGATTCATTCTTTCGAGTTCACGACTACCTAGACCATTATTTTGTTCTTCAAAAATTGTGGGCTGAACAAATAGGACTTTTTGATTTCGACGGCAATATTAGTAATGTTTTTGGTGGGCTAAATGGCAATCTAATTGGATTCAATGATTTTTCACTAATCCAAACGTTATTAAAGATTTTTGATCCATTTATGAGTTTAGTAATACATGATGTTGTTTGTCGAGTTTTAGGTTTTATTGGAGTAATACTGCTCCTGAATATGATCACAAAAAGCGTTAAACCAAAAAATAATCTTTTTTATTTTTTTGCATTGATTTTTGCTCTCTTCCCAACCGTACCTTCGTATACTTCGACATTTCAATCATTTCCACTTATGACTTTTTTGGTGATCAAGTATATTAAGAGTCCAAATCTGAAATTAGCCATTCTTTTATTTATCTTTTCACAAAATATAAGCTTTGTTTATGGTGGTTTCGCTTTTTATTTGTCATTAATCATTATTTCTATTCAATTACTATATTTTCACAAGATTAGAATTAAACTCTTCTTGCTTATTCAAATAACTGTAATAACTATTTTTACATTCACGAATTTGAGAATTTTGCATCAGCTGTTTCTTGACCTGACCCAAACCCAAAGAAGTGAATGGTTGCTTCCAAGTCCTTCATTCAAATCAGAAATTTATGCCCTTCCCATTAAGCTTGTTAAATCGTTATTTTTACTTGATCCTAACTGTGGATTTACATATGGCAGTCCTATAATTCTTTTATTGGGGTTAACCGTATATGGTTGGGTGAAATATACTAAGTTGAGTAAAAATTTAACCCCCATCAAGCATAGAAAATATTGTGGTTTTTTTCTTGTTATCGTATTTCTGTTTGTATTTTTTCATTTGAACTTTTTTGCGACTATTAAATTTAAGTCAGCAACATTCCAGTTAAGTAGAGGCTATATTTTTGTCACTTTTGTTTATCTAATCTTTTTGTTTACTATAATTAGCAAATTGATTGATAGGAATATACTTTCAATGAATATGGCAAATGTGTTTATTCTAATTGCAGTTGTTTCAAGTTTGTTGAATTATTATCCTGTTCAAGCGAAAATACAAAATGCTGCAATCAGTATCTCGATTGAAAACCCATCGATCTTAAAGGTACAAGAAAGAGCTTACCGTTTTTTTAGTGGGTCAAGTTATGAATTTTCTGAATTCAGAGACAAAATTCTTGGTCGTAAAATACCAACTTTGATTGAGTACTATTACGTAGAAGAGCCGTTCAACGATATGAATTACAAGGAATTAAAAAACGATGGAGGAATACTGTCAATTGGTATCAACCCCATGGTTCTGGCCTGGAGCGGTTGGAACGTTTTTAATGGTTATGTTTTCAATTATCCACTTCAACATAAAAAAGATTTTATAGCAATCGTGGAAGGAAAAATGGATTATGACCTTGACTATAAAAAATACATAGAAAATTGGGGTAATAGATTGAGTTTAACCATCGATCCGAAAGATTACTCTTTGTATGGAATAGATCTGTGTAAGGCTAAATCATTTGGAGTGAATTATTTATTATCAGATAAAATGATTTCTGTTAACAAAAGTATGGAACTTTATAGAGTGTTTGGAAAAATCTATGTATACCGAATAGCATGTTAAAATCTACTATGCAAGATTGTACTTATTGTCATACAGCTAGTTTTGGCCTAGTTCAAAAGAATATTCAGTCTGCGTATTCTGATGGGAAGTATTATGAAATTCGGGAATGTAGTAATTGTGGTCTTAAGTATACTTTTCCAGAGCCGGAAGCCTCAATTCTAGATAAAATTTATAACGAAGAATATAGGTTCGATCTTCATCGCTTATTCAGTAGAGAAAAAACTTACAGAGCAAAAAAATTGTTGAAATCGTTAAATTTAAAAAATGAAATTACTTCTAATCTTAGTGCCCTTGAATTAGGAGCAGGTAATTGCGAACTTTCTAACACATTGAATTCAGATTACGGTTTTAAGGTAACAGCTGTAGACAGAAATATTTCGGGCAACAACGAGATTCGAGTACTAAATATGTCCATTGAAAGTTTCTTGGAAACTCAGAAAAGTAAGTACGACTACATTTTTCTTTCGCATACATTGGAACATTTAATTAGTTTTGATGTTATATTTAAGAGAATTTGTAATTTTCTAAATTCTGGTGGAAGGATTGTAATTGTCGTCCCCAATGCAATAAAAAGAAGAAAGCATTGGGGGTATTGGGCAATTCCGGTGCATTTGTATCATTTCACTGAAGATTTCTTGAAACTTCTTGCTGCTGACAATAATTTGCAAGTTGAGTCTATCGATTTTAAAGGTATTGACTCGCTTGGATTCCTTTCTGGTGTTTCGGCAAAAATCGGGCTGCAAAGAAACGTCGCTCCTTCAAAATCTATTATTTTCGTTTTGAAGATTTTTTCATTGTTCTTCCGTTTTGGTTACAATTTTGGGAATTCAGATTTAGTTTTTGTGGCTCGAAAACGATAAACACTCTTAAAGTATCTCCCATGTTTATATTTATTTATTCAAAGATAAATTCGTGCATTCATTTAGTGCGCCCGCAGGGATTCGAACCCCGAACCTTCTGATCCGTAGTCAGATGCTCTATCCGTTGAGCTACGGGCGCAAAGTATTAAGCGGTCGAAAGTCTAGCGATTTATTAAGACCTGCCCAAACTTATTAACCGCTTCCAATCCACCTCTTTTAGTCGTGGTTTTCCAGCTATTTCACCTGAAATGACCTCTGAGGCATTTATTTTTCCCCATGCTGTTTGATCAATTACCTCATGCCCTGATTTTAATAAGGCAGTAATTCCTTCACTGGTCTTTGGTTCTTTCAAATTTTCAATAATCAGATCAACTACATCAGTTGAATCACTCTTGTTTGTGCCAATCACACCAGTTGGTCCGCGCTTTGCCCAACCTACTGCATAAACATTATGTTCAACATGCCCTGCAATATTACTAACTCGACCACTTTCAATAGCTACTCCAGGATATTCAATTGAATCATAACCAATTGCCGTAATAACTATTCCTGTTTTAATTGAAAAAGTCTCACTAGTTGCAATCACTTTACTGCTTTCAACTTTATTTTTCTGAAACACAATTTCTTCAACCTTGCCAATACCTTTAATCTCAATTGGAGTAGATAAAAACTTTATCTCTAGTTTTCTTGCAACTCCCTTTTTATCATGCTCTGCAATAGCCTTCATTGCCTCAATGTTGCTCCTTAAATCTTTCTCAACCTCATCCATCTCTTCAATATGCTTTATTGACTCTTCAATTTGTTTTGAATCTATAAAAACATCTGTATTTTCAAGTTTTGGAAGATCTCGAAGTTCGGGGGCGGTGAAGGCGGCATGCTCGGGGCCCCGTCTTCCACAAATAATTACTGTACGAATGTTGCTTTGCTTTAATTTTACCAGTGCATGCTCTGCCACATCTGTTGGATCAAGCTCAGTTGGATCAATCGCCAGAATCCGTGCCACATCCATTGCCACATTTCCGGCACCAATTACTACTGCGGTGTCGCTAGATAGGTCAACCTCAACATCAACAAAATCAGGGTGTGAGTTATACCAAGGAACAAACTCAGCAGCCGATAGTGAGTTTTTTAACTCTTCCCCTGGAATTCCAAGCTTTCGCCCCCTTGAAGCACCAGTTGCTAGAACTACCACATCATATTGATCCCTTAAATCCTTTAGAGAAACATCTTTTCCCAACTCTACATTTGCAAATAATCTAAAGTTTGGCTCCTTAGCAATCTTTTCAAATACCTTTGAGACTGTTTTTATCTTTGGATGATCGGGTGCAACACCGCTTCTAACTAACCCCCAAGGTGTTGGCAGCCGCTCAATCATGTCAATTGCAAATGAGAGATCATCCTTCTGGGCTTTTTGAAATGCTTGCGCGGTGAAGTAACCAGCAGGGCCTGCTCCTACTATTGCAACTCTATAGGTTTGCAACTTTCCCCCAGCTTCACTTTTGTCCTTATGAATAATGGCGGAGACGAGAGGATTTGAACCTCCGAAACCCTTTAGGGGTTAACCTCATTAGCAGTGAGGCGCACTAGACCGGGCTATGCGACGTCTCCAACTGTGCAAGATTACCGCTGTTTACTCATCTCTAGCCAATTTAAGCCTCTTAGGTAGGCTTATCAAATGAATTCAGGCAGTAACAACAATAATGAAAAGGGTGTTGAAGTGAGAACCCATGATATTCCAGTTGCTGATGCAATGACAGAGTTTATGAAAGAGGGTTGGGCTCCTTCACCACTTACTGGTATCACCGCTCATCCATCAATTCCATATACAAAACTACGCAGAGATAAGTTGTCTAAACAATATCTTGGTAAGCGATTAATTTTTCCATCTGGTTCTTTAAAGGTAAGGAGCAATGACTCTGATTATCAATTTAGAGCTCACTCAGCCTTTAGTTGGTTTACTGGCATTGTCGCATCAGATTGTGTTCCAGATTCTTTATTTGTAATGGAGCCAACTACATCAGGCCATGAAGCGCTTTTATTTATTCACCCAAGATCTCCTCGTAATAACACTGAGTTTTATAAGGACACAAGATATGGCGAGTTTTGGGTTGGTCGAAGAATGACCTTGGAGGAGACTGAAACTAAGTACGGTATCAAGGTAAAACAGATTGAATTAATTGAGGAGTTTTTAAAGGATAAGAAAGAGACCTTGCTTGTGCGAGGTGAAGATTCTGCACTTGATAAGTTAGTTGAAGAAAACACAGAGGGTGAGAAAGAGTTTCTAAATTTCACCTCAGTGATGCGGGCTGTGAAAGATAAGTATGAGATTGATGAGATGCAAAAGGCGGTTGATGCCACAGTTCGTGGTTTTGCCGATATGGTCCGTGTTTTTCCAGCAGCAACTGCTGTAGCAAGAGGTGAGCGAGTAATTGAATCTGCCTTTTTTGGCAGAGCCCGTCTTGAGGGCAATGACAATGGCTATCCAAGCATTGTCGCCTCCGGCGCTCATGCATGTGTGCTGCATTGGATTAAAAATGATGGAGATGTGTTGCCAGGGGACTTAATTTTAATTGACGCAGGTGTTGAGGTTGAATCTCATTACACCGCAGATATCACTAGAACCTTTCCAGTAAATGGAAAGTTTTCGGAGGCACAACGTAAGATTTACATGATTGTTTATAAGGCCCAACAGGCAGGTATTGCTGCTGTTAAACCTGGGGCTAGATTTAAGGATTTTCATGCAGCTTGCATGGTTGAGATTGCAAAAGGAGCTGAAGAGCTTGGAGTGCTACCAATTAGTGCAGAAGAATCTTTAAAGCCAGAAAATGGCCTGCATAGAAGATGGCAGTTTCATGGCTCAGGTCATCACTTAGGTATTGATGTGCATGATTGCGCGCATGCTAGAAAAGAGCAGTATGCCGATGCGATATTAGAGGCTGGCATGATTTTAACTGTTGAGCCTGGTTTTTATATTCAACCAGATGACACATTATTTCCTGAGGAGTACCGAGGAATTGGTATTCGAATTGAGGATGATATTTTAGTTACTGAGTCTGGCGCAAAAATATTAAGTAACGCACTTCCTCGTCACCCAGATGAGGTTGAGGCGTATATGGCAAAACTACTGAAGTAGTTAATTACTGCTTGTAGTTTTAACCTCCACAATCTCACAAGGTGCTCCGTCACAGCAATTAGTTTTCATATGACAATTTGGGCATAACCATCTAGTTGAAACAGGATCATAAGGAACGCTGCAAAAATCACAGGGCATCTGATTATTAGCACCCATAAGTAATTAGCTCATCTTGCTTTTAAAGCTTTTATTAATAATGGTAGTAACAATTGAGATTATTAAAGAGGCACCGAGTGCTGACCAGAAATCTTCTACATCAAGTGCGCTACTCCACCTAGCAGTTAGCATCAACATCGCAGCATTGATTACAAAAGAAAATAATCCAAGGGAAAGCAGTATTGCTGGCAGGGTTAGTAACTTAACAATTGATCCAATTACTCCATTGATAAGGCCAAACAACAAGGCAACCCATAGATATGTCCAAGCGCCACCATTAACCGTTAAACCGGTAATTAAGGTTGTTGCTGCCCAGAAGGCGAGTGCGCCAGCGATTAGGCGAACCATTAGATTCACGAACTAAACAATACCCTCACGTTTGCGAATCTTAGATCCAAGCCACCTAACTGGGTCGTACTTAACATCTACTACCCGCTCCTTCATTGGGATAATTGCGTTATCGGTAATCTTTATATGCTCAGGGCAAACCTCAGTGCAACACTTTGTAATGTTACACATTCCAAGACCATGCTCTGCTTGCGCCTTTTGCTTACGGTTTTTCAAGATATCAAGTGGGTGCATATCAAGCTCGGCTAGCCGAATAAAAAATCTAGGGCCTGCAAATGACTTCTTATTCTCTTCATGATCTCTGATTACATGGCAGGTGTCTTGGCAGAGGAAGCACTCAATACATTTTCTAAACTCCTGTGAACGTTCAACATCGACCTGTGCCATTCGAACTTCACCTGCCTTTAAACCAGCAGGTGGGGTAAAGGAGTCAACCTCCATCGCTTTCTTGTAATTAAATGAAACATCAGTGACTAAATCTTTAATCACTGGAAAGGCACGTAGCGGCGTAACGGTGATGGTTTCTCCTTCAGCAAAATTTGCTACCTGTGTCATACAAGCTAGCCGTGGTTTGCCATTAATCTCCATTGAACATGAGCCACACTTACCAGCTTTGCAATTCCAACGAACAGCTAAATCACCCATCTGTGTTGCCTGCACCCGGTGAATTACATCCAGGACTACTTCACCCTCATTTGCCTCAACCTCAACATCTTTTAACGCGCCATCCTTTGCATCCCCACGCCAGATCCTAAGTTTTATCATTTTGCTCATGATCTAACCCCCGCATTGTTTGGTAGCTCATCCTTACTTAAATACTTCTCAAGCTCATGGATATCAAAGAGATCAAATAACTCATTTGGCATCTTTGGAAGTTTTTGTTGTTTCACAACTACCTCTTTGCCATTAAAGGCTGCAATATTATTTAAAGATCTCCACTTTGGATCCATCGCTGGGAAATCATCTCTTGTGTGGCCTCCGCGAGATTCCTCCCGAACAATTGCAGATTTTGCAGTGCTCTCTGCAACCAACAACATGTTGTCTAGATCAAAAGATAAGTGAAACCCTGGATTAAATAGACGATTCCCCTCAACTGCAACATTTTCAATACGTTTTCTAATTGCAGCAATCTTTTCAATGGCGTCCTGTAATTCACTTCTAGTTCTAATAATTCCAACTAAGTTATGGGTGATCTCCTGTAGCTCTTGGTGAAGGGTGTATGGATTCTCCCCACCTGTGCGTTTAAAAGGTGCTGCAATTTTCTCTGCAGCATCTTTAATTGACGCCTCCGATACCTTCACAGATTGCGAGTTTTTAACATACTCAGCAGCTCCGGCTCCGGCGCGACGACCAAAAACTAAAAGATCAGAGAGTGAATTACCACCTAAACGATTTGAACCATGCATGCCACCTGCAACCTCACCTGCTGCATATAAGCCAGGAACTCCAACAGCGGCTGCTGTGTCTGGCTCAACCTCAACTCCGCCCATTACATAATGACAGGTTGGTCCAACCTCCATTGGCTCCTTTGTAATATCAACCCCTGCTAACTCATAAAATTGGTGCCACATCGATGGCAATCGCTTCTTAATTACATCTGCTGGAATTCGTTTTGAAACATCTAAGAAAACTCCACCATGAGGAGATCCTCGTCCTGCTTTAACCTCGGCGTTAATAGCTCTTGCAACCTCATCCCGTGGTAATAACTCAGGGGGACGGCGATTATTATCTTGGTCTAAGTACCAACGATCTGCCTCTGCCTCATTATCTGCGTACTTATCCTTAAATACATCTGGAATGTATTTGAACATAAATCGCTCACCCTTTGTGTTGGTTAAAACACCACCCTCACCGCGAACAGACTCGGTTACTAAAATTCCACGAACAGATGGTGGCCAAACCATTCCGGTTGGATGAAATTGTAAAAACTCCATATCAACTAGGTTTCCGCCAGCTTTTAGAGCGAGTGCGTGTCCATCTCCTGTGCCCTCCCAGGAGTTTGAGGTAATTTTAAAAGTCTTTCCAACTCCACCTGTTGCCAGAATTACTGCAGGGGCTTCAAATAAAAGCTCATTGCCATTCTCTCGCCTGTAACCATAAGCACCAACAACCTTGCCATTTTCTTTCAAAATTTGCGTAATTGTGACCTCAGCAAATACCTTTAGATAACTCTCTGCATCCCCATGATCTTTTTTATCTTGTTGTTGCATAGAAACAATCTTTTGCTGCATCGTTCTAATTAACTCTAAGCCGGTGCGATCTCCAACATGGGCAAGACGTGGATACTCATGTCCACCAAAGTTACGTTGTGAGATCTTTCCTTCCCCTGTTCGATCAAAGAGAGCGCCCCATAGCTCTAACTCCCAAACTCGATCAGGGGATTCTTTGGCATGAAGCTCTGCCATTCGGTAATGATTTAAAAATTTTCCACCCCGCATCGTGTCTCTAAAGTGAACCTGCCAACCATCCTTATCGTTGACATTTCCCATAGAGGCAGCAATTCCACCCTCTGCCATAACGGTGTGTGCTTTACCAAACAAGGATTTACAAATAATTGCTACTCGAAGACCAGCTTCTCGTGCTTCTACTGCTGCACGAAGACCAGCACCTCCTGCGCCAATTACCAAAACATCGTAATTGTGCCGCTCCATTGGGATCTTCTCACTCATTGTTATTTCACCATCTCTTAAAAGAAGTAGAAATTGGTAATGGCCCCACTTGCGACCTGGCGGACATAAAGATCAGTTAGAGCAACTCCAAAGAGTGAAACCCAAGCAAAATTTGGATGGTAATGATTTAACTTTGAAACTGTGGTCCAAGCTTTATATCTAATTGGATGTTTTGAGAATGTTTTTAAGCGCCCGCCTAATGTGTGGCGGCAGGTATGGCAAGAGGCGGAGTAGAGCCAAAGAAGAGTGGCATTGGTAAGGAGTACTAATGTGCCAACACTCATATGTCCCCATTCACCCTCCTCATTTTTAAAGGCGATGATTGCGTCATAGGTCAAAATTACATTTAGTACTAAACCGGCGTAGAAAAACCAACGGTGGCCATTTTGTAATATTAAAGGCGCTCTAGTTTCCCCTGTGTACTTCTTATGAGGCTCAGCCACAGCACATGCAGGTGGTGACATCCAAAAGGAGCGGTAGTAAGCCTTGCGGTAGTAGTAACAGGTCATTCTAAAACCAAGTGGGAAGATCAAAATAAATAATGCTGGTGAGATTAAAAGACCAAATAATG
>Ga0315901_10001189_pt1 | contig 37648 bp, 54 predicted proteins | sample LakEriMetagenome_10_FD_203761 | JGI IMG/M metagenome (GOLD analysis project Ga0315901, IMG submission 203761) | Freshwater fungal communities from buoy surface, Lake Erie, Ohio, United States - Buoy 2 MA116 | ecosystem: Environmental > Aquatic > Freshwater > Lake | place: USA: Lake Erie, Ohio...
ATCTTCAATTTCATCTTCGGTGTAACCCTCGTTGAGCAAGTGGTGTTTGAGTAGACGCTCGTTCATGCTGCACCCCCAAGGAAGTCAGGCATTGGTTCATCAAACGCAGAGATTACTTCCGCACGTTCACGCGCATCACGCAGCGCACAGTAGCGTTGGTGCAGTCGAACGGCAATGTCTTTGTTGAATGTGATTGCGAGGTTGCGAGACAGTGCTCGCTTAAGTTCTTCCTCAGTCAACTCACGAAGGTTCTTGTTCAGCACCTTCCAGTTAGCCGTTTTAATGTCAAGTTCATGGTCAGTCAGCATTTCATTTCCTAAGTTGTTTACGATGAATCACAGTGTAATACACTTTTCAAGCAAGTTCAAGTATTTTTTGATTTATTTTCTCGATAGTCTTTTACTGCCCTTCGGATGCCTTGTTGGGTAGTGGCCTTGTCGCTCAACGCTTCTGCTTGGGCTTGGTCTAGTGTGTCCTTACACAAGATACGATGACAGATGACAGGTACACCCTGTCCTTGCCTACGCAGTCGTGCGTTGAACTGCTCGTATAGGTCAAGGCTCCAGTTCAGCCCAAACCATACGAGTGTGTTACCCATTGCTTGTAACCCATCCACGCCATGCCCCATGCTTGCGGCATGACCAATCATCAACTGGCACTTTCCTGTTTTCCAACGGTACATCGCATTGTTGAGTGCGAACTCAGATTTACATTCGGTGAGGTTGATTGGGTCAAGTGCTTTGAACCGCTGCATGATGCGCTCCGCATCGCTACGAAACGCATACGATACGAGCACCGGCTTGCCCTCATTCTCATCAATGATCTCCTCCAGTGCGTCTAGCTTCTCATCGTGTATCGGCTCCCACAGTGGCATACCTGCGACTGGATAGACCGCACCGTTGGAGTATTGAAGGCATTTATTCATGAGTGATGCTTGGTTGAACATCTCAAGCTCTGTACCGTTGTCCAAGCGCAAGAAAAACTCTTTCTCCATCTGCTCGTACTTGGCGCGTACCTCATCGCTCATGTCCACCACAACGTCATTGACGATGAGATCGGGCAGTGGGTTGTAGTCCTCTGCGCTCATTTCAAGTGTTATGTCACCGACAAGATTTTTGATTGTGGTTTCGGTATCGTCGAATGGTACTTCCTTAAACGGCCCTACCTTGCGATAGAAACGGGTCTTAAACGCTGTCTTGGAACGACCTAGGCGCTGACCCCCATCGAGTACAAGGAACTGCCCATGCAGGTCTTTGTATCCGTTGGATGCGGGTGTACCAGTCAGCCCAGTGCGCCATTTGAAATGGTCAATCACCTTCATGAGCGACTTCACCCTATCGGTGGTGCTGTTCTTGCATTTGCTGATCTCATCGAACACGATGCCGTTGAATGGTACTTCCTTCTTTTTGGATATGAAGTAGGTGTGCAATGTCTCAGCAAGCCATCCTAGGTTCTCATAGTTAATGAGAAAAATGTCAGTGTTGGGACGCATGAGGGCGCGTGTACGCTGGTCGCGTGTGCCCGTAACCATGCTGAACCGCAAGCCTTTGGTGTGCTGCCACTTTGCGGCCTCTTGTCTCCACACAAGGCGACATACACGTATGGGAGCTACGATGACCACAGCGTTTAGGTAGTTGACACTCAGCATATGCGCGATGCTGGTGAGCGTTACCGCAGTCTTTCCCAAGCCGGGATCAAGCCATAGCGCGCTATGAGGTCTGGCACATTGCCAATTCACGGCTCGCTGCTGGTAAGCGTGGAGGTCAGATGGTGTGCGCATCAATCAATTCCTTAGCCAAGATGGTAAACGCTGTTGCGACTTGGAGGGGGACTTGACCGTTTCCGATTGCTCTAAGGCGGTGTACCCTATGGGCCACCCCATCATCCACTCCGTAAATTGAGGGTTTATTTTTCCACCAAGAACCCATCCCAATGGTGGGCTTTGTCTCCGACCCTCTCCCGGGTAACCCCCCTCCTGACCGTTGTGCCGTGTTGGTGTAGGCAAGTAAGAACCATCTGTCCCTGTGGTGATTCGCCCCGATATCCGATGCGCGTATGCATAACCATCTTGTGTCATACCCCAAGAAGGCCAAGTCTTTGAGTACCGTGTCAAGTCCGTTGCTCTTAATTGCGGCGACATTTTCCAAGAATAGGAATCGCGGTTTAACGATGCCAGCAATACGCAAGACTTCTCTGTAAAGCCCGCTTCTGGTTCCTTCAGAAACTCCCGCCTGCTTTCCAGCAATGCTAATGTCTTGACAAGGGAATCCTGCATGAATGCAGTCCACGCTGCCGGTGTACTCGGATGGATTGAACAATCTAACGTCCCCTTCCCACACATGCAGGCCGGGGAACCATCCGTCTGCTGCTCGCTCTCTGAGGACTCGGCAGGCATAGGGTTCCCATTCAACTGCAACCACTGGGGCATGTCCGAGGATGAGGTCAGCAAGGAGTCCACCCCCAGCACCGGCAAATAAGTGCATGGTTCGCATTTTTCAGATTCCGTGAGCATCAATCAATTCCTTACCTGCTTCCACCGAGTCAACCACATAGACAAGACAGTTCTGCTTGCGCAGCTTGTCATGCTCGCGCAACTGTCCCGCAGTGGGTTTTGCTCCGTTGCGTTTGAACTCGACAAATATCACCTGACCATCGGGACGTATGAATATTTGGTCAGGTACAAATGAGTGACCGGGTGAAGTCCACTTGCGGGTCAACCACCCCTTTGATTCAGCGTATGCTTTGACTCGCTTTTCAATGTCGCGTTCAAGTAGGTTTGCCATTGCGTGTCTCCAGTTCAATCAATAGCTCAACATAGTGGATGACTTTTTTCAAATCCTCGACTCCGTTCTTGTCTCTCCATCGCGTGATGTACTTCACAACATTCCCTTCAATGAATGGAATGTTGTTTGCGTGGATGTACTCAATGGGTTGAATGGAACACTTCATGTAGTGATTCCCGCCTGTCTGTTTCTCTAGTGCGCTCATTTGAACTCCTTTGTTAATTTCAAAACTTCTCTCAGGTAATACTGGTAGTCGATGGGTAACGTAGCGTCACGTATGTCATTGCACACACAGACGGTAAACCCTGCAACTTGGTTGAAGTACCTCCATGCTGTTGGAGCCTTCGGTAACGGTTTCATTTTCTTGACCAGTGACACACCACCCTCACTGACGTAGTAGCGCGTGGTGTTGGGTAACTCAACGTCATAGGTGTCAGCCTTGCCAATCAGGCATGCATTGCGAGGTATCTTGATACGCGCCATGAAATCCATCTTGTCAGGCCAGTTGAGCAGTAACTCCATTGGGTCAGCACCCTCGACCAGCACCTTTTCAGCGACCTTGGCAACAACCAACTCACTGGCGTTCTTGTGCCAGTCCAGTTCGTACTCATAGCGACCCTTGCGCTTCACTTCTCCGTCTGGTTTGATTGCGATATAGCTGTTCACATCGGCTATTGCCATCTTGGTGTACTCGACTTCCTCCAATGACAACTTGGTTAGTTTTTCCCATTTTTTATACACGTCACGGACAACCTGTACAGAATCTCTACGAATCTGCATCGTGATACCGTCAGTGTTCGCTTGGATAATGTTCGCACCAACGGTCATCAACCACTCAGCTAGCATGGCCAGCATCAACTGCCCACCAATGGTGATCTTCATGGTGAACAGTGGGTCATAGAACACGCTGTATGCGTCATTGGATGCACCGTATGTACCGTTGAGGGCCAGCTTCAACGCTTCGTTCTCCAGTGACCCCTTTTTGTACCCGATGCGCTGTGTGCGAAGTGTGCGGTACACATCGACGAACCGTGGGCCTAGGTGCTCCGGGTAGTAGCCGTGTTCAATAGCAATCGAGGGGTACAGTGATGTAACGTCAACGTCAAGAATCATGTACTCACTGTCGGACTCAAACACTTTGTTGGACACTGATGCATGGATGCCACCAGTACCAAAAAAGAACTCTAATCCTCCGACAGTTGCGCTCACATCCTCAAACGCACCCTTGGTCACAGTGATGACCTGCTGATGCATCCACTCATGGATTCGTTTGAACTCAGGGTCAGCGAACGTGATGAATGGTGGGATGCAATCCTTGAGTGCAATCGACGTGCGTGGTGTCTGCGCTGGTTGGCGACCTGACGGGCCATACTTGTACAACTGCACCCCGGCTCGCTCAAGCTCCATTTGGAAAATCTCTTTGCCGATCTTCACGCTGTTGTGGTTCATGAAGTCACGACCATGTTTGACGGTCAGCGACTCACGGAACTCGATGGCCTTTTTGGACACATGATAGAACCGCTTGGTAGCCGATACGTCATGTGCGTTGTACTGCTTGAGTGTCTGTGTCTGCTCTTGGTTGAGCACTGTACCAACAGGAAACGGCAAGTCGCTCACATTGTCCAAACGCATGGCGAACTCGAGAGCCTTCAATCCTGTAGCGCGAGCCTTGTTGTCGAAGTGGTGTATCTTGTAAAGGTCAATCTGCTCAACGTATCGCTCACTCGGATAGACCATGTGCTGCCACTTGTCGAAGTCTTGCGACTGGATAATCTCTTGACACTTAGCATACAGTGTCGCAGCAGTGGTGTGCGGATTCTTCAATAGATCGTGCAGAATCGGGTAGTCAAAGCCAATGTTGTTAAACCCGACAGTCTGCATCTTGTGTGAGCGCAACCACATGACCCAATCCACGATAGCCTTGTAGTCGTTCCTCCAAGGGCTTATCTCGAAGCACCATGTCAACGGGTAGTCAACGTGCTCGGCAGCAAGCGTGAACACGTTAGGGTATGTCTCAACGTCATAGACGATACGATCAGGCAAAACATTCTCCTGTCCATTGAAGGACTTGGTGTTTCAAAAGGAAAAGGTGGTGGGGTAATCGGTACTTTAGCTGTACCAGATTAATTGATACCCGATTACCCCACCGAATCGCTTACATGAAGCTAGGCATTCCCGGAACAGCAGGGAATGGTGCAGCAGGCATCGCAGCAGCGGGTGCGGCTGGTGCAGCACTCACAGCACCGAACACACCAGTTAGATCAATGGAACCGCCACCAAATGCGTCACCGTCTTTGGCGAACTGGATAGCCACCAAGTCACAGCGTACACCACGCCCATGAGTGTTCTCTTGCAACCAAGGGCGAACAGCAGCATTGACGTAGCAGCCACCATAGATGCTTCGAGCAATGGCTTGGTAAGCCATGCTGTTGGACGCATCGACAGGGGAACCGTTTGGCTGAATCATCTGGGGTTGACGATTACTGATTGCACTGATGTACGCATTACCGTCATAGCCATCGTAAGGCAACAGAGTGGTCTTGTTGATCTTCTCAGTTCCCATACCATAGCAGCGCGACTTGCGATCATTTTGAATCATTTGCATGATTGTCTGAGCGCGTTCTTTCCACTTTTCAGTAGCCAGTGTCATGTATTGCTGCATGAACTGCTTGAACACCGGGGAGTCAGCAGGCATGATAAGGTCAGCAGACCATGCAGTACGCACTTCACCTTTTTCATTGGTTGTTTTCTTGGGTTCAGCAAGTTGAGGGAAAGACACACGAACATTGGACAAGTAAATAATTTCAGACATAAAAACTCCTAAGTTAAGAAAGATGGCAATTCACTTTTAACAGCCGTGAACATGGCTGCGGCAGACAGTGTAACAGCAGGTCGCGGGTCTGCACAAGCCACGATCTGAATTTTTCCGTCACTCTTTTTAATGCACGTATCCTGCAACTGTTGCAGCTTGGCGGGAGTGACTTGACACACCGTACCGTCACGCTTAGTCCAACGCACCTTTTCAATCTGTGCAGGGCTAATGATGGTGGTCTTGAACATTGCGCTTTTGGGAATACCCGCAGCCTTTAAGTGTGTCTCCATCACCTCATCGTCATGCATCCAGCTACGACTACCTCGACCACGCACAGCTTTCAACCCGTCAATCTCTTGACCAGCTTCAAACCGACGCAGCGCCTCAGTCTCAGCGGCCTCGATCATTTGACGCAGCAGTGGTGCAGCCTCAAGCACCTCACGCAACTGCTTGTCAGTCATCGTGGCGGGTTCTTTGGTCGCAGTCTGCTCCACCACATTGAGGTTCGCAAAGGTGATACCAGCGTTGGACAACGCAGCAGTGGTACGTGCTGTGCAAGCCCCGCCGTGTGCGCAATACTTACATTGCGATTCGCCCGGTACAAACGGTGCGTTAGGGTCATCTGTGGCAGCACCCTCTGCGATGAGTTTATCCTTAATGACCATAAGTTCACCGAGGGTATAGGTGTGTGAGTCGATGCCCGTCATACCCTTGAGTCGCAGTTTCGGTTGAATGATGGTGCAGGTCACGTACATTGGAGCCAACTTACCCTGCGACTGCATCTCAGCAATCGCACCAATGGCATACTGCTCCATCTGGTGATTGCCCTTGGCCTCCACCGGGTTCATACCGTCCTTGTAGTCAATGATTTCAAGGTTGTCGTCGGTCACTACCTGAATGTCCACTGTACCGGACATATCGTCACGACCCACCAGTGTAGCAGGGTTGACTCGTCGTTCGGACAAGACAGTTCCCACACACCCGCTAATGTAGTCAAGCGCGAACTGCACACGCTCGGCGCGTTCAGCATCCACTTTGAACTCACCCTCATGGTCAGTGAGGGTCTGTCCAATCAGGTCGGAAGCAGCCAAGCCGTTGTTAATGCAATGTTCAAGCAGCGTGTGCGAATGTGTACCGTCAATGGCGGCAGGCCCACTTGGTTTGTCGGGATACTTCGCTTCCTCACGCACACTCGCGGGGCATACACCCCAACGGTGACGTGCAGAAGGTGACAGTTTCGAGTGGGCTGTCATGGTGTCTCCTTCACAAACACACCGTTGGGTAGCAGAGTACCCTTGCGGTCTTTGATCGTTTCGTATGCACCATTGAGGCATTCGACAATATCGATCTCACGCAACGCACAGTAGTTGATTAAGCACACCAAAGCATCACCCACAGCGTCTTTGATTTCCAATGTGTCGCCGGTATTCTCAGCATCACACAGTTCGCCCATTTCAGACAATGCTTTAAGCAACTGGCTATGAGGCTTGCTGTTGGGGATGATGCGACGATCAGAAGCCCACTGCACCACATCTACCTTGAGTTGTTCAAATGTTTTCATTACAGTGCCTCAATTCCTGCTTTGAGTTCACCCCAACGTGCCGGGTCAACATCGTTGATATTGGCATACCCCATTGTGGTTAGTACACCTTGAATCAGAGCACCCTTCTCAGCACCCAGTGCGCGGTACTTAGCGATCACAAAATCAGTCATCTCCTGCTTGGACGCAAACACTGCGGTAGCAACTGGAGCAGGTGTTACTACGGGAGCAACAACAGGTGCTACAGGTGCTGTTATGGGGAATGGTGCAGCAGGCATCGCAGCAGCGGGTGCTGCAACTGGTGCTACAGGCGTAACTACTGGGGCGGCAAGCGTTGGTGCTACTACCGCTGGTGCTTGTAAGGCAACTGGTGTATGCTTCGCCCCCTCGGATAAAGATTTGGCAATAGATTCCAAAGCTACAGCAATACGGGTCAGGTCAGATTCGATCATATAGAGATTCCTTTACTTCTTTCGGTGGTTGAATAGTCAAACGGGATTCGACAAATGCGGCTACTAACTCTCGCAACACCTCAGACGTACCGCCGTAGCGGTTCGACTTTCGGATGAATGCCTGACGCAGTGAGGGAGCCAACCTCACTGCTACAGTTGGGGACAAACCTTTTTTCATATTTCTCACAAAGTTGTTTACGAATGTTCGACAGTGTAGTACACTTTCCATCGCTTCGCAACAATTTTATAAAAATATTTTTCACATGAACACAAACACCGTTCTGAGCCTGCCCACTAGCTTCGACGCATACATACGTCATGGGTGGAGACTTGTGGCTATACCTCCCGGCTCCAAAGGTCCCAAGACAATGGGGTGGAATAAGCGAGAGAACACCATCGCAGACAGCACCGCCATACCCGACGGTTATGGAGTGGGTCTAGCTCATGCCTATAGTGGCACGATGGCGCTGGACATAGACAACTGGCAGCACGCCTCCATGCTACTCGCACAGCGTGGCATCGACCTCAAGGCACTCTATGACGCAGCCGATGCCGTGACTATAGAGAGTGGTCGTGAGGGTAGAGGTAAGCTGATCTACTCCATGCCGTTCGGTATGACCATGCCCACCAAGCGTATCAATTACCAAGCTGTCGATGGCAGTCAGGCAGTGGCTTATGAGCTACGCTGCTCTACGGTGGACGGTCACACGGCACAGGATGTAATGCCACCTAGCATACACCCCATGACCCAGCAGCCCTACCGTTGGGGTGGTCGTGGCCACTGGTCACGTTTACCCACTTTGCCCGTTGAGTTGCTGACAATCTGGCAAGAACTCACAAACAAAGACACACAACGCACGATCAAGACAGATACCGTCGATGCGTCAGCCGATGACCTACGCGCTGCTCTACTGCACATAGATCCGTCCTGCACCCGCGAGCAGTGGGTGTCTATCGGCATGGCGCTGCACTCTACGGGTAAACCCGAGCTTATAGAGCTATGGGACGAGTGGAGCCAGCAGTCTGCGGATAAATACCAAGGGCGGCGGGACATAGAGGCTTGCTGGAGGTCGTTTAAGCAGGACGGTAGCATTACCATAGGGACGCTGTTCCATTACGCATACAAAGCAGGTTATGTGCGACCCATACCCGCAGAAGTATCGGCGCTGTTCAAAGACGTTACACCCGAAGCACCCGAGCGAGTAGGTAAAAACCCTAGTTTTTTTCCTTCACCCCCCTTAGCTGATCTTGACCTCTTTCCAGAGGTGCTAAGGCGCAGGGTCAAAGAGGTATCGGAATCTATCGGATGCGACCCTATGGTGCCTTTTATGGCAGGCTTGGCAGCAGTGTCTGCGGTAGCCGATGCGCGGTCTAGGCTTGAGATTGTGGAGGGCTTCAAAGTACCTCCGGTACTCTGGACTATCACCATAGGCGACCCGTCTGGTAAAAAATCCCCGGGTGCTGAGGTCATGCTGTCTGCACTGCGCCAGATCGAGCGCGAGGACTACCCACGATACCAGCAAGACCTATTGCGCTGGGAGGCCGTGAACGCGGCTCATGCTGCCTCTATGACAGCCTATACCAAAGAGGCATCGAAGCCAGAAAATAGCCTAGGCGGTAACGTGGACTTTAGCGCATTGCCTCCGGTCATATCAGCACCAGATTGGAAGCCATCACTGGCCCGCCTGATATGCAGCGACATCACCAGTCAGAAACTCATGCGTATAGTCGCCAATCAGCAGCGCGGCGTGGCGGTGGTGCTCGATGAGATGGGCGACTGGTGCAAAAAAGTTACAGACCCCCGCAGTGGTGAAAACAAGAGCGCGTGGACTGCCAGCTATAACGCTGGCTATGAGGTCATAGACCGAGTGGGCGAACAAGCATCTATACCGATTGACAATTATGCCGTGTCGATTTTTGGAAACCTACAACCCCAGCTTTTTAGAAAATATGCGGGAATGATGGGCGAGGACGGACTGCTCCAGCGGTTTATACCTGCCGTATTGGCTGACGATAGATCAGAGCTATCACAACCAATTCCCGATATGTTTACCAATAGAGGGGAGTGGGAAAACCTGCTCCGAAAAATATACGCAACTCCGACTATGACCTATAGGCTTACATCCGACGCATACAAAATCTATCGGGACTTTCAGATATGGCACGACCAGTTCAGACAGGATGAGCGCACAGTGCGAGCCAGTGGGAGCTACTTACAGGCTATAGGCAAGCTAGAAGGCACTGCGGGAAGGATAGCCCTGATTATGCATTTAATGCATGAACCCGGACTCCAAACTATAGGACTTCAAACTATGCAAAATGCCATTCATTTTATTAAGGGCTACCTGATTCCCGCCTATAAGTTCACGCTGGGTGACACTGGTGGGCTTACTGTCAACACTATGAATCACCGGGTCATGGAGTACGTGCTAGAACACGCTGAAAAGGTAGAGATGACAGTGCATGACGTGAAAATGGGGCTGCGCCGCTACACCGAAGATATACCGCTAATGCAGCGTAACCTACTGGTGCATGATGCTATGGCGATGCTGCAAGATATGGGTTGGGTTACTTGCCTGAATGACCATTACACCAAAGGGTCATGGTTGATTAACGATAAAGTGAAAACCATATTCAAAGATCGACGTATTAGCTTGATACGTGCGCGCCAAAGGTTGAAGGATATTTTTGCAGAATACGCCGAGAAAGAGTTAGGGCGTGAGATCAAGCGAGGGCGCAACGCAAAGTATGCGTATCTGCTTGAAGATGAAGATAAAAACCAATGAGAAAAGCCCCGCAATGGGGCTTTTTAGTTTGTCCGGTGGTGCGGGTTAGTCGCTCGACACTATCAGCATTATTAATAGGTTAGCTTGTGCATCCCTAGCAGCAGCCCTAGCAGCATCCCAAGCAGCATCCCAAGTAGCCCCAGCAGCAGCCCCAGCAGCATCCCAAGCAGCATCCCAAGCAGCCCTAGCAGCAGCACTAGCAGCAGCACTAGCAGCAGCCCCAGCAGCACCAGCAGCATCCCAAGCATCCCAAGCATCCCAAGCATCCCTAGCAGCAGCCCCAGCATCCCAAGCATCCCAAGCATCCCTAGCAGCATCCCAAGCATCTATTAACTGTTCGCCGGTAGCCTTACCGTCCATAAACGCTTCTAAAGTATCGTTGCATGCTTTTACTCGGGCATCATCCGATAAATGCTCGACCATACGAGCACAACCTAGGGCGAATTCGAGGGCAGTCTTGTCGCGACCTTCGATGGCTCGCAAACACCAGATAGCATCTTCGATGCCATTGGATTCAAGGATAGTCAGGATAGACAGCGGGTCGTCGTCGGGTTTTGTCTTACCAAGATTGGTGAGTAGTTTGGCCCAACCATCGGAGCATGGGGAGTGCATACGGATTTTGTTTAGTGTGGTGTACATAGTGTTAAGTTCCAAGGTTAGTCGTCAATGAATAAGCCAATCATGAATAGCACAAGGGCTACCGCTATTGCAGCTATGGTCATTCTGTTGTCCCTTCGCCCCTAGCAATAGCGTCAAATATCACGCTACAGTCATGAGCCGAAGTAACGCTAGGGGATGGGTAGTGCCCGTCCAATCTAGCAAAGCATTCTTCAAAGAACTGTTTATATGCTTCATAGTCTGGTGCATTGTCTGCTACTGCCTTCTCTTGCATGGCTTCGATTTGTTCACCAATAGGTAAATTGAAATCTAGCTCACAATCATCCTGTGCACGTTCTAATGTGGCACACGCATCGTATGCGTTGGCTAGTGCTGTATTGCCTGCAATGTATGCGGCACGTTCTAAGTCTTGAAGTGTTTTCATTTTGTGGGCCTATCATCAGTTTCTAAGCGCATGCAATCGTTATCTGTTTCCGGGTCGTAATCTCTTATAAATGCACAGGTTGCCCCTGATTCGCTGTCGTATCGCTCACTGCCCACAGAATGCCAGCTCATACCACTACGCCGTGACAATGCGTTAATGCACCCCCTCGGGCTTTTCGCGTTGATTATGTGACGTGTAACCCATGAATAATTCGCTTCACCCCCAAAGGTGTCCGTTATTTCTACAAAATATAGTTTTTTCATGTTTAATTTACCCCTTTGCTGATTCTTTACCAGTCTCAACACCGCGAATGAAAGCGTTTAGCTCATTGTATAGGTCACGCTTGGGGCCATGACCATTAGACAAGGGGCAAGTGACACCACCGCCACTGTTGACTGTCTGATGTAGGCATACACCGCCGTATGCATGGCTAATGTGATAGTGGCCTATGTTGATATTTCTACCATTGTCGGTAGGTGTGGAGTATTCCAGCGGGTTGCCGGTCAGCTTGTTCAGGTAGGCTACACGGGCTTCTAGCATTTTGTCGGTGATTCGATTAGTCATGGTTATTCTCCAAGGTTAGATTGATTGCAAGATGAATTTCTGTACGTCAGAGGGTAGGCTTTCAAAAGTTACACGCTTGCCCAAATGTTTACCCGTGTCGATGGTTTCCGGGCTTTTCGCGTACTTGCGGATTGTTTGTAGTGTAGTTTTCATTACTTGGCCCCCTTTGGTTTGTACATAGTCGCCAGTTCATAACTGCGCACCAAGTCAGCACGCAAGGCCGCGATTAATTCAGCGCTCAAGCCATCGCGTATCAGGACGGGGCTACAGATTTTCCGACCACCTAATACCGTTAATTCAAGGATTACACCCGAACCAATTAGAGAGTCAGTGCCTGCCTTGTTTAGCGCAGAATCTGCAAAATGGTAGTTATGTACTTGGCCTGATAGATTTTCCTTCGCTTGGCGCTCAAGGGTAGCTATCCGAGCATCTTTGTTTATTTTCTCTTTGGTCATGGTTATTCTCCAAGGTTAGTTGATACGGATTCAAAGCGGATAGAGGCCACTACAGCCACGAATTGGCGCAGGGTGAGGGGTTGCCAGCCGCCAAGGTGAGCGCATAGGGCATGGCGCGAATAGAGGGTGCGAAGTTTGTTTGTCATTTGGTTAGTTCCATTTTGTGTCGTAGAGTTTGACTAGTACACGGCGAAAACCATAAAAGCGGTCATAGCGTGACGTATCGACTATGCATAGATAGCCGTTCACTACTGAAAATTGTTTCATCATTTGGTTAGCTCCTAAGTTGTTTGCAGTGATGTAACTATATCAAAGATTTTGTGATTATCAAAACAATCTTTTCAATGAATGTGTGACAAGCGATTAAGTTTCGCTATTCGGTGAAGGTGTACTAGATAGATCAGTTCCAGTTCTTTTAAGCATTGTCCTATGTTCTACGCTTTGGGGTGTTTCAGATTGTTTGATATTTTAGTGTGTAAATGCTCGGGTTTGTGTAAATGGGAGCTGGAAAAGACCATTTGAAAAAGTAGTAGTAAACCCTATCCACCATGCGTAAGATGATTTTCCGGAAAAAATGCCAAACAATTTATGATGTATCATTTACACCACACTTTTGTCTCATTTTCACCACAAATGCTTAAAAAAGAGGCAGATTGATTACACAATCTATAACCGAATCATATGAGGGTTGCACATTCTGTAATGCTTCAACAACTGTTGAACTGTTGCTATTGGTCAATGATCGTGTGACCTACTGGTAGGCATGGTGCAGTGCAGCATAGGGGAGGGCATACCCGTCACAGATTTACTGATTGACCTATGGGGGGGGGAGTCAGTGAGCTGCTGTTTGTTTGTTTTAGCTAGACCACCACACCCACCGATTCAGGTTTTTAAGTTATAAATTGTTTGAGCTATTCAAAATCTCAATGCTATTCAAAATCTCAATGCTATTCACTTCCCCATCCATCCTCCAAGAATCATGTAAATGACATACAGCGAATAACGAAATCAATTTGCATTACTCATGGTAATATCCCTACATGGAAACCACCACGCACATATTGCCAGCGTGGATTGGGACAACCCAACCCACTACCACTGAGCAAACACAATCGAACTACGCCATCCTCATGGAGCGTCAGTTGTCGATCTACGAGTCCATCTGGGAGCAAATCCTAGACCGCACCTCCCTTGGCCATAGACTCAAAGATATTGTTAGCGACGACCCCCGAGAGATCGACTTGGCTAAGTTGAACCGCTGGATAACCAAGGACCCCAAGCGTGCCAAAGAGTACCGTGAGGCTAAGAAGATGGGTGCTCACATGGTGCTGGAGGAGATGCTGGACATATCCGATGCCAAGGACTCAATGGAGGATGTGGCGCGATCAACGCTGCGTGTGAACACCCGCCGCTTGTATATCAAGGCTTACGATAAGGACACCTTTGGCGATAACCCCGGCATGAACGACCAAGCACTAGCTGGTGGCATCACGATCAACATTGGTGCGGTGGAGTCCCCCTACGGTAAGCCAATGGAGACTATTGACATTCAACCCACCGAGCCGACCCTACTGGAGTCATCTGATGAGTAAAATAAAATGGCTTGATCGGCGCATCGCACACCCCGGCCCTTACTTAACTTTGTGCACAAGCGAAAGTGAGTATCTTGCTGCCATGAGGGGATTGGGAATCAAACCAATAGATGATTGGATAAAAACAGAACATGCTGACGCGACGGTACATCACGCTACAAGCAAAGATGGTCAGCAAGCGTCGGTTGTCTGTATTCGAGTTAGTGAGAATAGGACTGCCGTAGAAATTGCCGGACTGCTGGTACATGAAGCGGTGCATATTTGGCAGCGTTATTGTGAATGTATTGGTGAACATACCCCCGGTGCAGAACAGGAAGCGTATGCGATTCAGTCAATAAGTCAAGAACTAATGGCGGCTTACGCCGATCGACTATGAGTAGCTTGGACTTTCCCTTACTCAAATGGCAGCGTGAGGTTCTGGCTGTCAAGCAGCGATTCAAGACTATCGTGGCTGGTAGGCGCTGTGGTAAGACTCGGTTCAGTGTGGTGGAGACTATCATTAAGGCGCTGCAGTGCCCGGACAAGACTGGTGGTGTGCTGTACGTAGCCCCAACGCTGTCAATGGCACGAACGCTGGTCTGGGACTTGTTATGCGAGCTTGGTAGACCTGTCATCAGTAAGATTAACATTTCGAGCAGTGAGATTACTTTCGCTAATGGTGTGAAGGTGTACGTGCGTGGTGCGGATAACCCGGACAGTCTGCGGGGTATGAAGCTGTACCACGCCACGCTGGATGAGTTTAAGGATATGAAGGGGAATGTGTGGACGATGATCGTGCGCCCTGCCCTGTCTGACATGAAGGGTACGGCGACTATCATTGGTACGCCGGAGGCTGGTCCTAGTGAGTTCCGGGATATGTTCGACCGAGGACAGGACGACAGTTTCCCCGAGTGGTACAGCAAGCACCTGACTACGCTGGACAACGAGTTGATCGACCCGGTTGAGATTGAGGAGGCTAGGCGTTCCATGAGCACTCAGGCGTTTAACCAAGAGTTCATGGCATCGTTTCAGACAATGGAGGGGGCGATTTTCAAAGAGGAATGGTTGAAGTATTCGGACACACCTCCCAAGCAGTACAGCACGTTCATCGCAGTTGACCCCGCTGGGTTCGAAGCGGTGGGGCTGGCTGAGAGTAGTAAGAAGAAGCACCTCGACCATACCGCCATCGCTGTGGTGCTGGTGGACGACGAGGGTAAGTGGTGGGTGCGTAAGGTGGAGTACGGGCGCTGGGACGTGCGAGAGACTGCGGTGCGGATACTTCAAGCCATACGCACACACAAGCCACTGGCGACTGGTATCGAGCGTGGGGCGCTGGCTAAGGCGTTGATGCCGTACCTGTCCGACCTGATGCGTAAAAACAACATCTACACCCACGTTGAGCACATTGCGATCAGCGGCAACAAGATCGACCGGATTACTTACAACCTTCAAGGATTGTTTGAGCACGGTAGGATTACGTTGAATAGCCGGGAGAAGTGGGATCAGTTCAAGATTGAGTACATGAGCTTCCCGTCCAGCAAGGCCCATGATGACCTGATTGACGCTTTGAGCTTGGTGGCGAACCTTGTCAGAACGACCTATGCTAAGGTTGAGGAGCCGTATGAGCCTGAGATTTTGAACGACTTGTGCGGGTTCTAGCGGTATACTACGCCAAGTTAGCCTAACGTGAGGTTCGATGATGAGCGACTACGAGAATACCGGAGAGATTGTGGATGACATGGGGGATGAACCTCCTGAGCCGAAGCACTTCGAGCCATCTGAGGCTCAGAAGGAGCTGACTGCGTTCATCATCGACCATACAGACCGTTGGCGCGAGTACCGTGACCAGAACTACATGGACGATTGGCTCAAGTATGAGCGAATTTTCCGTGGTCAGTGGGCGTCTGAGGACAAGATTCGTAACTCCGAGCGATCTAAGCTAATTTCTCCAGCTACACAACAGGCCGTAGAGACTCGCCATGCCGAGATTATGGAGGCGATCTTTGGTCAGGGTGAGTATTTCGACATCAAGGACGACTTGGCTGACAAGAATGGCGGAGTTGACGTTGAGAAGTTGAAGAATCAGCTAAAAGAGGACTTTGCACAGGACAAGATTCGCAAGAATTTCGACCAGATTGCACTGTTGGCTGAGATTTATGGCACTGGTATCGGTGAAATCATCGTTTCCAAGGTCAAAAACTACAAACCAATGACCGTTCCGTTGGATGCGACAACTCAAGCCTATGGTGTGGGTGAGAGCGAGCGCATTTCGATCAAATTGAACCCAGTCAACCCCAAAAACTTCCTTTTCGACCCCAATGGGACTGAAATTGATGACTGTATGGGTGTTGCCATTGAGAAGTACGTCAGCATCCACAAGATTGCCGAGGGCATTGCCTCCGGTAAGTATTTCGACGTTGATGTGACCTCGATGTACCAAGACGATTCGCAGGAAGTCACTCAAGAAATCACCAATTTTGAAGATAACAAGGTGTTAGTGCTCACTTACTACGGGTTAGTACCTAGAGAGTATTTGAGTGGTAACGACGAGTTCGAGAAGGTGATGGAGGACGAGTTGGAGGACTACTCCGACATGGTGGAGGCCATAGTGGTTATTGCCAACGGTGACTTGCTGCTCAAGGCAGAGGAATCCCCCTACATGATGAAGGACAGGCCTGTTCTGTCCTATCAGGCCGACACCGTGCCGTTGCGACTATTGGGGCGTGGTACTGTCGAGAAGTCAATGAACATGCAGGCTGCGATTGATGGATCCATGCGCTCCCACATGGACTCGCTGGCGCTGACCACAGCACCCATGATGGCAATGGACGCTACACGACTGCCTCGCGGTGCGAAGTACGAGGTCAAACCGGGTAACAACTTCATGGTCAGCGGCAATCCGAACGAGATTCTGATGCCGTTCAAGTTCGGCTCTACGGATGGTCAGGCAATGCAGACTTCCAAAGAGTTTGAGCGTATGCTGACGATGGCATCGGGCACAATTGACTCCAATGGTGCGGTGTCTCAGGTGTCGCGTGACGGTAACATGGACATGGCAACTGCCACCATGATTAAGAAGTACAAGCGGGTACTGGTCAATTTTCAAGAGGATTTCCTTATTCCGTTCATATATAAGGCCGCGTGGCGTTATATGCAATTCGACCCGAAGCGATACCCGTCCGTTGACGTGAAGTTCATCCCCACAGCGACTTTGGGTATCATTGCGCGTGAGTACGAGCAGAAACAACTGGCTTTCCTGATTCAGACTTTAGGTGCGAACAGCCCACTGACCCCGATTCTGATGCAGGCCGTGGTCAAGAATAGTTCTTTGCCGAACCGCGAGGATATGCTGACCCAACTGGATAAAGCATCGAAACCAGACCCGAAACAGCAGCAGATGCAGCAGCAGGGCATGCAGCTTGAGATGGCTGAGAAACAGGCCAAGGTTGAGAAAACCCAAGCCGAGACACAGCAGATCATGGTCGAAACCCAAGTTGCACCGGACATTGCCAAGGCGAAGATTGTCTCCGCGTTGTCAAACAATTTGAATGAGGACAATGAGGGTGCTGACTTTGAGCGTCGGGCGCGTATTGCTGAGTTGATTCTCAAAGAGAAGGACATTGACTCCAATGAGAACATTGCCCGGATGCAGATGGCAGCAAAATCAACAAATCAGAGCATGTAAATGACACCGGAACTTCAAAAATACTATGAGAACCGCCTTGACATGATGGGTTCTCAGGGGTGGAAAGACCTCATCGCAGACGTTGAGGTGATGCTCAAAACCACAGACACGCTGGCTGGCGTTACCGCCGATACACTGAGATTTCGCCAAGGTGAAATCTCTATCATGCGCTGGCTGGTGTCATTGAAGGAAACTAGTGAATTGGCTTACGAGGAGTTGAAACTTGAGAACACTTAGAGATTTCGTTTGTGGACACTGCGGTACGACCACCGAGAAGTTAGTGGATACTGACTTTCACAACATCGAGTGTCCTGAATGTCAAGGTGACGCTGTGCAAATCATGGGTATGCCTACGGTACGCCTTGAAGGTATCACTGGATCATTCCCCGGTGCTGCTGAAAAATGGGCTAGAATCCGAGAGGATAACGCAAAAATTAAAGCGAGACGAGGGTAACTATTATGAACACACCGACTACAGTTAGTGCAGGTACAACAACCTCCGAGATATTTGTCAACGCTGACGGTTGGTTAATTCTGACTCCCTCAAGTGGAGCGACAGTTACCGTAACATATACGACCTCGACCCTTTCTGACATTAACGGCAATAGTGCAACATGGATCACCCAAGGTTCATACTCGGTTAGGACTGCGCTGAGAGTTGATGAGGACTTGCAGAGTTTGTATTTTAAGTTGACCGCAACAACAGGGGATGTCAACTATTCCGTTGAGGGCGAGTTGGGTGTGTCAGACCGCATCACATTGCGAAGTTATGCGAAAACTGTCGTCAATTCATTAGGTCCGGCGTACAGTTTGAGCAGTGATGGCAATATTACCGGCATGGTCGGCCCGGATGGATCAATAATCTCTTTGGCCGGGGGAAACGGCCTGAGAACTGTATTGTTTGGTGATAGCCTCTCCCAATACAACAATAGCTCTGTTTCTGTTTCAACTATCAGCCGCGCATCAAATGTGGTGACGGTCACAACTGCCTCAGCCCACGGCATGCGTACAGGGCAGTTCGCCAACATTGTCAATATGTCAGATGCCACGTATCAGGCACTCAATACGCCAATAACATACATCAGTAGCACGTCATTCTCTTACGTGAATAGTGGCTCAAACGGCTCGACCTCTGGCGGCACTGTTGTTGCGCAAAATCAACTTTTCCAAGCTGGCGATTTTGTTTGGGCAAATGCCTTACTTGGTGGGCGCATGCGATTTGTGGCGAATATGGGCGTTGCGACTCAGACGACTACGCAAATGCTGGCACGTATCAACGGTGTTTTTGCACTAAACCCGCAAGTTGTTTATTTCCAAGGCGGCACCAATGATGTGAATGGCGATGTGGCATACGCAACCATCATTGCAAACCTGCAATCCATCATTACGCAAATCACCAGCCGCAATATCTTGTGCGTAATTAAGACCATTCCCCCCTATGGTGGAGCAGGCGCTTTCTACACCGCAGCACGAAATGCGAACTTGCAAAACATTAACCAATGGATTCGCAGGGCTGCAACTGTCTACAAAGGCCTGGTTGTTGTAGATGCTTACAACGCGATTATTAATCCTACGGACGCTAACGGCTACGGTACGGCATCAATGTATCAAGCATCTGACACCGTACACTACAACAGCAAAGGTGCATTGGCTATTGGTCGCAAAGCTTATACAGCCTTAGTCAATTTGCTACCGGAAGTAGACAACAAAGTCACAAGCATTACTGACAACTACGGATTCAACACGGCTAACTTGGATTTGCACGATAGAGCGCCTTGGACAAATTCTGGCGGCACTGTCAATGCTCCAGCAACAGGAACAGCACCTACAGGCTGGATTGTTGATGCAACGGCAACTTGGGCCGTAGCTCCAGCAATTTCGTGTGTTTCACGCTCTGATGGTCGCGGGTTTGACATCACCGCAATCATGACACCAAGCGTTGCAAGTTCGGTACTTACTGTCCGTACAGATTCGACAGCACAAAACGCACGACTGCCGACCTTTGTGGGCAAAACCTACCGATGGGTTGCAGAAGTTGCGATTACCGGGGCTAGTGGGGCAAATATCCGCAACCTCCAGTTTTACAACTCGGCTTCAATCGGTGGCCCCAGTGGAACACTGGCTGCGGCAATAAACGGATCATCCACCGCTAGTCAGATCGCAATTGACAGTGACGGTGTGTTTTTCTTCACAAGTCCAGAGTTTGTTATTCCATCTGGCGCGGTAACCAATTGCAGCGCAACTTTCAAACTTGAATTTGACGCGGCAGGCACTGCTGTAACTATCAAGATTGGCAGCGTTCGCATGATGCCAATGGATGCGTAAGTACGCAATATTTCAGTTTATTCTTGATTTATGGTATAAATGTAGTACGTGCTCACTAACCCTTCTAGGCGTGAGTCATTTTTAACCGACAACCCATTGGGCCGGAGGACAATATGAGTGAATTTCAAGACATTGACGGTGACGTAGGTGAGTTAGAAGCGGTTGAACAACAACACGCTACGCAGCAGGACAACACAGCAGATTTGCCGGAAAAATACAAAGGTAAGTCAGTTGCGGAAGTGGCTAGGATGCATCAAGAGGCTGAGAAGCTGATTGATCGTCAGGGTCGTGAAGTCCATGAGGTGCGACAACTTGCTGACGAGCTAATCAAGTCGCAATTGAGTTCGCCCAAAAAAGTAGCAGATGAGCCGAAAGAGATAGATTTTTTTGAAAATCCACAAGAGGCAATTCGTCAGCAGATTGAGAATAATCCGCGAGTAATCGCTGTTGAGCAATACGCGAAACAAGTACAAGCGGAACAGTCAAAGCAAAGGCTTGCAGCAATGCATCCTGACGCGCATGAAGTCGTCAAGGATGTGGGGTTCCAAACTTGGGTCAAAGCAAGTAAGGTTCGCCAACAGTTGTTCCAACAAGCCGACAACTATGACGTAGATGCTGCCAACGAGTTGTTGTCTACCTACAAGGAATTGCGGTCAGTGCGTCAAAAGCAGGTCGAAGTTGCGGATAACACCGCCCGAGACAAGGCTTTGAGCGCAGCGGCCGTAGAGACTGGCGGTAGCGGTGAGAGTTCTAAGAAAATGTATCGTCGTGCTGATCTGATTCGTTTGAAAATCCGTGACCCGAATAAGTATGAGGCCATGTCTGATGAGATATTGGAAGCATACCGATCAGGTCGAGTTAAATAAATTCGCAGGAGTTAATCATGCCTTTAGGTTCTAATCACGTAACCACCACCACATCCGACAAATTCATCCCCGAGATTTGGTCAGATGAAGTCATTGCCACGTACAAGCAAAAGCTGGTCGTTGGCAATCTTGTTACCCCCATTTCATTCAAAGGTAAAAAGGGTGACACACTGCACATTCCAGTGCCCGGACGTGGCGACCCCTCGCTGAAACTGGCTAACACCCAAGTCAACCCAATTGCAGATACTGCAACTGAGGTGCTGGTTGTCATCAATCGCCACTTTGAGTACACCAAAATGTATGAGGACATTGCCGAAATGCAATCGTTGTCATCCATGCGTAAGTTCTACACCGAAGATGCCGGTTATTCACTGGCTCGTCGTATTGATCGTGACTTGCATCTGTTGGGTGCGGGGTTCAACGGTGGTTCCATCGCTGGTGCGACTAACTTGTACGAGAAAGCCGTAATCGGCGGTAACGGTTCTACCTTGTTCTCCGGTGCGACTCCGGGCAACGGTACGACCCTCACTGATGCTGGCATTCGCAAGATGATTCAGACACTTGAGGACAGCGACATTGCTTCCAATGAGTTGTACATGATTATCCCACCTGTGGAGTCCAACACTTTGCGCGGTATTGCTCGCTTTACCGAACAAGCGTTCAAGGGTGATGGCGACACCATCAAGACGGGCATGTTGGGCAATCTGTACGGCGTGGAAGTATTCACCTCGTCCAACTGCCCGTTCATTCACGTTAATAGCGTGACCTCCACACAGTCTGTCAACTTCTCAGCAACGAGCTTGACTTCTGGTGGTGCTGCGTATGTTGATGAGTTCGGTCTGACTGTGGACTGGAACACTTCTACACCTACCGATACCCGTTATCGCGCTGGCATGATCTTCCACAAAGACGCAATGGCCTTGGCTACTCAGCAAGCTATCCGCACTCAGTCTCAGTACAAGCAGGAGTACCTTGGTACTATGGTTACTTCTGACACTGTGTACGGCACAAAAGAACTTCGTGATTACGCTGGATTGGCTTTCGTAGTACCGGCCTAATGGTTTAGGGGAGGTGTAATAACCTCCCCGCTTTACAAAGGAATAAATCATGGCAAATACGATGGCTGTCAGCCGAGTGGAACAGGGAACTAAACAGTTCCAAGGTATGTTCAAAGAAATGTGGGCGGTTACCGGAACGGTTACCGACCAAGATGCTATTGCAGATGACGTATCGGTTCGCATTACTCTTACTGTTCCCGGTGTCGCCTTGGGTGACATGGTGCTCGGTATCAGTTTTGGCAAAGCGCTAATTGATGCCAATTCGCAACTTATTGTCACAGGCTTCGTTTCTGCGGCAGATACTGTGATAATGGTTCTGACCAATGTGGACGAAGTAGCCGACGCATACGACGCCGATGTGTTGAATGATGGCGGTTTCAAAATGTTAGTTGGTCGCCCCTCTTGGTAATCCTTGATCTACTCCCCTTCGGGGGAGTCTTTTTATGAACACTGTAACCTTCAAGTGCAAACGCTCCGGCAACACTGTATCCTTCACCAAAGAGGGAGACATTGATTCGATGCGTAAGCATGAAGGCTACGAGGAAGTAAAAGATGCTGAAACCCCAAAAACCATCGAAGCAGAACCGCAGCAAGCGCCCACCCAAGAAGTGCTGAAAAAACGCTCCGGCAAACCACCTAAAGTACCCTCTTTTTTACAGGACTAATCATGGGAATGATGGACATGATGGGTGGCGAACAAATGCCACAGCAGGCTCGGATGCCCCAAGGTGGGATGATGAGTGGTGGAGGAATGCCACAGCAAGCCCCGGTTGACAATTCGGCTTACTTGCAAATGGCAGACGCGATTTTGCAAGACCCGAGCCCACAAACTGTAACGCAAGTCATTCAGCAATTGACGCAAATGGGTGGCGAGGGTACGCAAGAGGTTGCAGCAGCTTTGCAAAAAGTAATGAACGACCCGAACCAACTGGTTCAGATGGTGATGCAGATCAAACAAGCTCTCATGCAGTCGTGATAACAAGAATCTTTGACAAAGATGTTATCAGGGATGCAGTAACGCACCCACACAATTGGCCTTGGTCATCGGATGATTATTCCGAGTCTCAGACGTACACTCCATGTGTCGATGAGGTTGTGTATTGGTTAGAGTATTCGCAAGACGGTAAGCACTTGGGGGTGTATTATGTTCACCCCCACAGCAGGACAACTTGCGAGATACATACGTGTTTAATGCCGGAAGCGCGTGGAAAATTGGCAAAAATTGCCGCAAATGAGGTATTATTGTGGCTGTTCTCAAACACAGAATTTGAGAAAGTTGTGACTCATGTTCCTGTCAACAACCCGCTTGCTCTAGCGTATGCTCGCAGAGCCGGAATGAAGGACGAGGGTATTAACCGCAAGAGCATTCGTGTATCTGGCGAATTGATAGACCAGTTTTCATTAGGTGTGACAAAGGACGAGTTTTTATGCCAGCAGCAGTACCAATAGTAGCAAACCTTGCGGGCGGCATGATCTCCGCAAATGCCCAGCGGCAGGCAGCATCAAGAGCAGCAGACGCACAGATGGCGGCTGCTGAAATGCAGGCAGCTTCTGACGCAGAAGCTCGACGCGAAGCCAGATTTCGCCCTGTAGGTACGACCAATCGCTTCGGCACATCCAGTTTTCAATTTGACGGTGACGGTCGGTTGAAGGGTGGCGGATACACTCTCAGTCCCGAACTACTCGCACAACAATCCCGACTCATGGGTATGGCTCCGGGGTTGCTTGACCAGTTTGAGCAAGCACGTTCGGCTACTGCACCAATGGGCCAAGCTGCACAGGGCATGATGAGCCTTGGCAACAGGTATTTGGCTACCGACCCACGCGAGCAAGCGCAAAAGTACATGGAGGACATGCAACTCGCATTGTCTGCACCGAGAGCGCGGGAATACGCCAAAGTGCGTGAAAACCTCAACGCTACGGGCCGTGTTGGTCTAGCTGTTGGTGGTGACGCTGGAATGCTTGCCGCAAACCCTGAAATGGCGGCGTACTACAACTCCATTGCACAACAAGACCGCGATCTAGCTTCGCAGGCTGTAAAAGGAGGCATGGAGTTTGCCAATTTTGGGTCAGGTCTAGTCGGTTCTGGTGGTCAGATGCTAACGGGCATGTACGGCGTTCAGAACGCAGCATATTCTCCTTACGCTACCGCAATGGGTGGTGCGGGAACACTTGAGGAAATGGGCCGCAGTTCATTTGATGCAGGTATGAGCATGGGCAAATCGTCACAGACAGCGTACAACCCGTCCACTGCCATGTCTACAGGAATGGCAAGGGCGGGTGCGATAATGTCTAATGTCAAGCCAATGGATTGGGGTGGAATGCTCCAAGGTGCCGCCAGTGCCTACGGTCAGTATCAACGACCAGTGCAGCAGCAACCTTCCTACGGTACGCCGGGAATGGATAGTCATTTCTTCGGTAGCGGAACGGGGGGCGATTAATCATGGCTACACAAGCAATGCCCCAAGGTGGGCTATTTGGCCCCTCACTTGACGAGTACACACAGGCTCAGACCCAGCGTGACGATCAGGCTGCGGTTAATTTTGCCGGAATGGACGACAATCAGCGCAACAGCTACCTGATGTATAAAGCAGGCGGTATGTTGATGAAGCCTATCATGGGTGCGCTCGGTTACGAGAACACCGCTGAGAGTCGAATCAAGAAAGTACAGGACATTAGCTCCAAGTACGACACTACCACTGCTGACGGTTTGATGCAGACTGCCAAGGCATTCAACGATGCCGGGATGTCGCGTGAGGCGCAGATTGCCCTGAACAAAGCGCGTGAGATGCAGGCTGCCGCATCAAAGTTGACCTACGAGGACGCAAAGACCCAGCGCGAGTTGGCTGTTGCGGAACGTGCTTTACGTGAACCAAAATCCAATGAGTTTCCGAATCTTCCCCCTGAAGTTCAAGCCATGATGATGCTTGAGAAGCTGCCCCCCGAATCAGGCGCGGCAAAGAATATTCGCGCATGGTTGGATGGAAAAGCGAAAACCAAGGGTGAATGGAGCGACCCGTATCAACTAAACGGTGCGACGGTTGTTAGAAACATGGTCACAGGGGAACCGAAGGTCTTGATTCAACCGGATAGAACGCGTGGGCGAGGCGGTGATGGTGCTGGCGCTGGCGGAGTGACACCACCAAAGAATTTGACACGCGAAGCTAGACTCAAGTGGGAACTCGACAATGGGTTGATTGACCAAGATGTTTACGATACAGCAATGGCAGGTACTGCTGGAGGAAAGGTCAAGGCGGTATCCGAAGCAGATCAAAAGAAAACAGCCGGATTCCTGAAGGCTGCGGGGTATGACCCGGCGACTGGAAATGACCAAATTGAGACTCTAATTAAGAATTCAACAAGCGGTGGATTAGAACAAGCAGGCGCGTCTATCGCCGGGTTTTTTGGTGCTTCCACAAAAGGAGCACAGGCTATAAATACTCTTGCCGCAGCATCAAATCGAATCGTAATGGAAATGATGGGTGGAAAACTCGGCGCAGGCGTGAGTAATGCTGATCGTGATTTTATTGTTGGTCAGTTAGGGGACATAGCTAATCCAAATAAACCAATTGAGACGAGACTCGCCGCGTGGCAATTTGCCAAGGCGCGAATGATTGAGGTCGGGTTGCTTCCTCAGATTGAGAAATCACCAGCCGATACAAAAGCGCAAGATCAAAAATCTCAACTTCCAACTGGAAAATCTCCACTTACACCAGCGGAACAAGCAGAATTGGCAGCACTTAAGGCGAGGTTTAATAAATGACAAACGATCCTCGTGCAGAATTGGAAGCATTGCGCCGAATGGCAGAATTGGAAGCCAGATCATCTAATTTTGATGTTTCTTCCAATTCTGCAAGTTCTATACCTCAACAAGCGCAGCAGTCCAAACCTTCATTGCAGCCTACATTCTCACAAGAATTGCTCCGACAGGGCGGGTTGACTTTGCGTCACGGTTTAGAGGGATTGGGAAGCATTCCGCAATTGATTGGTGCGCCAATGGAGGCTATGGGGATCAGAGGCGCAAGCACAAACATGGGTGAAATGTTTGCTGACTATTTGGGTGCGCCAAAACCACGCACATCAATGGAACGTGTAGTTGGTGCGGGGTCTAGGGCAATGGCGAGTGGCACACCATTGATGAAACTTGGTCAAGCAATGCAGGGTTCACAGGCATTGTCCCAAACAGCCCAAAATGTAGGTCGTGTAATGGCATCTCAACCGGCAGCACAACTTTCTATGGCAGGAACAAGTGGGACAGCGGCTGAGATGGCAAAGGAGGGCGGGCTAAGTCCAACAGCGCAGTTTGTAGCAGGCGTTGCTGCACCAGTGGCTGCAATGCCGCTGATAATGGGGGTACAAGGAACCGCCAGAACAGCCAAAAATATTATTACACCGCTGGTTTCCGAGTCTGCCGCCGAGCGCGGGGCAGCAAGATTGGCACTCAAGGTTTCGGGAAAACGTGCAGGACAAGTATCGAACGCGATGTTAACTGCCGACGAATCCGCCACGGCAGGCCAAGTTGCAGCCGCTATAGATAATGCCGACATAGCAGCACTACAGAAATTATCCAATGAGAATAACGCAACTTTTGCTGAACTTGTAAGCAAGGGGGTTTCTCGCAAAATACAAAATACGAGAACCACGTTAGAAAACACATTGTCTCCTGTGCGGGAAACTTCACTCAATTTGGCAAAAGTCGGAGGTGTGAACGCACAGCCAATACTCAACAGAATTGATGCTTTCAGGACAGCATCCGGCAATTTATCGGATGACGTGTTGCAAAATGTAACGGGCGACATAAGAGCAAAAATCACACGGTTGACTGAAAACGGCTCACCAGACCCCGCCGAATTGCACACCATACGCAAACAGTTGTCGTCCACTATCGGAAAATACTCAAAGGAGTCCGCCGATTGGGACAAAAAGAAAGCTGCAAAAGTTGAACGAGTCATTCAACTAGCGATAGATGATGCTATTGACGATGCAGTAATGAGAGCTAACCCCAATGCGGGTAAGTTGTGGTCTACTGGTTACATAGAACCTTACGCAAAAGGTGCAAGAGCAATCAGAAACACCGAGGATTTGTTGCAAAAAGAGGTAGATTTAGCATCAAAGGCAATGGGGTCTACGCGAGAAATAGTAACAGGGACTGAGAACCCGATCAAAGGTGTCAATCTGTTAGATCGAATTGCAACCATAACGAACACTTTAATTCGGGCCACTGAGGGTGCAGCAGGGTCAAAAGTTGAAAAAGCGCTTACTAGACTAATGGCCCCAACTGAATTTGGAGGGGACAAGAAAAAACTCGGAAAACTGATGGTGGAGGAATTAAACAAGCCATCCACATTCGCACAATCTTTGAAATTTAGACCCGCGCCAACCCGCGCCGAATTGGGATATGGTGTAAGTGTAGAAGAACCAAAAGCAGTACCGCAGCGGGGTGTTGTACCTTATGTGTCACCTACTGAGGTGGTAGGTGAGATGCCGTATCGACCTAACTTTACTCGCGGTAAGGTTGACCCAAATCCCATGTTTGTAGGCGATGAAATCACTACACCTCGTATTGGAATGTCTAGTGAACCTGTAAGTGGACAACTTGGAGCGTTGCGAATGGAGGACGCCAGAGTGCGTGACCTCAGCATGCGTCAGGGTCGGGCGGCAGAGGCAGCACAAGCAGCAGCAGAAGCGGCAACCCCTCGCAAACCTGCAAGCGGAGGTATGTTGTACGAACTTGACCCCATCACAGGAAAACTACGTGCGGCAGACCAAGGCGTAAAAGGTGCAACACCTGAGATTTTTCTTGGGGATACCGGAGGTAATTTGCGAAAGGCTGCTGAAAAAATAGCATCTGGACAAGGTTTTCGAATGACCGCTGCTGAAAAAGTAGCATGGGAAAAGGCCCCCGTGGAGATTCGTAGAATTGTTACGATGAGAGCACGTCCCAAGGGTTTACTTACAGGCGAACAATAAATGACATACCTAGAACTCGTCAATAACGTGCTGCGTAGACTGCGTGAGAACACCGTAAGTACAGTCACGGAGAGGAAATACTCAACCCTCATTGGTCAGTTCGTCAACGATGCTAAGCGGCAAGTAGAGGACGCTTGGCAGTGGGACGCGCAGTACACGACCATACCTGTAATCACCACTGTTGGAGTGAATGACTATTTGGTGGTTGGGTCAGGTCTGCGCTACAAAGACACCACTGTAAACTGCGTCACCGCCGGTCGTCAGACTAGCCTGACTAGCGTTTCGTACAAGTGGATTCAGAACCAGTTGCAACTGTTGACCCTGACCAATGGCATTCCGGTGTATTACGCATGGAATGGCAATGATGGTACTGACAGCACTATCTCGCTGTACCCAACACCAGATGGCACATACACGATGAACGTGAACTTGTGTGTACCTCAGTTGCCGCTGTCTGCCGACTCTGATGTTCTACAGATACTGCCAGAAGCGGTAGAGTTACTGGCGTGGGCTAGGGCTGCTGCGGAGCGCGGTGAGGACGGTGGCCTATCATCTAGTGAGATAAGCGCAATGGCTCGCAGTGCATTGTCAGACCAGATTGCCATTGAAGTGTCGCGTGACGCAAGCGTGGCACAGTGGAGTGTTGTCTAATGGCTGCGCCGATTCTCCCGGTCAGTCTGATTTCACCCGGGTTTTACGGGCTGAACACGCAAGACTCCCCTACTGAAATTGACCCACGGTTTGCGCTTGATGCGACCAACTGCGTCATAGACAGGGCTGGACGAGTGGCATCCCGCAAAGGATGGGTTGCACAACATGCGACAGAAGCTGCACTAGGGACAGCCAATATCGACGCGATGGGTGAGCATACCGATGTAAACGGTACGACCACCATCATTGCTGCTGGCAACAACAAGATATTCAAATTCACAGGTACTGCACTGACTGAGTTGACTTACGGAGGTGGTGGAGTAGCACCTACAATCACGGCAAGTAACTGGCAGATGGCTCCACATTTCAATGCTTTAGTCTTATTCCAATCTGGCCATGACCCGTTGATTTACGACACCGCACTCAGCACTACACAGTATCGCCGGATGAGTGAGCATCCGACCTATTCTGGTACTGTTCCCTTGGCCGATTGCGGAATTAGTGCATATGGGCGTGTGTGGGCTGCTAGAACTACGACAGATAAGGTGACTGTCAAGTGGTCGGATACAGGCACACATCAAAAGTGGACTGGCGGTACATCCGGTTCACTTGACCTGACTAGTGTGTGGCCCGGTGGCGCAGATGAGATTACCGCACTGGCAGCGCACAACAACAACCTCATCATATTCGGCACACGACAGATACTGATTTACTCTGGTGCGCTTACGCCATCCACAATGACCCTAGCCGACTCGATCATTGGTATTGGGTGCGTGGCAAGGGACAGCGTACAGGTGACGGGTAGGGACGTACTGTTCTTGTCAAGCGGTGGGGTACAGTCGATTTCCCGAACCATTCAGGAAAAGTCTGCCCCAATCAACGCGGTCAGCCGCAACGTCAACGACGATATTTTGGGTTATATTGGGTCGGTAGTCGCTGTAGATGTGAAGTCGGCATTCTCAATATCAGACTCGTTCTATGTACTGTCATTCAGAAGCAGCGGGATTACTTACTGTTTTGACACTCGGTTCATGCTTCCAGATGGTGCGGCAAGGGTGACGGTTTGGACGAGCATCACCCCACGGTCATACCTTTATACCAAGAGTAGAAGTCTGCTGATTGGTAAAGCAGGGTACGTGGCAAAGTACGACGGGTTCACTGACGGAGGTGCTACCTACCGAATGACCTACTACACTACATGGATGGATTTTGGTCGTCCGTCCGCCCTATCCATGCTCAAAAAGATCAAGATGATCGTTTTAGGAGCACAAAGTCAGGACATTGTGGTGAAGTGGGGGTATGACTATATTCCCGGGACAGACATAGGTACAGTTACGTTAAGTAGTATCACTCCAGCAGAGTATGGTGTCGGTGAGTACGGAATAGCCGAATATTCCTCAAATCAGGTCACAAATTTGGTTACAATTCCTGCTTCTGGCAGTGGTACAGTGGTGCAAATCGGGTTTGAGGCGCAGCTTGAATCGCAGTCAATTTCTATCCAAAAGATAGACATTCATTCCAAAGAGGGACGGTTGTAATGTCTTACACAAAACTTACAGACTATGCGGCAAAAGATGCGCTGCTAAGTGGAAACCCGAGTAAGGTTATCCGAGGTACAGAGATTGGCGCTGACTTCGACGCAGTAGCAGCAGCTGACGCACTGAATCTAAAGACCGCAGATGGCGTAACCAGAGTCGCACAGCAAAATGCTACGTACATCACACTCACGAATATAGCCGGTACGGACACAATCACCGCCGACGCAACACCTGCGTTGACCGGCTATATGGCATGGCAGACGTTTCGCTTTTTGGTGGCTAATACCAACACTGGTGCAGTCACAATCAATATAGACGGTCAGGGCGCGAAAAGCATCACCAAAGAGGGTGCTACAGCACTTGCTGGGGGTGACCTGGTCGCGGGAACAGTGGTTCAAATAACCTATGACGGCACTCGCTTTCAGGCAATGGGTGGTATCGGGTCTGCTGGTGCTGGTGCTACGGGTGGTGGTGCTGGTGACGCGCAAGACTTGGTGTTCTTTGAGAATGACACCCACGTAACACAAAATTGGACAATCGGACAAGATGCACTCAAGACCTGCACCATTGCGATTGTTAGCCCTGCTGTAATAACTCAGACGAACAACTATGTTGCAGGTCAGCGGGTGCGCTTTAGAACAACTGGTGCGCTACCTACCGGAATTACAGTGAACGGTGAGTATTACGTGCTTTCGACAGGACTGAGCACATCGTCGTTTCAGATTTCACTGACTGACGGGGGCGCTGCGATAAACACCAGCGGTACACAATCTGGCATTCATACTTGTGGGAAAATCAAGAATGCTATGTCAAAGGGTCGAATCAGTATTGCTTCTGGTGTGAGCGTGACCATACCTAGCGGCTCAACTTGGGGAATCTCATGACAGTAGTAATCGACGGGACAACAGGCATCGACATGGTGCAAGACAGCACAATCACTTCCGCAAAGATAGTGGACTCGACTATTGTTGGCGGCGACTTAGCGCAGCCCCCAACAGTGACAGGCAGCGTTGTTTGCCAATCAGCGACCGCAGTGCCTGCCGGTGGAACAGCAGGCGCAGGATACTTGATGTCCTCGGTGACAAATTTGGGGGTGTTTTTTGGCTCTGGCGTGCCGACGCTTTCTGCGGCACAAGGTTCGCTCTATCTTCGAACTGATGGCAGTTCAACATCCACTCGACTTTATGTAAACACCAACAGCACCACCGGTTGGACCAACGTGACGACTGCGACATAACACCATGCCAACAACAATCACAGCCGGTGGCGCATCCGATAGCCTAGCTCTAGCGAGCAGCAACGATGGCCTGCTGACACTGCAAACCGGGCCTAGCGGGGCTAAGGTCAATGCGCTGGCGTTTGCTGCTGACGGAACACCTACGTTCTTGAAATCAACGCTGGTTACTGCGAACGCAAATGCAATTGGTTATGGGACTGGCGCTGGCGGGTCTGTCACACAAATAACTTCGCGCACCACCGGTGTAACAATCAATACACCAACTGGTGCGATAACACTAGTGTCTGCTGCGGGTTCGGCAGCTTATCAATCTTTCACTGTCACAAATTCAAGTGTCGCCGCAACGGATACAGTGACGGTGAATCAGAAATCAGGGACTGATTTGTATATTGTGCTTGTTACCGCAGTTGCCGCAGGGTCTTTCCGCATTTCGTTTGCCACAACTGGTGGAACCACTTCTGAACAGCCGGTATTCAACTTTAATGTTGTTAAAGGGGTAACATCATAATGCCAGCAGATTTAATCCTTTCAAATGACGGCATCCAGTGCGCCAGTGGCGCAATTGTTGACGTTAAGGCAGCCATGCCCTCCAGCGGAACATACACCGCTGGCAGTATTGTCCTTGAGCTAACCACCTCTAACCGACTCTCCGGCTGGAAGCGCCTGACTACAGGCTCTGGTCATGTGCTCAATACTGATTGGGTGTACTTCACAAACCTCGGCAATGGCACGGCTGTAGCAACAACAAGCGGGACTTCTGTTGACTTCATAGGCATCCCCACTGGCGTTAAGCGGCTGACACTAGCACTATCTCTAATGAGTATTAGCGGGACATCCCCCATCTGCACCCAGCTTGGGGATTCTGGTGGCATCGAGAATACAGGCTACACCTCCGCATACAACAACTTAGGTGGCGGGGCCAGTGGTTCACTAACTACTGGTATTGGCTTGGCAATCGCACCCAACGCAACAAACTTGTACAGCGGTATAGTTGTTTACACGTTAATAGATGCCGCGACTAATCTTTGGTCTGTTGCTTCGCAGTTAGCCTATACTGCTGGGCCTGGCATAGACCTTGGGGCGGGCAGCAAATCGCTTTCGGCAGTACTTGATAGAATCCGACTAACGACAACGGGCGGTGTAAACACGTTTGATGGCGGTACTGCCAACATCTTTTGGGAGTTCTAATCATGCCAACACGCAAAGAAATTAACTGCCTGACGGGTGAAGTTACTGAGGTTGAACTCACGCAGGCTGAGATTGACGCGCTGCCTGCACCAGTAGAACCAACGTCCGCAGAGAAGATACTCGCCATTGAAGCTGCTAACCCAATCACCCATCGCAACTTGCGTGACCTGAGCATGACCGTGGCGCAGATTGCTGCTGCGGTGACTGGCACTGACCCAATGGTGAACCCCGCAGTACAAAAGATTGTCTCGCTTGAATCGGAGATTGCGGCGTTACGGGCGCAGATACCATGATGCTCGACGTATTCCTACTCCTGCTGCGCCCCGCGCTCATGTGCGTGGACGCTGGTTCACGTAAACCGCACCACATCATTGCTGCGCTGATTGCTTGGGTGCTAGACATTGTGCTCGCACACACGACATGGGCGCTGATTGCAGGCAAACCGCGCAAGAATGAGTGGACTATCAGTCAAACACTAGAGCGTTTGTGCGTCGATATAAATAACCCCGACTGGCCTATGTACTATGGGTTGGCTCGCAAGATCAACCGTATATCTCCCACTGGAGATCACATTAAGGCAGCAATCAAATGAGTGTTGAGTTTGTAAAAATGGAAGATCGACGCAAAGGCGACCCTGCGTTAAACCTAATCGCTGCCCGATTGGAAACGCTGCAAAAAGATGTAGGTGACATGAAGGAAGGTCTAAAAGACCTTGCTGTAGCCATCACAAAACTGGCAGTTGTCGAAGAACGTCTAGCTACCAGTGTGCAAGCTCAGGAGCGAGCATTCAAGGCTATTGACAATTTGGGTTCGAGGTTGACTGTCTTAGAGCAAGTCCAACCGCTGCAAAAGAAAACAAGCGATTGGACATTAGCTGGTGTGTGGGCAGGTGCGTGTCTAGTTGCTGTGTTTGTGGCAAAACGAGTCGGGCTAATATGATAACGCTCGCGCAGTATGTCGGCCCCCACGCACAGTCTAAGGACTGGACATTTGAGCGACAGAAGGCAGCAATGACGCTGCTGGACAAGGTGAACGCGCTTTGTGGCGAGATGCAGTCTGACGGACTAGTAATGCAGATAAACCCTGCTACTCGTAGTCAGATTAGTGGTAAGACCCTTGGCGGGTTTCGCCCACAAGACGCAACGCAAGGCGCACCCAACAGCAGCCATAAGCAAGGACAGGGAATCGACCTGTTCGACCCCAAGGACACAATCGACGCGTGGTGTGTGGCAAACCAAGAGCGACTGGCTAACCACGGCATCTACATTGAGCACCCTGACGCAACAAAGGGGTGGTGTCATATGACCACACGTGCGCCGCGCTCAGGTAACCGGGTGTTCATGCCATGAACTTCACCAAGCTAGGCGGCAGACGTTTCGTTGTGACAATGGGTGCTGGCGTCATGACCACCGTGTTGCAGTACATGGGCAAACTCGACCCTGCCGGAGCAGCTTACTCAATGGTCATCATTGGCACTGTTGGAGCGTACATCGCTGGTGGGACAATCGACAATAAGACAGGAACACCCAAGCAATGAACCCATATCTAATCATTGCCACATTGGTTGCTGTCCTAGCTGCTGGTGCAGGCGGCTTCAAACTCGGTGCTGACCATGAAGTTGCAGCAAAAGCGCGTGAGGAAAAGCACATCGCGGAAGCCGTAGAAGCTGCCAACAAAGCGTCAGCAGAAGCCATTGCGAAGATCAAAGTCGTCAACAAAACCATTCAAAATGAGGTGCAGCGTGAAGTTCAAAACAATGTTGTGTACCGTGATTGCAAGTTGCCTGCTGATGGGTTGCGGCTCGTTCAGCAAGCCCTCAACGGCGGAGCCGTCCCCGTTGGTGGTGGCAAGCTGCCCCAAGAAGCTGCCCCAGTTGGCCGATGACACCTTGGGTGCGTTGGTGAGCAATTCGGTGCAGGTGAGTGGCATTTATTACGAATGCATCGCAGCGGTCGGGGTTAAGTGATGACCGGAATTTTTGAAAGTATTTCGGGACTGACTGACCCTGACTTAAAGGACAAAGTGATTCGTTATTTGCTCGGTGAAGGTTTGTCACCAGAACGAATGGCACAACTCAAAACAATACCGGTTGGTCAAGTTCAGTCGTTCAGAGAGTTGTTCAAAGACAACCCGGAAGAATATGCAAAGATTGCACCATACGAGCACCAAGATTTTGCTCGCACGATGGTTGCAGAAAATCCGCTGATGAGTATTCCCATTGGTGTGGCTGCACCTCTATACTACCTAGCCAAACAGCCGGGAATGATGCGTATTGGTCAAAAATTAGGTGTTGTTGGTGAAGGGGCTACCCCACCATCCCTTCGGCAAGTTCAGCGAAGCTACCAAGGGATAGGTGAGGGAATGATGGATTACTTCCGAAAGAAAACAAGCAACTGATGCATTGTGAATCGTTGGTCGATATTCCACACAGCACCACACAGCAAAAACAAACAAAGGCTCATGGGCCACTGACCCTCACGAATCATTACAGACGGGTCTACAATGCTCCAATAGGTCGTGTAGCTACCATCTACACACCACCATGTCGCCATAGCGGCCACTGGAAACAAGCGGTAAATCTTCTGCTTCATTATTTTCCACACAACGTCTGCTGCGCCGAGCGTAGAAAAAGCCATGACAACAGACACCCCAATGTCCCAATCAGGATAATCAAAGAACAGCGCACCATAGATCAGCCATGCGAACCCTATCGCAAACGTAGCGAATTTCCAAGTGAGATTTTCATTGACCATTTTTGGCAACCTTTGCTTTGCTGTAAGCGTTGAGTTGAACTTCCTCTATGTCTGACAATAGCGTAGAACCTGACAGTTTAATCGTCTGTTTCACGTTGAGTCGTGCTCGGTCTGAGATTGCAGTCTTGACCCCGTTGAACTCCGGGTCACTGCTGAACATTGAAGGTTTGCCTTGCCAGTCAAATGGACTTTGTTTCATTTTAGTATCCTTAAAACAGTGCGCCACGATATATTGTGTTTCGCGGCAATATCATTTATCAACATTCCTGTAATTCGATCTATGCGTACTCGGCGGTTACGTTCTGTTTTTTCAGCAGTTGTAGGTCGCGTTACCCTGCCGTCTAGTGTGGTACGCAACCACTCGGAACCCCCTATTGTTTTGAATTTTATCCATTGTTTGTCGCTGAGTCTTACGCATCTGGGTTTTATTTCTTCCTGTGGTTTAGGTCTTGGCATCTGTATCCTTTGGGTCTGGTGCGGCTGTCCAATAACGGCGCGGCAATGTGCCCCTAAACTGACTAGCATCTACGCACTGCACAACTGACGTACAGCCCCCGGTGGCTGCTGTGTAGTTCGCGCACAATCTGCAATCCTGCGGCACTTGCTTCTCCAGCGCATCGGCTACCCACTTACTTTCGTCTTTTGTCGGAATTGGCTGGTGGTCCCCTTGACGATAGACTGGAGCATCTCGCTTCGCCCGATCATCGGCTATTGCTTGGCGTAGTTGGTCGGCTGTGTAGAGTGTTGTCGTGGTCGCGTCGTGGTTTGTCGCGTCGTCAACTAACTGCGGGTCATCTAGGTTGTAGACGATGTAACCGTTATCGGCCTCTTCCACATAAACATCGTACCCATAAGGCTCAGGCAACACCACCCCAGCCACCAGAGTTTCTTTGTAGGCTTGGATTGCGGCGTTGCAAAGTGGGTATACATCTTTCTTTTCTACCCCCCTATAGGACGGCACAACCCCGCCAAATCCGAAAGCCAACTTTTCGGCCTGTTCTTGTGTAATGTATGTGGTCATTGTTGGCCTTTCGTGAACAAAGAATCGAATACCAAACACAGCAAAGCAGCAAGCGCAATGAATGGAAATAGTGGCACACCTAAAATTAGTTTCCCCGCCAAATTCATGTGGGAGCCTTTGCCGTAGATGTAATACCAAGCTCCGCGCAATGTGTCTGCTTTAGGTGGTTTCATTGTTGGCCTTTTGTTATTCAAACGTAAAAGATATTTTTCCATTTGGGTCAAAGTTGTCTTCGCCGGGTTTTAGCCGCACCCGCGCTGCGTTGGATTGCAGGAGGGCGGCGGCACGTTCAAATAGTGAGCGCGTGCCACCGTGCTTCACTGCTTCAAGCAACCCATCAATCACTTGTTGGCGCTCCCCTTGCGCTGGCTGTACCTGCTGCTCTAACCGTGTGAGTACTTCCTCAACCATATCTCGGTCATTAATCAATTGATTGAAATATGGGCACCCCTTTGGTGCAGTCCCAAGGTTTTCTTGAACTTCTTCGGCTATTCTGTCATTTAAGTTATTCAACCAGCGCTCTAAAAAATCCCGTGAGAATGTTATTTGTGTGGTCATAGTGAAAACCTCGTGTCGTAAAGTTCTGGGTAGTCGTCTGGTTTCATCCCCGCAGCCTTTTTGCCATTTCGATTGCTTCTTTGCCTTTTCTAAGCGCAGCTATTGCTGTTGGCCCAGTCCATTGACGGTTTTCTTCGTAGTCTGCATAAGGCGCAGCCTCTCTTTTGACTGCCCACGCGATTTCTCGGTTTTTTTCGTCTGTCAAATACACTGAAGGGGGGATTCGATGCACGCTCCACTCGCAAGAATCCATAGCGGTAAGCACTTCTTCCGCTTCGTCCTGCTCTTTGGTGAGTGGCTGGGCTGCTTTGGCTTTTTCTAGCGCACGCGCTGCGATGCTTATAAACTCCCATGCGCGGCTGGCTCGCCATTCTGTCAAGGCTTCTTCTGATTCTTGCCCACTGCCTGACATGCCAGCGTATGCAATTGTTTCCAATGCCTCCACCAGTTCATTCACTGGCTGGGCGGGTGCTACGGGGGCGGCTTCACACTTAAGGCATTTTTCTTGCCATTGTTCTTCTATCCCATACACAGTAATTTTTCCAGTTCCGCCGCACTCTTCACAAGTTTGCCCTTCAATCGCGGATAGCTTGGCTTGCAGTGCTTCACGTTCGTTTTTATGCTCACGCATCGTGCGACGAAGTTCCATGTACCTTTGCGTGAGTTGCCCTAGATCGTCTAGCGTAGACCTGAGGGCTTCGCGCACCGATGCAAGCTCGTCCATAGTCACGCGCATAGCGTCTTTTTGCGATTCGGTGTACGACTCTAGGTAAGCTACTCGCTCGCGCAGTTC